>SMUY01092319.1_pt1 | contig 18787 bp, 20 predicted proteins | sample 2456441 | NCBI WGS metagenome assembly SMUY01 (sample SAMN11095931, study PRJNA526329) | marine sediment metagenome | biome: Marine sediment; feature: Surficial sediment; material: Deep marine sediment; isolation source: Hadal surficial sediment | place: Pacific Ocean | collected 2014-11 | depth...
ACCGAAAAGCAAACCTTTAGAAGCTGGACCGTGATGACCACCATACTTGCGCTGGTAGGGATTACTACGGTGTGGATTCTTTCACTGTTTATTTAGGATTTCAGGACATTTATTTATGGACCGGTAACTAAGTGAATCCAAATAATCGCCAGATCACCCAATTCCACATCTTTATTGACCTTCTCAATACTTTCAAAAAATATACGGATGGTGGTTATGCACATTTCTTTCTCCCACTGCAATTATCTTCGGTTTTAATACAGGAAAAGAAACATCGAATATGCTAATGGAGTTCTTTGTTGAGCTTCTTCTGATAACGACTCTGTACAATATCGATGAGCACCAACACTGCAATGACAAAATAGAAAGTGGTTTTGCTCATAGCGGTGACCTCATTTCCTAAAATTGTCAAATGTGCCAAATGTCCACCTTCCGAAAGCAGCATAATCCCTACGATGAGCAGGATAAATAGCCCCAGTACCTCATACATACGATTCTTTTTAAGGAACTCGGTCACGCGGCCTGAGAGCCAGATCATCATAAGCCCGCCAATGACTATTGCTGTTGCCATGATCCAAAAAACATCGGTCAAGGCGATCGCTCCTAGTATGGAATCGAAAGAGAACACCAAATTCATCAATACGATGGAAATGATGATAGTGGTAATCGATCTGGGCTTCTTGTCCTGTGCCTGCCCTTCTTCGATTACCATCATATGCCAGATCTCTTTCATAGCGGTATACATGATAAAGACCCCGCCAAAGAGTATGATGATACTATGCAGATTGAATGAACCATCAATTATTCCGGTATCACTAATTACGATCCAGGGTTCTTGAAACAACTCTATCAGCCGTAGCAGCACAAAAAGCAAAACTATACGCAAAACGATCGCGAGCCCAATCCCTAATTTTCGGACCCGGTCCTGGTCTTCAAGAGGTGCGCGTCTCGATTCAATAGAGATATAGAGCAAGTTATCCAATCCCAAAACAGCTTGTAATAAAATAAGCAAGGCTAGAGAAATTAAATTTTCAATGGCGAATAAAGATTCCATAATTGGGAAATTTAATTAGTGGTTTATTTTTTTCTGAATGATCTCGAGGGCACTCGACACCGTATCCATAGCTTCCAACTCATCGTCTTTTATCTCGATACCGAACGCATCTTCCAGGTCTAATACCACATCGATCAAATGAGAAGAATTTATATTCAATTCATCGATCAAATGGCTCTCAGGCCCTATTTCATCTACAGAAACATCTTCGGGAAGGTAAATTTTAATGATGCTTTTGAGTTGGGCGTAGATGTTTTCTTTTGTCATTCTCTAAATTTTTCTAAAGATAACACACGCATTGACATCTCCAAAACCAAAGCTGGCTTTCGCGATAGTTTTTAAAGGAACGTTTAATTCATGCCGCGGAATTTTTTGCGGATCGATGAGCCGGGCGATCTCAGGGTGCACGTCTTCACAATTGATGTTGGGAAACACGAAGTTATGATGCAACTGTAATAAAGCTGAAACGATCTCCATACTTCCACTGGCTGCCAATCCATGGCCTATCATTGCCTTTAATGAATTGATATAGGGAAAGTCGGCTCCCTGTCGATCCAGTGCTGCGCACCAATTTTCAATTTCTACCGGATCTTTAACCGTGGCCGTTAAATGCCCGTTGACATAATCGATCTCTTCGGGGTTCACACCCGAATTTTGCAGCGCCTCTATAATACATTTTTGTACGGCTATGCTATTGGGCGCTGTCATACTCCCCCCCTGTCTCTGGCCGCCACTGTTAATATTTCCACCGAGTACTTCGGCATAAATTGTGACTCCCCTGGCTATCGCATTATCGAGAGATTCTAACAATACAGCCCCTGCGCCACTACCGGGTACGAATCCGCTGGCGGTTGCACTCATGGGACGGGAACTTTGAGTGGGGGTTTCATTATGTTTGAAAGTAGTCACCTTCATGGCGTCAAAACCTCCCCACACGTAAGGGCCGTCATCACTACAGCTCCCACATAGCATTTGTATCGCTTTTCCCGTCGCAATTTGTTCATAACCCATCAAAACTGCCTCCGTGCCACTTGCACATGCCGATGAGTTGGTGGTCACCTGATTCCCTGCCCCCATCTTACCACCCAAATAAGCGCTTACTCCGCTCATCATGGTCTGGCCCACAGTTGTACTGCCCAGTCGGCGCACCTCGCCATCATCCAATTTATAAATAGCCTCGCGAAATTTTTCGACCCCGCTGGTTCCGGTTCCAAATACCACTCCCAATCCCCAATCGGGTTCATCGGCCATGGCAATTTTGTCGATTCCTGCATCGTGAAGCGCATCCAATCCGGCGATGACTCCGTAAAGAATTCCATTGCTATTGAAGTTGCGAAGTTCCAGCTCGGTAAAATATTCTCTTTTCTTTTCCTCTGAAATATCCGGCATAGCACCAATTTGGCAGGAAAAATTTAACTCCTTGAGCTTTGGAAAGAATTTAATTCCCGATTTACCCGTCCGGATGGCATGTAGAAAATCTGGGATTCCCACTCCATTGGGGGCGACAATTCCTAATCCGGTTATGACGACGCGTTTTTTAATGATTTAATGAATTAATAGTACTTCGTTACAAGTAATTCTGGACTTTCTTCTTACTGCCCAATACTTAATACTTACTTCTTGCTACTCGCTTCTAAAACAACCATTCCACTTATGATTCCCCGGCAGATCAATTCATCCGAAGCGTTCAGCATCTTCACTTTGCATTTCAATTTTCCAAATCGGAAGTATTCTTTTTCAGAGATTATTTTCACTGTATCTCCCGGATATACCGGCAAAAGGAAGTCCACCTGTGAACTGACCAAAGCGATTTGAGGTTTGTCTTCAGTGTCCTTTTCAGAAGAAAGAAATATTCCCAAACACACGAGGCCGATCTGTGCCATACACTCGGTTAAGATAACACCGGGAGTTACGGGTCTATTTTTAAAATGCCCTTCATAGAAATATTCATCTTCTTTAAAACGATAAGTCCCTTCCACTCCATTTTCAGAAATAGAAAGCAATTGGTCCACAAAAAGAAAGGGTTTCGTATAGGGTAATTTCTCAAGTATGTTTTTATAGTTGGTCATCTAGCACAAACTCTCTCCCCCATCGACTTTCAGGATAGTTCCATTGATCCATTGCGCCTCTTTCTTACCCAGCAGATAGACAACATTGGCAACATCGTTCGGAGTGGTTAAACGTTGAAACGGATTCCTTTGTTTGGTATATTTCGCGATCTGATCACTTCCCGGGATCCTATCAAAGGATGAGGTGCGGGTCACTCCCGCTTGGATACAATTGGTAGTGATCCCCAACGGTGCAAATTCCACGGCCATCTGTCGCATCAGTGAATCAAGGGTAGCCTTTGCAGCCGAAACAGCTCCGTAATACTTCAAGGCTTTGGTATTGCCTTCACTGGTAAATGCAATGTTCCGGGCGTCTTCTGTGAATCTGTTTGATCGTATCAATCCTTTGGTCCAATCGATCCAACTCAAGGCCATAGCATTGATGGTTATCGTAAAATCTTCCTTAGTAAGCTCGTCCGAATTATTAGAGATCAATGCCTTAACCGAGCCTTTCGCTATACTGTGCAGCAGTACTTTTACCGAACCTTTTGACAAGGCGCCAATAACTTCAGTGATCGTTTCAGGTTTGAGCACATCTTTATTGAAAGTCATTACTTTGATACCAAGGCAATTCATGGATTCAATTTCATCGGTAAAATCCGACATAGCAGTTTTTCGATCTCTATGAACTATACAAATGTTCATGCCATGAGAAGCTAATTTTTTTGCGCTGGCCAACCCCAGGCCACTACTGCCGCCTAGAATTATCGCCCATTTGTCATTGAATTCACTATCCATCAAAATTCTAATAATACTCTTTGTGCTGAAAAACCAGGACCAAAACTCAACATCAATCCCAACTCCCCTTTTGGAATATCCTTATCCATAAACCGCTCCAATACGTACAAAACGGTTGCACTACTCATATTGCCATACAATTTAAGGACTTCTTTGGTATCGTCAATGTTCTTGCCTAAACTTCCGAAGAGATCCTCCACAGTTTGAACGATCTTCTTTCCACCGGGATGAAAAATAAGATGATTTACATCCTCGATGGTTTTGCCATTTGCAGCTAAAAAAGGATGCACTATCTCGGGAAAATGATACGCGATCTTTTCGGGGACTTCCTTATCCAGGATCATTTGAAGTCCCGTATTTACAAGCTTAAACCCCATCATGGTTGTGGCATCGTAGAAATGATACATGGCCTCAGCCAGGATCTTCGGGCCCGATGCATCTTCTTCCGAAGAAAGTAAAACACAGGCTCCACCGTCACCAAAGATCGCAGCGCTTACAATATTCACCATTGAATAATCGTCTAACTGAAAAGTTGCGGTTGGTGATTCCAAAGCAATTACAGCGGCTCGCTTGCCCGGATTGGCTTTAAGAAAATTTCGTGCATAGATTATTCCGGAAACTCCGGCGGCACAACCCATTCCCATTACCGGAAGTCTTACTACATCCTGCCGCATTTTTAGTTCATTGATCAAATAAGCATCTACCGAAGGGATCATGATTCCGGTACAACTCACCGTTATCAGAAAGTCGATATCGGTAGGTTTCCAATTCACTTTTTTCAAAGCTTTATTCAAACATTGACGCCCAAGGGCTTTAACCCCTTTTACATAAATATCATTACGCTCTTCGAAGGTGGAATTGAAAAAAACTTCGTGTGCATCCATAATGGAATAACGTATGTCCACGCCTGCACCCTCAAATATCTTGATCACTTTCCGCTTAAAACGGGAATCCTGATCATGCAACCAGGTTTCGATAAATGGAATGATCTCACTGGTTTCCCGGGTGTAGGGAGGTAATTGTTTTGCGACTGCCGTTATATGTACGCTCATTCTATTTATTTAACAACTCTTATGATCCATTGATACCTGAATGCCCATTTCCATTTCAATTGGTGAAATCCTTTTATCTTTTCTGAAATTCGCTTCAATTCTTTACGTTTAAATCCTCGAGCTACGGAAATGAGACCATCATGACGGGCTATTCTCGATTTTAAGAATAGCGAACCGTATAATCTGAAAAGCCAAAATGCCCAAAAACTTCGATGCAAATCATTGATCACAACTCCCACTTTCGCCTTTCCAGTGAGTCTGTGTAAAAGGTCCTCTATCTGGGGTTCCTTAAAGTGATGCAAAAACAAGGTGCACAAAGCTATATCAAATTCAGGGAGTATTTCTTTTTCAGCAAAAACATTCACTACTTTAAAGGTAGCATTTTTTATTTCTCGGGAACGTTTTTCAGCCTCTTTCACTATGTGTGCGTTGGCATCTATTCCTATTAACTGAACCTTTATCCTATTTTTAGTTGCCCATTTTGCACATTGCCGTAACATTTCGCCGTCACCACAACCTATATCTAAAATTGTAATCGTATTATTTGCAAGCCTGCCCTCAAGTAGTTGGCCGATCCCATTCAAGCTAATCGCGTTTCCACCAAGCATTTTATTCACTCGTTTTAGATCGGTCAACAGTTCCAGCAATTCATCTCCCTGCAGATTAAAGTCATCCATGATTTCGGTCTGTTCTGTGCGATATTTTGAAGAGTACTTGATCATATAAATAAGTCGCCGTGGGTTTTTTTAATGATCCCGGGAAGGATAGAAGGAAATGCCCGCGCAAGTTTTAGTCCTATATTGGTTGTGGCCGGATGCAAAAGAAAATTTTGTATCAACCGACCCGCCCGCAATCGTCTGGTAAACGTTACTTCCCATTTTCGTGTGTACATTACCTCAAGACGTTCCCGTTGAAAATCGCTTTGATGAAAAGTTTTTAAAAATAATTCACTGAATAATTTTGCGCTGTGAATGGCCATTGCCATTCCATTTCCACATAAGGGATGAATTAATCCCGCGCTGTCACCTATCATAAAAATATGTGCTTCTACGGGCTTTTTCTTTTCAAATGAGATCTGACTTATGGTTAGTGGTTTTTCAAACAACAATTTTGCATTTTTAAAGAAGTCGTATAAATGTGGGTTCTGTGATAACACTTCCCTTTGAAAAGTATCGATGCTGCCAAAACGTCGAAAAGATTTAAAAGTAGTTAGATAACATGCATTTACAGCACCGGTTTCCACTTTTGAGAGTCCACAATACCCTCCGTCAAAATTATGTAGTGCCACGGTGTCACTTGGAATGTTATATTCATAATGAGCTTTCACACCGAGCCATGTGGATTTTAGCCGGATGAATTTTCGATTTAAAACGATGTCCAATAAGGATCTTTTCCCAAATGCACCCACCAAGAAATTACTTTGATGGCTTTTATTATCAATCGTTCGCACCGTGAATAATTGGTCATTGAAAGTGATATTTTCGGCAGTTTCAAAAACCACATCGATGCTGTCCTTTACCTTTTCGTATAAAAGTTGGTCGAAGGCATAGCGGGAAATGCCGAAACCACCTAATGGAAGTTCAGATACAACTTTTTTCCCGTCCTTATCACTAATTTCGAACTTCGAAATTTCTACAGCGCCTAGTGTAAAGGGATCGATGCCTAAACTTCGCAAATAAGGGACCACTTCATTTGAAACATATTCTCCGCAAACCTTGTGATGCGGATACTCATATTTTTCGATCAGCAATATTCTTATATCATGCTTCGACAAATGCAGGGCGCATGTGAGACCGGCCAAGCCTCCCCCTACGATAATCACGTCATACTTTACTGAAGAATTCATCATTTAAAGTACGGACGAATTTTTCGGAAAAAAAAATCCCGAACATCACTGCCCGGGATTTTGACATATTTCATAAAATTAATTTCCTTTTGCCTCTTTTTCCGCATCTTTTTTCATTTTGTCATTGGGTACAATAACAACATTCACGCGTCTATTTTGTGCACGACCCTCGGCAGTATCATTGGTCGCGATGGGACTTGATTCCCCAAACCAGTTACTATTAAATCGTCCGTGGGATAAGCCTTTCGCCCCCGTGAAATAATTGGTTACAGCCTGAGCCCTGTTTTTGGAAAGCGTCATATTGTACTCCTCCGAACCAACGCTATCTGTGTGTCCCACAACCAAAATATTCGTGTCTGGAAACTCGATCAAAACACCGGCTAACTTATCGAGTGTTGTACGGGATGACTCGTTGATATTGTATTTGTTGGTGGCGAAATTAACGCCACTATTCTCATCAAAAGTAACTATTATATTATCATCAATGCGCTCCACCTTTGCTCCCGGTATCTCTTCCTCTATCTTTTGAGCATTTTTATCCATTTTATCACCTATAAGGATACCTGCCGCACCTCCCACAACACCTCCAATTACAGCTCCCATGGCGCCATTACCACCCTTACCGAGGTTATTTCCAAGTATGGCACCAAGTACAGCACCACTCGCCGTTCCAATTACAGCACCTTTTTGTTTGTTATTGGCATTTTTTGTTGCTTCACAGCTTGTAAAACTCACAACAAGTGTTAAAGCCAAGGTGATTACGGTTAATTGTTTTATTATATTTTTCATTTTTCTGCGATTTTAGAAAAGTTCATTGTAATGATGAAAAGCGCACCTTCAAGAGTCACTGATTGCTCCCACTTCATGGAAGATCCACTCATCTGCACTAATTGCATGCGGAAATAAGCGTTGTCTTCAGACTTATGTTTGGCATTTGTGGGTTTCAAAAAGAATTCATACAAACCATTAGCTGCGTTCACTTCCTGAATGATGAAAATAAAATGGCGATCCCCCGTGGGACAATCAGAATTGTTTATGGTATAAACTGCCGTATTGTTATTTGGAATAAAACGCCAGGTACTTCCTTCAAAACATTCTCGGGAGGTATCGTTTAAAAGTTGCACGGCAAAGGTACCAGACTCGCTGTAGGAAATATCGTCAAGCGACCAATATCCTTTGATCACTTTTTTGGTTTCAACCACAGTTTTGGATGTTCCACAAGCAAATGTGATAGCCGCTAAAACTGCGAAAATTACTAGTTTTTTCATACACAGTAGGTTTAAATGCATTGAAGTTAAGTATCATTAATGAGTTACCTAAAGATACTAAAAAATGATTATTCCGTCTTTAATAATTCAATAATTCTTGAAGTGCGGTTTTAAAGCGCTCCTTCGGAAGATAATTAGATTCAAGATTTGTCGCGAATGGAATCGGTGTCTCCAAACTGGCCACTCGCTTTATTGGCGCATCTAAATATTCGAAGCAATTTTCTGATATCAATGCCGAAATATCACTCGCTATCCCGCCGAACATAGAGTCTTCCTGTAATAATATCACTTTCCCCGTCTTCTTTACTGAAGTGTAAATAGCTTCGGTATCCAAGGGCACAAGGGTGCGAAGATCCAATAGATCTGCCGAAACAGCAACAGAACTCAATTCATCCATCGCCCAGTGTACACCGGCACCGTAGGTTATGATAGTAATGTCGGCTCCTTCTTGTATTAAAGTTGCCTTGCCCATAGGAATGGTATAATAACCCCTGGGAACATCCTGGCGTATACTTCTGTACAATGCCTTGTGCTCAAAGAATAACACCGGATTCGGATCTTCGATGGCCGTTGCCAATAAACCTTTGGCATCGTATGGAAAGGCGGGATACACAACCTTTAATCCAGGCGTATGGGTGAACCAAGCTTCATTTGTCTGACTGTGAAATGGCCCTGCCTCAACGCCCCCTCCGCAAGGCATTCGTATCACGACATCTGCATTTTGAGCCCATCGATAATATGATTTTGCCAGGTGATTGATAATGGGATTAAAACCGGAGGTTACGAAATCAGCAAATTGCATCTCTATAATAACTTTCATTCCGGTAATAGAGAGTCCCATGGCCGCCGAAACAATTGCACTTTCACAGATTGGCGTATTGCGTACTCTATCTTTTCCGAAGGATTCCAAAAACCCCTCGGTGATCTTAAAAACACCACCGTATTCGGCTATATCCTGGCCCATGATCACCGAATTATCATGCCTTTCCATAGATTGTCTTAGTCCCTGTGAAATGGCATCGACGAATCGGATGTTTTCTTTTTTGGAATTATCTTCAAAGTCTTGATATACAAAGTCTTGAAATACATCATTTAATTCATTACTTGTAGTAGATGATATGGCCTCTTCTGCAAAGGCAATGTTGAGATTTTCATTGATCTCGTTCTTTATTTCCGCTTTGAAGGTTTCTACCTTCGTTTCTGAAAGGACACCCTCTTCCAATAAATAATTTTCGAAATTTGATATAGGGTCTTTCGATGCCCATTCGTCCATTAATTTCTTTGGCACATACTTGGTTCCACTAGCCTCTTCGTGCCCGCGCATTCTAAAAGTTTTGAACTCCAATAGCACAGGTCTCGGATTATTACGCATGCCGGTTACGATCTCAGATATTTGATTGTAAACTGCCAGAACATTGTTACCATCTATTATATGGGTTTCCATACCGTAACCCACCCCACGATCTGCCAAGTGTTCACAATTATACTGCTCGCTGGTTGGAGTTGAAAGCCCATATCCGTTGTTCTCGATACAGAAAAGCACGGGCAACTGCCAAACCGAAGCTATATTTAACGCCTCATGAATATCTCCTTCGCTTGTACCCCCTTCACCTGTAAATACGGCACAGACTTGTTTATTGTCTTTCATAAGGTTACCCATGGCAATACCATCGGCAACGCCAAATTGAGGTCCCAGATGTGAGATCATTCCAATGATCTTAAACTCCTGTGTCCCGAAGTGAAAACTTCGATCACGCCCCTTGGTAAATCCGCTACTTTTTCCCTGCCACTGCGAAAACAAGCGATGTAGCGGTATCCCACGCGTTGTGAACACACCCAAATTACGGTGCATGGGAAGGATGTAATCCTCATTATTCAAAACGGACGTAATACCGACCGATATCGCCTCCTGTCCAATTCCACTGAACCATTTGGAAATCTTTCCCTGGCGTAGTAAAATAAGCATCTTTTCCTCTATCAGTCGAGGCTTTAGCATCTTTCTGTAAAGAGAAATAAGGGTTTTATCATCGAGATCATGACGGTCATAATCAAAATGAATTTTATGCGTGGTTCCGGATTTCATGGGTTTCGTTTGATCATTTCAAAAGTAGAAAATTTCCTATACCCGGCACGTCTTTTATGGGTTTTTTTACCTTCGGAAATCCATGTTATATTTGGTATATTTGCAGGAATATAAAGACCGATGTGATGAACAATATACCGAGTGTAGATTTATCAGATTTCCTGTCAGATGATCCGGAGAAAAAACAAAAATTTGTTGATGAAATAGGTAAGGCTTATGAAGAAATAGGCTTTGTTTCTTTGAAAAATCACTTTTTGAGTGATGCATTGGTGGAATCCTTGTACAAAGAGATTAGGTCCTTTTTCGCACTGCCGGTGGAAATAAAGAGTAAATATGAGATCGAAGGACTAGGTGGACAACGCGGTTATGTTTCTTTCGGAAAGGAACATGCAAAGGGCATGAAGAAAGGCGACCTAAAGGAGTTTTGGCATTTTGGTCAGGAACCCGATGAGGATGCAGACCTTCCCGAAGAATATCCAAAAAATATTCAGGTAAGCGAACTACGGGAATTCAATAAAACCGGAATGCAAGCCTATCGCATGCTTGAAAAAACAGCTATTCACGTGCTGCGGGCTTTGGCATTATATATAGGTATTGATGAATTTTACTTTGATCATTGGGCGTCTAACGGGAATAGTATTTTACGCCCCATCCACTACCCACCCATTACCGAGGAACCCGAAGGTGCGGTACGTGCAGGTGCCCACGGCGACATAAACTTGATAACATTATTAATGGGCGCGTCGGCAGGCGGACTCCAGGTATTACGCAATGATGGTACTTGGCTGGATGCCATTCCCGAGGAAGACGAATTGGTGATAAATGTTGGAGATATGTTGGAAAGACATACGAACAATAAACTGCGTTCCACCATTCACAGGGTTGTAAATCCCCCACGCGAACAATGGGGAACATCCAGATATTCCATCCCTTTCTTTATGCACCCTCGCGGTGATATGGACCTGAATTGTTTACCGGAATGTGTTGACGAAAACCACCCGATGGCCTTTGAAGATATTACTGCAGGGGAATTTTTACACCAGCGGTTAGTAGAAATTGGTTTGATAAAAAAATAATGGATTTACAAGACCAATTGAAAAATCACTTTCCGGATCATGTTTCTTCCGAAGAACCTGCCGGGGAAAATAAACCAACGGTTTGGCTTCAAAAAGATCCTCTTATTTGCAAGTATGAAAAGCGCAAAGGGAAAGCCACAACTATTATTGAAGGTTATACAGGAGCCAATAGTGATTTTAAGCAACTGGCTAAAGAAATTAAACAATTACTCAGTGTTGGAGGGAGTTATAAAAATGGTCAGATCATTATTCAAGGGGATTATCGCGATCGAATAATGAAGTTTCTTCAGGAAAAAGGTTTCAAAACGAAACGTGTTGGCGGGTAAAGCATCTCACATATTAAAATATGACATATATGAAGCGAATTCCCGATTCTGAGCTTATTATAAATCCTAACGGAAATGTCTTTCACCTCGATTTAAAATCGGGGGATATTGCAACTACTATAATAATGGTGGGCGATCAGGATCGTGTTGAGGAGGTGACAAAACATTTTGATGAAATAGAAGTGGCGATTCGAAACCGTGAGTTTCAAACAACGACCGGAACTTATAATGGAATGCGATTAACGGTAACTTCTACAGGTATAGGTGCCGACAATATTGATATCGTTTTTAATGAAATGGATGCTTTGGTCAATATCGATCTTGAAACAAGAACCCTTAAAAAAGAACATCAGCAACTTACATTTGTACGAATAGGAACCAGCGGAACCATACAGCATGACATACCGCTGGATAGTTTCATCGTCTCTGAAAAAGCGATGGGATTTGATAATCTATTGCACTACTACGGAAATACCGGTTTTTTGGATGTAGCATTTTCAGAAGCATTTATGAAACATACACACTGGAGCCCTAAAAAGGGCATGCCTTATGTGGTATCTGCAGATGAAGATGTACTGGAATTATTCGATTCCCCGGTATTCATCAAAGGAATTACCGTCACTAGTATTGGATTTTACGGCCCCCAGGGAAGGAAGCTGCGTTTATCTTTGGAAGATGATCAGCTGAACGACAAAATGGAAAGTTTTAGATATAATAATGACCGTATTACAAATCTGGAGATGGAAACATCGGCAATTTATGGCATGTCAAAGTTATTAGGACACAGGGCAGTTTCGCTCAACGCCATCATTGCTAATCGAGCGACCGGAACCTTCAGCGCTAATCCAAAAGAAACGGTGAATCGATTGATCATTAAGACTTTAGATTTACTTACACAATGAAAAATTTTTATCGGTGGCGTTCCGTCACACTTTAATCTTCCTTGGTACTTAACCCTTCGTAACAAAGATTATCACGATAAAAATATCAATCTGCATCGGAAAGACTATTCCGGCGGAACAGTAGCAATGTGCCAGGCCTTGCGCAACAAGGAAATATATCTGGCCGTAATGCTTACCGAAGGGATCATTCGCGATATTATTATGGGCAACTACTGTAAAATTGTACAAGTATTTGTTAGATCACCATAAATTCAGCGAATTCATGTAGCGAGCAAATCTACTTGCAAAACAATTTCAGATATAAAAAGTACGATTGCCGTTATTAGCCACTATGGAAGCGGGTCTCACTTAATCCTATTTCAATGCCGAAAACCAGAGATGGGACACCTTATTTAAACCGGATCTGATCAAGGAGAGGGTTTCCATAGAAAAGTAATTGTTTAGTTAGGCTTATACATCAATTTCTCTTCTTCTCTTTTTCTGAAAATTTTATAATTCCAACGCAACCAATCACAACCGCCTGCCTCTTATTATCAAAACGAACTAATTATGACCACTTTTTTTATAGTTTTGGGGGCTTTGCTGGTCACTAATCTTCTGCTGTTACATTTTAGTTGTAACGATACTTCGGAGCATGATCTACCGCATGATCTACCGAAGGAAGAATAACTAAAATACTTCCTTCCTCTACACTTTCTACCATTCAATTTCTCCTTTCGAATGTTCAAGTAAATAGGCATTGGCCTTGCTAAAATGTTTATTACCAAACCAATACCCTCTATTCGCGCTTAATGGTGATGGATGTCCGCTAGTCAATACCAAATGTTTCGACCCGTCTATCTTCTCACCTTTTTTTCTGGCATAACCACCCCATAACAAGAATACGATCCCAGCACGTTTTTCTGAAAGTTTAGCTATCACGGCATCGGTAAACTGCTCCCAACCCTTATTTTGATGACTCCCCGCCTGCTGTGCTTTTACGGTAAGTGTTGCATTCAAAAGTAAAACACCTTGGTTTGCCCAACGCTCCAGATCACCCGTTTGTGGTGGTATATTTCCAATATCATCTTCAATTTCCTTAAACATATTCTGAAGAGACGGTGGAACCATAACTCCATCCGACACCGAAAAACACAAGCCGTTAGCCTGTCCGTGTCCGTGATATGGATCCTGGCCAATGATCACCACTTTTACTTTGTCAAAAGGCGTGTGATCGAAGGCTGAGAAAATTTGTTTTCCGGGTGGATAACAAGTTTGAGAACTGTATTCGGATTTAACGAAATTGATCAAATTTTGAAAATAGGGTTTCTCAAATTCCTCGGCCAGTTTGCTGTGCCAGGTACGTTCAATTTTTACGGGCATTATTCGTATTTTTACTTCGAATAAAATTACTAATAAAGAAAGAGAATTTCACCTTTGCGGAACAGAATATGATTCGAATAGACAACAAAACCTTGATCGATCTGGAGTTCCCTTCGGTCTTACTTCAGATTTCGGAATTTTGTACTACGGATATCGGCAAGGAAAAGACACTTGCCATCGTTCCTTTTTCCGAAGAGAGTATGATTTCCCCTGAATTGAATCGTACCAGGGAATTCATGGCTTCGTTCGAAAATGATAACGGTATTCCCAACCATGGTTTTGATGCGATCACAAAGGAATTACAACTGTTGGAGATCGAGAATAGTAGTTTGGAGCTTAGCGGATTTCGACGTATTCTAACCATTACACGCGCCACTGAGGGATTGCTGAATTTCTTCAGGAAATTTGAGGAGTTTTACGTCTATCTCCGGGCTTTCTCTTTAGAAATAGATTATTCCGAAGATATTTCAGAAGGTATTCAGAATAAAATAGATCGCTATGGGCAGATAAAAGGTGATGCTTCCGCGGAGCTGTCCGCCATTCGAAAAAGGTTAAATGTGGTCAAAGGAAAAATTAATTCTTCGTTCACAAAAATCCTTAACCGCTGTATCCTGTCTGACTACCTGGACGAAATACGGGAATCGGTTGTGGATAACAGAAGAGTTTTGGCTGTTAAGGCAATGCATCGCCGCAAAGTTAATGGATCTATTTTGGGAACATCCAAAACGGGTAGTATTGTCTATATAGAACCACAGGAAACCCTCGATTATGCTAACGAACTCAGTGGCTTGATCTATGAAGAACAGGAGGAAGTCAAACGTATCATTAAAGAAATGACCGAACTTATACGCCCGTCCAGCCACTTGCTTCACAGTTATCAGGAATATTTGGCAACCATGGATGTAATTCATGCCAAGGCCAGATATGCATTAGAGATCAACGGTGTTTTACCCATACTATCTTCTGAAAAAAGACTTTTTTTGAAAGACGCCTTTCATCCGTTGTTGTTGGTATCCAATAGAAAAAGAAAAGAAAAAACGTTTCCGCAAACCATCGAACTCCATGCAAAGAACAGAGTTATAGTAATTTCAGGGCCCAATGCCGGTGGTAAAAGCATCACTCTCAAAACGGTTGGTTTATTGCAGGTTATGTTGCAAAGTGGAATATTGATTCCGTTGGATCCTTACAGCGAGTTTTGTTTGTTTGACAAAATATTAACCGATATTGGAGATAATCAATCGATCGAAAACCATTTAAGCACCTATAGCTATCGTCTCGATAAGATGAATCAGTTCTTAAGGAAGTGCAATCAGAATACGCTCTTTCTTATCGATGAATTTGGTACAGGCAGTGATCCTGAGCTTGGTGGGGCTTTGGCTGAAACTTTCTTGGAAGTGTTCTATGAACGCGAATCTTTTGGTATTATCACCACTCATTACGCGAATTTAAAGCTGTTGGCGAGTGAATTGCCGTATGCAACCAATGCCAATATGCAGTTTGACAGTAGAAGTTTGGAACCCATCTATAATTTACAATCAGGGGAAGCCGGTAGTTCATTTACGTTTGAAGTGGCTCAAAAAAATGGAATTCCCTATAGCCTCATCAATAAGGCTAAGAAGAAGATTGAACGCGGAAAGATTCGTTTTGACAAAATCATCGCCAACCTTCAAAAAGAACGCAGCAAGCTTCGAAAGACTTCCGAGTCGTTAAAAACAGAAGAGCAAAAGGCGAAGGAAGAGAGCAAACAACTGGCAGGAACCAATATTCGGATCCAGAAAAAGCTGGAGAGCTATCAGGAGCTGTTTGACGCCAATCAGCGGTTGATCTCACTTGGTAAGAAGTTCGATGTACTTTCAGAAAAATTCTTAAATAACAATCAGAAAAGACAGTTGATAGATGAACTGATGAAGTTGGTAATGATAGAAAACAGCAAGCGAAAGAAACCATCGTCTGAAACAAGGGAGAAGAAAAAAGAGGCGAAAGCCGAAAAACATAAAATTAAACAGGAATTGGAGCAAAAGGTGGCTCTTATTCGTAAAAAGAAAAAGAAGGAAAAAGAGGCCGCCAAAAAAGCCCCTCCACCTAAGCCGAAAGTTGACTTAAAAGTTGGCGACAAAGTTAGAATAATAGACGGGCGGGCCATTGGGACTATCGATAGTATTGAAAAGAAAAACGCGATAGTAAATTACGGGATGTTTACCGCAGATGTTGGGATGGAAGAGTTGGAGAAGGTTTAAAACGTGAAGATCAAGATATATGAAAGGAGATTATAAAATAATTTTATTTGATGGTGTTTGCAACCTCTGCAACAACTCGGTAAACTATGTGATCAAACGAGATAAGAAAGACCGGTTTCGTTTTGCCGCTTTTCAGGAAGAAGCCGGGCGACGACTCATCGTGAAATACAATATTGACACCTCCAAAACCGACTCCATTGTCCTGCTTGACGGGGACAAAGTATATGTAAGATCTACGGCCGTTTTAAGGATCGCCAGATATTTGGGTGGTGGTTATCCCCTGTTTTACGGGTTTATGATCATTCCCAACTTTGTTCGAAATTGGGTATATGATTGTGTAGCCCGTAATCGCTATAAATGGTATGGTAAAAGAGATAGTTGTATGATCCCTGCTCCGGAGCTACGATCGAAGTTTTTGTAATTTATTTTAAATTCTGAAGGATGAATTCAAGCTTGCTGTTCTCATTATCATTCCTGTCGAAAGCCTTGTTTCTAAATTTGATCTTATCGGCTCTCTTCAAACAGTGGCTAAATGCATAGGCGATACTATCACGAATCGTTAAATTGGCCGGGGTAGTAATTGCCATTCCGTGACCACGTTTGGCAAATTCGTGGATCATCGTCAAAGTGGAATCATTTTCGGGATCTATTTCTTCCTAAGGATACATAATGAAACAAACGTTCATGTGATTAGCTTTTATAATATAAATAAAGATAATAATAATGGTAAAACTGAACTTAATTATTGCCTTCTAATTGTTGTTTTTATGTAAATCGCAGAGACTTATATTTTAGTCAGGGGTTATTTCATATATAAATTGAATTTGGTTATATACTTCGTCATAAAAATCAGTACTTTTAATACTTAAAATTATTAAGGCGATACTATTATGGATATGCAAAAATGGCTTGATAAGGCAATCGAAATAGGTTCGGAATACGGACTTAAGGTTCTAGGCACGATTGTTATATGGATTGTTGGTAACTGGATCATTAAAAAAATGATGAAGGTTCTTACTAAAGGAATGGCCAAATCTAATTATAATGAAGGCCTTCAGAAGTTTCTGAGAAATCTATTGGGATGGACATTAAAGGTTCTTTTGATCATAGCCATCCTTGGTAATTTAGGCATTGAAACAACTTCATTTGCTGCAATTCTTGCTGCTGCCGGCCTCGCAGTTGGTTTGGCTTTACAGGGATCTCTTTCCAATTTTGCAGGAGGTGTCCTTCTTATGATATTCAAACCATTCAAAATTGGAGATCTAATTGAAGCTCAAGGGGAAAAGGGCGTTGTCAAGGAAATTGAGATTTTTACAACAAAGCTTAATACTTCAGATAATAAAGAAATCATTATCCCAAATGGAGTATTATCTAATGGTAATATCATAAATTATTCTTCTGAAAAATACCGGAGAGTAAACATTATTATGGGGGTGAGCTATGATGCGGATATAAAACACACCAAAGATGTGCTGCTGAAGGTTATTACAGACAACAATAAAGTACTTAAAGATCCTGAACCTACAGTAAAAGTTTGTGAGTTAGCGGATAGTTCAGTTAATTTTAATGTAAGACCCTGGGTTTTGAATGAAGACTATTGGACCGTTTATTCTGAAACCTTAGAAAGATGCAAACTTGCTCTCGATGCTGCCGGTATTGAGATACCTTATCCACATAGGGTAGAAATTCGTAAAAAAGGATAATTTAATCTAGTTGGGAACGATCGCAAAATTATCGAAACCGGCATAATCACCGGCACCATTTTGTCGGATGCGGATACTCAGACCAATAGTTGTTGTTCCGGGAGGTGCATTTACCGAAACATTTCCGTTTAGAGAAAGATTTGCAAAACCATTTATTAATTGTACCTCGGTTTGTGGAATTCCGTCAATGGTGACAGTATAATACACATCATCTCCTGTGTCGAATTCGTAGAACTCATAGTCAAAAGATAATGTGACACCACTCGACGCGCCTGAGACATTAATGGTGTTAAATGTTATGGTGGCGAATCCTGCTGTCCCATTTGTTCCTTCATCATTCATATCCAGTATCCCTAAAAAGTCATTGGTCAGAGTCGTAATATTGCTAAATCCTCCGTTTGTACTATTAGTAATTCCATAGAAACCATCGGCACCGTTATCGAAAAATGGAATATCACTGGAATATCCCCAACCTGTACTCAAATCGAAATTTTGAAACATACTGGCGAAGGAAATATTATTCAAACAATGAATGTCTTCCCAGGTTGATCCATTCCAAATTTGAAGACATTCGATTCCCGCAACAAATACGATGAGGCCTTCGTCTCCAAACGATGGATTTATAGAGTTTCTGTTCGAGATAGTAGGAACTCTGGGTGGCATAAACCCCTTGTAGGTAATGCCTCCGTCTGAAGTACTACTTATTTCCAGCATGGAAGAAACGGCAGGTGTTGTGGTCCCTATTCCTACCTGTGCACAGGACATATAGGATCCAAACAAAACAAGTGAAAGAAATAATTTTCTCATGGCGATGACTTTTATAAAGCCAAAGCATAAATCAGATCGTTTATAGAGGGAGTAGCTAAGTGATAGCTTTGGAACAGTAAATATATTAAAAAATCAAAGTGGTGGCCAGTGAATTACCAACTACCACCTACAATTCATTAATTTACGATATGAATTCATGAATTACTTGACCTCCTTATAATGGTCATCCCACTCTTTTATTTTGGGTTTACCCAATTTCCCAAC
>SMUY01262170.1_pt1 | contig 18772 bp, 17 predicted proteins | sample 2456441 | NCBI WGS metagenome assembly SMUY01 (sample SAMN11095931, study PRJNA526329) | marine sediment metagenome | biome: Marine sediment; feature: Surficial sediment; material: Deep marine sediment; isolation source: Hadal surficial sediment | place: Pacific Ocean | collected 2014-11 | depth...
GATTATTCGGTTCCGGAATCTGTATGGAGGTGGTCCACACACCAGGGTTCTATTTGGGGTCGGCCCGACCTTGATGCAAGCAAAGTGTACAGTGCACCAGCCATAAACCAGGATATTATAAAGGATGCCCGAACCTTCCAAAAATACGGTTTGTGTCACTACAGTCCCGCTTATTTTGAACCGGACCTTGTGTCATTAAATTACAACCGGAGATCAAGAGAGATTCAGGCTTCAGAGACATTAAGATTCTTGCTCCGTTGTCGCCCAGGGGACACAGTGGCTTGCTTCAGGACACGTCGTAAACCCCTCCATGGGGACTTGGATGAAACATCCCTGTTTCATACAGTCCTGAAGCAAGCCACTGTATCCCCTGTGCTGGGGCAATGCGATCCAGATCGCTTGGATTCAATGGTATTTAGGTAGTGTACTCCTGCCTGAACAGCCAGGAAGCTGGAGCGGGTGCTCGCGCCCGGGAGCGTATATTTCGGGGACGAAATATCCCAGCCCCAGGGATGGGTTTATCAGGTCCCGGGCGTGAGTACCCGCTCCAGCGCCCCCGCCAGATCAAGTGGGACAGCAGCAGGAATGTGTGGCTTTCGGCCGGAACCGGGTTTAACCTTCGGGCATGCCCCGACGCCAACGAAAAACGCAGCTAAGACCCAGACCGGTCAGTGATATTTTAAATTCGCGATCCTCCGGACTGGGTGAATTGCTCAGCCATGCACGGCATCTGGATTTTCTGGATCAAAAGCTGAACAACATCGTCGAGCCGGCCATCGCTGAGCAGGTACAGGTTGCCGCGCTGCATGACCGATGCCTGGTGCTGATTACGCCCAGCGCTGCGTTGGCGACCCAGCTTCGACAGGACAGCCATAACCTGCTGTCGGCGCTACTGGCCTCAGGGGTGAGCGGCATTGACAACATACAGCTAAGGATAGCCCCGGTTTCACGGGCGCGTGAAGAGTATCGTCAAAGGCGGTCACTACCTGAAATCGCCAGGCAATCGCTGCGAAGGTTCGCAAAAGACAGCGGAGACCCGGAAATTCTGGCCATTTTTCGCAAACAGTAACTGCAAAAAAACCCGGATAAATGCCCGGTACTCCTGTTGGCAAGGACTGGCCATTGCCTGCGAGGGGCGCCTTGCGTCCAACCACTTCCCGACTCGCTGAACCCATCAATATCAGCTTGACGGAGTACTAGAAGACCTGTGCCGGGTGTGCGTATGAAATGGGTGCGGTGTCCTGGTCTTCAAAAATCACTTCTTCCCAGGAATCGGGTTGCTGCAACAACTTTCTCAGCAGGAGGTTGTTCAATTCATGGCCGGACTTGAACCCTGAATAAGCGCCGATCAGGCCGTGTCCCAACAGGTAGAGATCCCCGATCGCGTCCAGGATCTTGTGTTTGACGAACTCGTCTTCATAACGCAGACCGTCTTCGTTCAATACCCGGTAGTCATCCAGCACCACGGCGTTGTCCATACTGCCACCCAGCACGAGGTTTCGATCACGGAGCATCTCCAGATCGCGCATGAATCCAAAGGTACGCGCCCGGGAAACTTCCTTCAGAAACGAGGTGGTGGAAAAATCCACCGACGCGAATGACGTGTGGGATTTGAATACCGGGTGGTTGAAATCAATTTTGAATGAAACCCGGAAACCATCATATGGCTCAAAACGGGCCCACTTGTCATCCTTGCGTATTTCAACTGCTTTCCTGATCTTGATAAATCGCTTGGCGGAGGACTGCTCTTCGATACCGGCGGACTGGATCAGGAATACGAAAGGCCCGGCACTGCCATCCATGATTGGAACCTCGGCAGCGCTGACGTCTACGTAGGCATTATCTATACCCATGCCCGCCATGGCGGCCAGCAGGTGCTCCACCGTGGAAACGCGTATTCCGTCCAGCATCAGCGTGGTGGACATGCTGGTATCACCGACATTGGTTGCGGTGGCTGGAATTTCCACCACCGGATCCAAATCCACGCGCCGAAATATGATACCGGTATTGACCGCGGCCGGCCTGAGGGTCATATAGACCTTCTCACCGGTGTGAATACCGACACCTGTAGCTCTGATAACGTTTTTTAGGGTTCGTTGCTTTATCACTTTTGCAGAGACTCAAGCCCGAAGAGACACGCATACTAGCACAGCACCCCCCATTGAAGAAGAATTTTTTGGTGTTTAGGCAACATAATGTTGTGATTTAACAACAAATTAACAAAAGAATTTGGCAATCAAAGAGCCTGCCGGAATGTTTGATCGTGGTGAGGAAAAGCCGGCCCTATCGCGGACCGGCTCTTCAGGCGAGCATAAGCTCCTGCGGGATTCAGTCAGCCTGAATTCGCAGGAAGGAAGGAATATCCAGGTAATCAATATTTTCCTGGCGTGAAAACATATCATTGGTTCCCATTTCGCCGGCGGTCGCGCTATCGGCGGTTCCCGTGTCAACATCAGCCCCGGACCCTTGGTTGAACGCAGTCTCTGGCTGGCCGGTTGTGCCGTTCCTGACTACCCGGAGCTTACTCTCGATTGATTGGCCATGTGCGATAGCCTGTCCGAGACCGGTTGCAACCACCGTTACCCGCAGTTCGTCACCAATTTCCGGATCGATAACGGTACCAATGACCACCGTGGCGTCTTCAGATGCCAGGTCGGCCACCGCGCTGCCCACTTCATCGAACTCTTTCATGGTCAGGTTGATGCCGGCGGTAATGTTCACCAACACCCCGCGCGCACCGTTCAGGTTGATATCCTCGAGCAAGGGGCTGCCAATCGCCGACTGAACGGCCATGATCGCCCGGTCCTCACCCTGAGCTTTTCCTGTACCCATGACGGCCATGCCCATTTCTGACATTACGGTGCGAACATCTGCGAAATCGACGTTGATCAGGCCCTGACGGGTGATGAGCTCCGCAATACCCTGTACCGCGCCCTGCAAGACGTCATTGGCTGCCTTGAACGCATTCAGCAACAGCGCGTCCTCGCCCATCACTTCAAACAGCTTGGCGTTGGGGATGGTAATCAATGAATCCACATGACGTGCCAGTTCCTCGATGCCCTGCTCGGCGATGGCCATGCGGCGCCGGGCCTCGAACTGAAAGGGCTTGGTGACCACCGCAACGGTCAGAATCCCAAGCTCCTTGGCCGCCTGGGCAATGACAGGCGCGGCGCCTGTGCCGGTACCGCCACCCATGCCGGCCGTGATAAACACCATATCCGCACCGTCGAGGATTTCAATGATGTGGTCACGGTCTTCCAGTGCGGCCTGCCTGCCCACTTCGGGATTGGCACCGGCGCCAAGGCCCTTGGTAATACTTGAGCCTATCTGCAGTACCGTCTTGCCTTTGAATTGACGCAGAGCCTGGGCATCTGTGTTGGCTGCAATGAATTCCACGCCGTCTATATTGGCGTCGATCATTTGTGCGATGGCATTACCGCCACCTCCTCCAACACCTATGACCTTGATCTTGGCACTCGGTGTGTAGTTTTCTACCAGTTCAAACATTTTGTTCTCCTCTCGCTCGCCTTGTTTTTCACCGCTTCCGATCCTGCTTGTATTCCGGCAGCCGGTGAATTCCTTAAAATCGTTAAAACTCTCCCCGGAACCAGCTCTGAATGCGGTCCAGTATTGATTCGCCGCCGCCGGAACCACTCAGGCTGCGTCCGCTATCCGCCTGGCTGCCGTACAGCAGCAGCCCGACACCGGTGGCATGCACCGGGTTTGATACCACGTCGGACAGCCCTGATACGAAATGCGGCGTCGCCAAGCGGACCGGCATGTGAAATATTTCCTCCGCCAGTTCCACGGCGCCCTCCATCTTCGCTGCGCCACCGGTCAGAACCAGGCCCGAGGCCACCATGCTTTCAAAGCCACTGCGCCTTAATTCCGCCAACACCAGTGAGAACAGCTCCCGGTAACGTGCTTCAACCACCTGCGCCAGTGTCTGGCGCGCCAGCCGACGTGAAGTGCGGTCCCCGACGCTTAGCACCTGGATGGTCTCTTCGCTGCCGGTCAGTTGCTCCAGCGCGCAGGCGTACTTAATCTTGATGTCTTCCGCATGCTGCGTGGGCGTGCGCAATGCCACGGCAATGTCGTTGGTGACCTGGTCACCGGCAATCGGGATGCAGGCGGTGTGCCGGATCGCTCCGTCGGTGAACACGGCGATGTCTGTTGTGCCTGCACCGACATCTACCAGGCAGACACCCAGGTCTTTTTCGTCCTCGCTGAGCGCGGTAAAACTGACCGCCAGGGGTTGCATGATCAGTTCATCAACCGTCAGCCCGCAACGGGTAACGCATTTGGAAATATTCTGGGTTGCACTCAATGCCGCCGTTACGACGTGCACGTGTGCCTCCAGCCGCACCCCGGCCATGCCGATGGGCTGGCGGATCCCGTCCTGGTTGTCCAGCACGTACTCCTGTGGCAGAACGTGCAAAATTTTCTGGTCCGCCGCCACCGGGACTGCCCGGGCGGCGTCGAGCACCCGGTCCACGTCGCCTTCGGTGACTTCCTTGTCCTTGATGGCGACGGTGCCATCGGAATTCTGGCTGCGGATGTGATTGCCCGAGATGCCACAAAACACGGAGTGAATCTCGCAGCCAGCCATCAGTTCAGCTTCTTCAACCGCCCTCTGGATGGCCTGTTCGGTAGACGCCATATCGACCACCACACCCCGCTTCAGGCCACGCGATGGATGCGACCCCAGTCCAATGACTTCAACCGATCCGTCAGGGTGAATTTCGCCGACGATCGCCACGATCTTGGAGGTGCCGATATCCAGTCCTACAACCATCGATTTCTCAGTTTTCTTGACCATAATTCCCCGCAAACCTGGCCCGAGGTTTGGGCCAGCGCACTGCAAATCCGTTGGTATATCGAAGATCCACGCCGATCGGCGTCAGGTTCTTCCCCTGCATGAGTATTGGCCAGCTTTTTACCAGCCGCCGTAATCGTGACAGCGCATCTTCGCGCCCGATGTGAACTTCCGTTCCGATGGTCAATTCCAGGAACCATGCGCCCCTGGGATCAAGCCTGATAACTTCAATTTCCAGACCCGCTGGAATGAGCTCAGCGTTGAATTGCTGCCAGCTTTCAAACACAACATCCAACTGGCCTTCCGGCCCGCTCAACCATGGCAAGCCCTGGATTCCGTCCGCCCCGGGCACCCCGAATGACTCTCCGCTTTGCGAAATAAGCTGGCCGTTGATCCAGTGAGCGACCGGGGCATATTCCCTGACCCGTACCTTGACGGTATCGGGCCAGGTCTTTTGTAAGGTCACATCGGATACCCAGGCCTGACGGTAAGCTGCAGCTTTGACCGCTTCCAGATCAACGGTAAAGAAACTGCCCACAGCGACGGGCGCAAGACTGGCCCGCATTTGTTCTGCGCTGACCCGCTCAAAGGTGCCGTCAATTTCCAGCCATCGAATGGGCCACTGCTGCTGTGTCATCATGCCCATGTAAACCCAGATCACGCCGCCGGCTGCGAGCAGGCAAATAATCACCATGCTGGTCAGGCCGTGGCTGAAACCGCGGCAGTTCCGTTGGGTGTGAATGGGGGTATACCGATTCACAGGCTGGTTTCCAGGATGCGCCAGACCAACTCGTCAAAACCGATACCAATCACCGCGGCGGCCTGCGGCACCAGGCTGTGGTCCGTCATGCCCGGCACCGTGTTGACTTCCAGAATCCAGGGCTTTTCCTGCTCATCGAGGATGAAATCCACCCGGCCCCAGCCCGATGCGCTCAGGGCATCGAAGGCTTCCAGCGACTGTGCCTGCAGTCTCGCTTCCAGATCCTTGTCCAGACCACAGGGGCAAAAATACCGGGTTTCTTCGGATTGGTACTTGGCCTCGTAGTCGAAGAATGGCCTGGGCGTTTCAATCCTTATCAGCGGCAACACGGTGCGGCCCAGGATACCCGCAAAATATTCCCTGCCGGTTATTCCTGGTTCAACCATCACATCGTCGCCGTACTGGCGGGCCAAATCTACCGCGCTGCGCAAATCCTGGGTATGACCGACCCTGGAAACACCGATGCTGGAGCCCAGCCCGGTCGGTTTGACGAACACCGGAAAATCGAACCTTGACCCGATCTGATCAAACTGCTGGTGTTCCGGTGACAACAGTTCGAAGTCCGTGGTCGGGATGCCAAGGCGCTGGAACACCCACTTCGAATGAACCTTGTCCATGCACAGGGCGGAACCCAACAGCTTCGTGCCGGTGACCGGGATTTGCATCAATTGCAGTGCGCCCTGGATGGCGCCATCCTCACCACCGGGTCCATGCATCAGGTTGAAGACCCGATCAACCCCCCGACTTCCTATTGCTTCGAACAGGGCTGGCGCGCCATCATACATTCCGTATTGAATGCCACTGCGGGCAAAGGATTGGGCAATGGAATCACCCCCGTCCAGTGAAACATCACGTTCCACGCTGTCTCCGCCGACCAACAGGCCGACACGCCCGAAGTCTGCGGGATCAGCCAGGATCATGGGCGCGACGGCGGTCATGCCGAACTCTCCAGTTCAACATCGGAATCGCGTAAAGAATGCGCAATTTGTTCAATGCTGCCGGCGCCCATCAACAACACCAGGTCATCGTCGCGCACCAGTTCCGCCAGTGCCGGAAGGATGCCATCAATATCCGGCACCAGTACGGGGTTCACCTTACCCCTTGCCCTGATAGACTGACACAATGCGTGGCTGTCAATACCGTCTATCGCGGCCTCGCCGGCAGCGTAAATCTCAGTCAGCACAAGCACGTCCGCGTCCGAGAGTACGCGGCTGAAATCATCAAAAAGATCCCGCGTGCGGCTGTAACGGTGCGGCTGAAATACAACCACCAATCGCTGTCCGGGCCAGCCATCGCGCGCGGCCGTCATGGTAACGGCAATTTCAGTGGGGTGGTGGCCATAATCCTCGATGGCCTGAAAACGGCGCCCGCCAAGCGTGTGAAAGCCCAGGTCCGCAAAGCGCCGTCCAATCCCTTCGAAGTTTTCAAGACAACCGGCAATTTCTTCCAGCTCCAGCCCCAGTTCCCAGGCGACCGTGATTGCACCCAGCGCATTCTGCACGTTGTGCACGCCGGGCAAATTCAATCGAACTTCTACCGGGCGTTTGCGTTGGGGCAGATGGACATTGAACTGCATCCTGCGACCCTGTTGCTGCACATCCGTTGCGCGGACATCGGCATCGTCAGACAGGCCATATGTCACCACGGCACGGGTCACTTCAGGAATCAATGCAGCCACTTCCTTATCGTCGATACAAAGCAAAGCAGTACCGTGAAACGGCAGGTGCTGAAGAAACTCGAGGAACGCGTGCTTGAGGTTTTCAAACCGGCCCCCGTAACTTTCCAGGTGATCACGATCTATGTTGGTTACAACCGCAATGACCGGTTGCAGAAGAAGGAATGAGGCATCACTTTCATCGGCCTCGGCCAGCAGATAATCGCCCTGCCCCAGCCGTGCATTGCTCCCCCAGGCATTGACGATCCCGCCGATCACGAAGGTCGGATCCAGGCCCCCTGCGGCCAACAGGCTTGCTGCCAGGCTGGTCGTGGTGGTTTTTCCGTGCGTGCCTGCCACGGCGATACCGCGGCGGAAGCGCATCAGTTCAGCGAGCATTTCAGCACGCGGCACAACCGGAATTCGTGCCTTTCGGGCTGCCACGACTTCCTCGTTGTCATCCGCGACCGCGCTGGAGACCACCAGCACGTCTGTTTCTTTGACGCGTGCACCATCATGGCCATAACCGATGGTGACGCCCAGGCGCGCAAGACGGCGCGTGGTCCGCGATTCGAGTATGTCGGAGCCACTCACTTCGAAACCCTGGTAGCTCAGTACCTCTGCGATGCCACTCATGCCGGCACCGCCAATGCCAACCATGTGCACCTTGCGCATTCGCCGTTTAGGCTGCAAATGGCCGCCACGTGCTCTCATGTTCCCAGCCATGATTCACACACCGCAACCACCTGTTCGGCGGAGTCAGTCACCGCAACCGCCCGGGCCGCCTGCGCCATCTCCAGCATGGCCGGTCGGTCCGCCAGCAAAGCGCCCAGCCTGTCGGCCAGTACCTCGGGGTCCAGTTCTGATTCGGCCATTACCACCGCAGCCCCCGCATCGGACAGGTATTCGGCATTGAGGGTCTGGTGGTCGTCGACCGCATGCGGGTAGGGGATAAGTACCGCGCCCACACCGGCAGCCGCCAGTTCGGATATGGTCAGCGCGCCGGCGCGGCAAATTACCAGGTCTGCCCATCCGTAAGCCTCGGACATATCATTAATAAATTCATGTACTTCGGCGTCACAACCGGCCGCATCGTAAGCCGCCCTGGTGGCAGCGGCATCAGTCTTGCCGGCCTGGTGCCAGACAACAGGTCGCGCGTCCGATTTCAGCAATGCCAGCGCTTTGGGTATGATCGTGTTCAGGCTGTGGGCACCCTGGCTGCCACCGGTAACCAGCAGCCTGGCTTTACCCGAGCGCTGGCCAAAACGTGTGCCCGGGTCCGGCAGCCTAACGACGGACTTGCGCACCGGGTTGCCACAGGTCACCGCACCGGATGCATCCGGGAATGTCCCCGGAAATGCCTGCAAGATGCGCTTGGCAAATTTGGCGAGCACGCGGTTCGTCAGGCCGGGCACGCGATTTTGTTCGTGGACCACCAGCGGCACGCCACGAAGCCACGCGGCAATGCCTCCCGGGCCGGCCGTATATCCGCCGAAACTGAGCGCGCAACCGGGCCGGTTTCGTATCATGCTTGCCCGCGCATCCAGAACCGCCCTGGCCAGGTGGAATGGAAGCGCCAGCCAACCCGCCAGCCCTTTGCCCCTCACACCCTTGATGCGCACCTGGTCCAGGCTGATCCCGTGCTTGCTTACCTGCTCGCATTCCATTCCGCCTTTCGCTCCCAGCCATCGAACATCGATGCCCCGGTTGCGCAGCAGGTCCGCGACCGCCAACCCCGGAAATATATGACCACCGGTTCCGCCAGCCATGATCAGCACGAGTTGTGCGTCATGCTTCATACGCGCGCTCCCGTTTTCGCCGGGCGGGCGCGATGCTGGGAAAGCGCATCGCGATCCAGTTCATAGCGAATCCGGAATATCATGCCCAGGGCCAGGCAGGTCATCAGGACGCTGCTGCCACCTGAACTGATCAGCGGCAAAGTCAGGCCTTTTGTGGGTAACACGCCGAGATTAACGCCGATGCTGACCAGTGCCTGCAGTCCAATCCATAAACCGACGCCAAAAGCCAGGTTTCCGGCAAACGGCCGGCCGGTGCGATGCGCAATCATGCCGATGGACATGATGCGCGTGACCAGCAACATGAACAGACCCAGGATAAATATCACGCCAATCAGACCGAATTCTTCAGCCAGGACCGCAAAGATGAAATCGGTATGTGCCTCCGGCAAATAGAACAATTTTTGAATACTTGCGCCCACGCCTACACCAAAGACCTCGCCGCGCCCCACCGCGATCAGTGCCTGGGTCAGTTGGAAACCACTGTCATAAGGATCTGCCCAGGGATCCATGAAACTGACGATGCGGCGTAATCGGTAAGGCTCCATCGCAGCCCAGCCGAAGGCCGGCAGCGTCACCATGACCAGCACCATGATGTGCCGCCACGCCGCTCCGGCCAGCCAGACCATGCAGCCGACGATGGCCGTAATCACGGCCGCGCTGCCCATATCAGGCTGCATCAGCAAAATGAGCGATAACACCGCAACCAGCAGCAGGGGCTTGAGCGTATCGAAGAAGCGTGATTTGATCAGCTCCGATTTGCGCACCAGGTAGCCGGCCATGTAAATGATGACCATCAGCTTGGTTGCCTCAACGACCTGGAAGTTAACGATCCCCAGCTTGATCCAGCGACTGCTGCCATTGACGGAATAGCCGATACCCGGGATGAATACCAGCAGCAGTACCAGTGCGGCCAGTAGCATCATGGGCCGGCAGATGCGTTCGAGGAAGGCTATCGGAATGACCTTGAAAGACGCTGCCGATAACAATCCAAGACCCAGGTAGATAACATGTCTCACCAGGTAATGGGAGGCGCCGACCCCCTGGTCCTCCGCGACCGCTATGGATGCAGATCCGACCATCACAAGTCCCGACGCCATCAGCAACATTACCGGCAGTAATAGCCAGTAGTCGATTGCAAGCTCCTGCTTGTGCCGGCCTGGCCTCAGTGCCTGTCTTGGCTGAGCCGTCATCGTATTTTCAGAGTTGCCAGGCCAGCCAGTACCAGGATCACGGAAATAATCCAGAACCGGACAATGATCCTTGGTTCGGGCCAGCCTTTGAGTTCGAAGTGGTGATGAATGGGCGCCATGCGGAATATCCGGCGACCGGTCAGTTTGAATGAGATAACCTGGATAATGACCGACACGGTTTCCATCACGAAAACACCGGCCATCAGGCAGAACACCAACTCCTGGCGCACCAGAACCGCGATAAGCCCGAGGGCCGCACCCATCGCCAGGGCCCCGGTATCGCCCATGAACACCTGAGCGGGATAGGTGTTGAACCAAAGAAATCCCAGGCCCGCACCCGCCAGTGCGCCGCAGAAGATTGTCAATTCCCCGGTTCCCGGAATGTGGGGAATACCCAGATACTCGGAGAACACGGTGTGACCCGTGACGTATGCAAAGATACCGAGCGCCACCGCGATGAACACGGACGGCATAATGGCAAGGCCATCCAGTCCGTCGGTCAAGTTGACCGCGTTGGAAAAGCCCACGATAAAGAAATATGTGACCACGATATAGCCCATACCCAGCGGCAGGACGAAGTCCTTGAAAAACGGAATGATCAATTCAGTTTCAGCCGGAATCTCTGCGCTGGACCATAGAAATACCGCAGCAGACAGGCCGGCAATCGATTGAGCGAGATATTTCCACTTTGCCGGCAAGCCCCGCGAGTCCTGTAGCACCAGCTTGCGGTAATCGTCTGCCCAACCGATCAGGCCAAAGGCGAGCGTCACCAATATAAGCACCCACACGTAGCGGTTGCCGAGGTCAGACCACAGCAGGGTGGAAAGAATGATGGCAAACAGTATCAAAGCTCCGCCCATCGTCGGTGTACCCGCCTTGGAGAAGTGCGACTTGGGCCCCAGTTCCCGGATAGGCTGGCCCACCTGGACCCTGGACATCCTGCGAATGAACCATGGACCGAGCAGCAAAGAGATCGCCAATGCGGTCAAGGCACTCAAAATACTACGCAGCGTGATGTAGATGAACACGTTGAAGTCCGGGTTTACCAGGGCGAGCCTTTGGAACAGTTCCAACAGCATCAGCCAGCCTCCCTGATGTCACAGGGGCTGGAAATCGCCCGCACTACCTGTTCCATGCCCATGGAACGCGATCCTTTGACCAGGCACGCAACTCCGGGTTGCAGTTCCGAGCACAGTGCATGGACCAGTGTTTCAATATCTTTGAAATGTCTGCCACCCGCGCCGAATGCTTCCACGGTGGCCGGCGTTACCTTACCGATCGCAAACAATCGCCGTACCCCCAGGGCCTGTGCCGCCTGGCCCATTTCTGCATGCATTTTCCGGCTGTTCCTGCCCAGTTCTTTCATGTCTCCAAGCACCAGCCAGGGCTCACCCCGCTCGCGGGCCAGCACCTGCAGGGCGGCATACAGCGAAGCAGGGTTGGCGTTGTAGGTATCATCAATCACCGTCCAGCCCGCATCTGCATGTAGCCGGTTCAGGCGGCCGGGTACCGGCTGGGTGATTTCCAGCCCGTGGCGGATTTGGTCCAGCGGAACATCGAGGGCCAGGCAGACCGCAGTAGCCGCCAACGCGTTCTGCACATTATGATCGCCGGGTAACGCAAGTTGCAGAGGGAAGTCACCACCGGGTGTGACCACCAGGCAGCGCTGTTCGCGGTAAACGGGATGCACATGACAGCTATCCTGGCGCCCGAAGGTGATGGTGTTGTTTGCAGTGGACATTTTCTGCCACAGCACACTCCAGGGTTCATCCGCGTTGATCACGGCGAATCCGTCTGCAGGCAGGGCTGCAAACATTTCACCCTTGGCCCGGGCAACCCCTTCTTCATCGCCAAAACCCAGCAGGTGCGCTGGACCTACGTTGCAAACCAGGCCAACATGCGGCGGCGCAATCTGGCTAAGATAGCGGATGTCACCGGCCTTGCTGGCGCCCATTTCCAATACCGCAAACCGGTCGTTGCAATCCAGCCGAAACAGGGTCAGCGGCAAGCCTAGTTCATTGTTCTGGTTGCCCGAAGTGGACAGGACAGTGGCGTTCCCAACGAGGATGTTGCGCACCATTTCCTTGGTGGTGGTTTTGCCATTGCTGCCGGTGATTCCCACCACGCACGGTTCGACCACTGATCGCCATGACGAGGCCAGCGTACCGAGCGCTCTCAGCACATCGTCGACCACCAACTGTGGAAATGATCGATCAAGCGGTTTGCTGACCAGCACGGCCGCTGCCCCGGCGTCCACCGCTACGGCCACAAAATCATGGCCGTCCGAACGTCCGCCAACCAGGGCAGCAAACAGCATTCCGGCTTCGACCCGGCGGCTGTCTGTGGTGATGCCCCGAAATGACCTGTTGCCATCATGGCCAGTACAGCCAAGGAGTTGTGCGGCATCGCTGAGTAACATCCTGATCATGCTGCAGCTTCCAGTGCGGCCCGAATGACCGCTTCATCGCTGAATGGCAGCTTTTGACCGGCCACTTCCTGCCAGGTCTCATGCCCCTTGCCGGCAACCAGCACAATATCGCCCGGCCCGCTGTTGGAAATTGCGCAGGTGATGGCCGCAGTCCGGTCGGGTTCAACCCGCGCACGGCTTGGCTCCTCCAGCCCGCTCAGTACATCGTTGATGATCGAGTTCACCGACTCATAGCGCGGGTTGTCGCTGGTGATTACCAATTCATCGGCGAGCTGTTCTGCCGCCTGACCCATCTGCGGCCGCTTGCCACGGTCACGGTTGCCGCCACAACCAAACACGCAGGTCAGGCGGCCACCCAGGTGCGCTTTCACCGCCTGTAGTGCCTGCGCCAGTGCATCGGGCGTATGCGCGTAATCGATCACAACGACCGGCTGCCCGGGCTTGCCGCCCAGGTTCATCATGCGGCCCGGCACCGGTTTCATCATTTCCAGTTCGCCCACGACCTCCGCCCAACTCATGCCGAGCAAGCTGAGGGTACCGGCCGTGGCCAGCAGGTTGGAGACATTGAACGCCCCCAGCAGGCCGGTCCGGAACTCCGATCGGCCCCATGGGCCGTTGAATCGCAGATACATCCCGTCCGCGTCAACGCACAGGATTTCGGCGCCCAGTTCAGCACCCGGCATCATGCCGAATCCCAGCACCTGGGTGTGGCTGCCCAACTCGCCAATCCAGTCCCGGCCAGTGAGGTCGTCATGGTTGATCACTGCAAACCGGGGCGCAAATTCCGTGAACAATTTTTTCTTGGCATCGGCATAGGCCTGCATATCCTGGTGATAATCCAGGTGATCCCGGCTGAGGTTGGTGAATATGGCGGCATCGAACTGCACCGTCTGGCAACGCTGCTGCTCAAGAGCATGGGAAGAAACTTCCATGGCAAGACGCTCGATGCCACTGTCCAGGCATCGGGCCAGCATCTCGTTCAGCTTCAACACGTCCGGCGTGGTGCGGTCGGCAGTGTGCAGGTCCGACATGGAACCATATCCAAGCGTGCCGATCATGCCCGACAGGCCATAGACCCGCTGCCAGGACTGGGCCAGAAAATGTGCCACCGAGGTCTTGCCGTTGGTTCCCGTTACACCCGCAATGGTCATCAGATCCGAGGGGGCGGCCCAGAACCGGGACGCCAGTTCACCCAGTTTTTCATCGAGTTCAGGCACTGCAACACAGGGAACATCCACATCGGGCTCGGGCCGTATGCCATCATGAATGATGGCGACACACCCTTTTTCGACAGCCTGCGTTGCGTGATCGAAGCCGTGTTCCTGGCTGCCCTGTACCGCTATGAACGCGTGACCGGGTTCAACGTGCCGGGAATCGAGCTCAAGCCCAGCGACCACGATATCCGGCGGATCCGGGAGCCAGCCCTCCAGCAGCATGCGCAGACTCATTCCGTAGGTCACTGCGCCACTCCCGTTGCCCCTGCTTCGGACTGGAACACCAGCGCCGAATAGTCGTCGGGTGGAATGTTCATCAGCCTGAGTGCACCGCTGACCACACTGGAAAAGAGCGGGGCCGCCACATCACCCCCGTAATAGAGTTCCCCGGTGGGATCGTTGATCACTACGACACAAACCAATTTCGGATCGGAAGCCGGCGCAAAACCAGCAAAGCTGGCCACGTACCTGTGGGCGTAACCTTGCGGACTGGCCTTTTTCGATGTGCCGGTTTTTCCGGCAACGCGGTAATTGGGAACACGGGCCTTCTTACCCGTGCCCTCTGGCCCGGTGACCGTCTCCAGCATTGCCGCGACCTGCCGGGCCAGATGCGGATTAATCACGGTGATCGGCGGATTGGTTGCGCCCTGTATCAGGGTTGGCTGGCGCAGCCTTCCCGCGTTGGCAATCACGGCATATGCCTGAGCCAGTTGCAAGGCGGTAGCCGAAATGCCGTAGCCATAGGAAATGGTGGCTTGCTCCAGGCGGCGCCAGCGACGATGGTTACGCAGAACACCCGCTGATTCGCCGGGAAAACCACTACCGGTTGCTTCGCCGAAACCAAAACGATTATAGGTATCCCACATCTGCTGTGGTTCCAGTTCCAGCGACAGCTTGGTCACACCGACGTTACTGGACTTGGTGATCACGCCGGTCACATCCAGCAATCCGTAATTATGATGGTCACGGATGGTATGACCGGAGACCAACAAGGTGCCGGGCGAGGTATCGATTGGCGTGTCGGGTGTCACTGCGCCGTCTTCGAGCACCGCGGTTATGGCAAAGGGCTTCATCACCGAGCCGGGTTCAAATACGTCGGTAACGGCCCGGTTGCGCAGGCCGTCGTGGTCCGGGTTGGGTTGGTTGGGGTTATAGGAAGGCTGGTTCACCATGGCCAGGATTTCGCCGGAATCCAGGTCCATCAGCACCACGCTGCCCGAGCGGGCACCGTGTTTTAGCACGGTGCGTTTCAGTTCGCGGTATGCAAGGTACTGGAGGCGCCCGTCAATGGTCAGGTGAAGGTCATTTCCAGGTTTTGGCTCCTTGACCAACTCCACTTCCTCTACCGTGCGGCCCAGTCGGTCATTAATCACGCGTTTCAGTCCCGCTTCGCCCTGCAACCAGTCGTTGTAAGCCAGTTCCAGGCCTTCCTGGCCGATGTCATCGATGTTGGTGAATCCGACCACGTGCACAGCCACTTCTCCCGCTGGATAGAAGCGGCGATATTCTTTTTGCAGAAAAACGCCCTGGATGTTCAGCGCCCTGATCTGGGCAGCAACATCGGGATTGAGGCGACGGCGCAGCCACACGAATTCTTTGCCCGCACGTTGTGTCAGCTTACGCTCTATGTCGTCCGGGTCTGCCTGTAGAATTCGCGCCAGGCGTTCAAGTTGTTCAGGCAGTTGCAAGACTTCCCCGGGATTCACCCAGACGGAGTCAACCGGCGTGCTTACGGCCAGGGGTTCGCCGTTGCGGTCACTGATGGTTCCCCGCGTCGTCGGCATGCTTACTTCACGCAGAAAACGGGCTTTGCCCTGTCCCTGCAGGAATTCTGTTTCCGTTACCTGTAGATTGACTGCCCTGACGATTAGCGCAATCGACGTCACGAAGAAAATCAACAGCAATGCATAGAGCCTGCTGATGTGGATTTGATCTGGACGTGTTGAACTCAAGGTCTGACCACCAGGATTAGTGTCGACTGCGGCTGCAGCATTTCCAATTGCCGGCGCGCAGCGCTCTCAATCTGGCTGGCGTCGGCCAGCCAGGCCTGTTCCAACTGCAGGCGGCTCCATTCGGCAACTGCATTATCTTTCCGGGTTTCGAGTGCGCCGAGCTGGACGGCCAGATGGCGGCATTGATGGCGTGTATAAACAACACCCAGGGCGCTGCCTACGTCAGCAATCAGTATGATCAGAAGAACCAGTAACCGTGTATTCAATCCAGTTTCTCCGCAACTCTCATGACCGCAGAACGGGCCCTGGGATTTACGGAGACTTCTTGTTCGGAGGGGCGAACGGCTTTGCTGATTAATTTCAACCTCGGTTTCCAGTCCGGGTGTTCCGGAATGTTGCGTCGGACCTGGCCTGGCCGTGCGGATTCTCGAAATGTCCGCTTGACCAGGCGGTCCTCAAGGGAGTGGAAGCTGATCGCCACCAGCCTCCCCCCCGGACGCAACTGCTGAATTGAGGCTTCAAGCCCGCGGGCCAGCTCATCCAGTTCATTATTCATATGTATCCGGATTGCCTGAAAGCATCGTGTAGCCGGGTGCTTGCGTTCACGTCTGCCAATCGTTTTCTCGATCAGCCCCGCCAACTGTGATGTCCGAACCAGCGGTTGCTGTTGCCGGGCCATCATGATCCTTCTGGCAATCCTGCGCCCATGGCGCTCCTCTCCAAACTCCCAAAACACGCGGGACATTTCCCGCTCGGTCGCCTCTGCCAGCCATTGGGCAGCAGAGATACCCTGCGTTGGGTCCATCCGCATATCCAGAGGGCCGTCTTCCATGAAAGAAAAACCCCGCTCCGGGTTATCCAACTGGGGTGATGAAACACCCAGGTCAAGCAAAATGCCCTCCACTGCGCCCGACACACCCCAGCCATGGACCACCTGGTCCATGTCTGCAAAGCTGCCCTGAACAATTGAAAACCGGGGATCATCTCCCAGTTGTTCCAACCCAGAGGCCACTGCCTCCGGGTCTTTATCCAGAGCAAGTAAGCGTCCTTGCTCGGTCAGTCGCGCAATAATTGCCCGACTGTGTCCTCCCCTGCCAAAGGTGCCATCCAGGTATACGCCACTGGCTTGGATGTTGAGTGATGAAACTGCTTCATCCAACAGCACAGGCTGGTGCTGATACGCGTTCATCTACCCTGCGGTACTCCTTCAAGGTGATATTGACTAATTCAGCGAATCGGGAAGTGTTTGGGCGCAAGGCGTCGCCTCGCGGACAATGGCTGGTCCTTGGCAAGAGGCGCAACACCGCGCACGAGCACTTCCCGGTTCGCCCGAAGGGAGCAACCCAGATGACCCGATACGGCGTTGCAGCCCTTGCAAAGGACATGCCATTCTCTGCGGCCTGCATCTTGTCTTGGGTCATCTGGGCTGCTCTGAACATGTCAATATCACCTTGATGGAGTACTAATCCTCTGGTCTTAAATTCTTTAGTCCTGTTTCTGCCCGGCCATCAAAAAACCAGTCTTGTCATTTCTTCCGAGGCCGGCTCGTTGAGGCTGCTCTCCTCTTCCAATCGCTTCTGATTCAGCGTGTCTTCATTCCAGACCTCAAACCTGGAACCCATGCCCAGCAACACGATGTGTTTCTCCAGAGTGGCCACCTGGCGTAGCGTCTGCGGCAACTGGATGCGCCCGCTGCCATCCGGTTCCACCGCTGTGGCACTGCCTACCAGTCGTCGCTGCAGCGCCCTGTGACTGGGCTTGAACGTACTGAGTTTCATGACATCATCACGAACACGCTTCCACTCCTGTTCCGGAAATAGCCACAAAGCGCCTGAATCAAAGGCGCTGTACGTCAAAACAAGCCGGCCTGCACACTGCTCGTCAATGAACTCCCGATAACGCGTCGGGATCGCAAGCCGCCCTTTGGCGTCCAAATTGATAGCTGTTTCACCAAAGAACACTTTATTCCCACTTTAATACAATAATATTCCACAAATTCCCACAATTATGCACGATAGTGGCACACAGAGTGATTGTCAAGCAGGACAAGGACTTATATTTGATTGGAACAGCCTGGAATGGCGCCGTCCGGACCGTATTCTGGAGATGTTATGGAAAGGAGTTTTGCAGGTCCAAACGGCGGTAGGGGGAAGTACAACTGTCCCACTTAATCTTAACCTTTCCCGTTGTCACTCAATGACAACAAGAGATCAGGAGTGGTTCATGCTTCTGAGACATTAAAATCCATACTCCGTTGTCGCCCAGGGGACGCAGTAGCTTGCTTCAGGACCCGTCGTAAACCCGTCCCCGCGGACTTGGATGAAACATCCCTGTTTCATACAGTCCTGAAGCAAGCCACTGCATCCCCTGTGCTGGCGTGCTGCGATCGTAAGCGCTTGCATTCAATGGTATTTAGGTAGTCCTCCTGCCTCAACGTCTAAAAGCTGGAGCGGGTGCTCGCTCCCGGGAGCGTATATTTCAGGGATGAAATATCCTAGCCCCCAGGGATGGGTTTATGGCGTATCCCGGGATTGGGTATCCGGCCCAGCTCCCCCGCTGGATGAAGTGGGATAGTAGTGGGCAAGAAGCCCCATCTTGCTCATTCATGAAATTTGGCGCAGGGACGCGCCAACGCGAGCGACAGCGAGTGCAGGAGCGAAGCAAACCCACGTGTTTGCGTAGCGACATGCAAGTGGCCCATGGAGGGGCCATCTTGCTCATTAATGCAGAAGCAGACCCACGCGTCTGCGCAGCAACATGCAAGTGACCCATGGAGGGGCCATCTTGCTCATTAACGAATGAATTCGTACATGGATGTACGAACACGAACGACAGCGAGTGCAGGAGCGAAGCAAACCCACGTGTTTGCGTAGCGACATGCAAGTGGCCCATGGAGGGGCCATCTTGCTCATTAATGCAGAAGCAAACCCACGCGTCTGCGTAGCGACATGCAAGTGGC
>SMUY01343163.1_pt1 | contig 18722 bp, 16 predicted proteins | sample 2456441 | NCBI WGS metagenome assembly SMUY01 (sample SAMN11095931, study PRJNA526329) | marine sediment metagenome | biome: Marine sediment; feature: Surficial sediment; material: Deep marine sediment; isolation source: Hadal surficial sediment | place: Pacific Ocean | collected 2014-11 | depth...
AATCCTCCAGCGCGGCCGGGTGGCGGTGCTCGGGGGCCAGGCGGTAGTCCACCAGCAGCACGCGCGTGCCACAGGCGCGCGACAGCATCTCCGCGTAGAAGAGGTAGCCGTCGCCGCTGGCCGCGATGTAGGCGCCCCCGTGGCAGAGCAGCAGCACCCGTTCGAGGCCCTCCGTTCCGGGCGTATCAATCCAGGCACAGCGTACGCCCTCGAGCTCGGTCCAGCGGACGCGGGTGTCCGCCTGAATGGGATGACCGTGCACAGCGTTGAGCTTCTCTCGCGCCAGCTCCAGGGAATCGTCGGCGCAGACGAGCGGCTCCTTCATGGCTGCGAGCAGTGCCTGGTATTCCCGACTCATGCGACCTCCCGCCGAACCTCGGCGCTCGGAAGTGTAAGCTGGGGTCGCCACTCCAATCAAGCGAGGCTTACATGAGCGCCGACTGGGACAGCACACGCATGCTCGCGCTGGGAACGCTGCACGCGCGCCTCGAGGCGGAGCGCAAGCTCGAGCCGCTCATGCAGACACTGGTCCCGGAGCCGATCTACGAGTTCTACCCCCTCGGCATGAGCATGGGAGGCGCAGATCAGGTGCTTCGCTACTACCGTCAGTTCTTCAGTGACTTCATGCTAAGGGTGGTCGGCTACGAGCTGCTGGAGGAGTGGGTCAACGAGCGCTCCGTGGCCCAGGAGTACGACATCACTCTGAGTGTCCACGGGGCGCACGAGACCCATCGCGTGCTGGGCGTGCTCTACGTCAGCGGCCACCTCCTCGGCGGCGAGCGCATCTACGGCAGCGAGCGCGTGATCCACCTCATGCTCGGCGACCTGTTCGACGAGCTCAAGCCGATCTAGCAGGTCCGTTCCAGCCTCGCGGCCTACCTCGCCGTAATGAAGCTCGAGCGGGAGGTGGTGGTGCCGCAGTCCGCGAAGCGCTCGCTCAGCTTGTCGACCGCGCTGCCATCCTGCGCCTGGCCGGCCAGCCAATGGTCGTAGGCCTTGTCGAAATCCTCGCTGTTCTTGGTGCGTCCGATCCAGAGAATCGGGGCCTGGTTCTCCGTATGTAGCGGAAGCAAGATCTCCGCCTGGTATCCCTTGTCCTTGTAGTACTGGTCGAAGTCGTCCACGATCTTCAGATACTTCTCCACCGTGCACTTTTCGCTCAGCGTGAACTCGAGCACATCCCACATCTCGGCTTTCGCAACCATCGACAGACAGAACGCCGCGGCGAAACCAAACAGCAATAGACCCTTGATCTTCAGTTGAAACCCCTCTCTGTCGACCCCCCTCTGCCGGGGCCTCTCTACTCTGACTTGTGAGGGGAATCAAGCTTTCACTTGACCGCGGCCACCGCTACGGGGCATGCTGAGCGGGTCTCAATCCAGGACGACACGGAATGAATGTGATCAAGGGCCTAGTACTGGCACTCTGCCTGGTCTCTCTCTCGGGCTGCATTTACTCGAAGATCACGATCCCGCTGGATAGGAACCTCGACCGGACGCAGATGGGATCCAAGGTGGGGAGATCTCAGTTCAAGAGTGTGCTCCTCCTTTTCGCGTGGGGAGACGCGGGCACGCAGGCCGCCGCCCAGAACGGCGGGCTCACGACGTTGAACCATGCGGACAGGGAGATTCTGGCCATCCTCGGTCTGGTCTACATCCGTCAGACCACGATCGTGTACGGAGACTAGCCTCCGGTATGCTCGGTCGCGCGCTCTGTGTTGGCTTGCTGACCACGTTGACCGGCTGCGGAACCGGACTCATCTACACCCATGTCACCACTCCGCTTGATCTCGACTTCAACAACACGCCCGTGGTCCAAGCCGGCGCCGAGGGTGACGTCAAGACGCTCCAGTTCCGCGTGCGCTTCGACTGGGGCAGCCGCGGCATCGGGGAGATCGCGAAGGAGTACGGGTTCGAGGAGATCTATTACGCGGACCTCGAAACCTTCAGCTTGCTGGGAGTCTGGACCCGACAGACCGTCCACGTCTACGGGATCCACCCCGATCCCTAGGCCTCCCCACGCCCGTCAGCGGATCACTCCGCCACCGCGTCCGATGGATTGCACGCCATGCCCGTAAGCTCGGCCGTATTACAACAGGGCCCCTGGCTGGTCGTGTACGTACAGAAGCCATCGAAGCACTCCCCGATGATGACGGTCGCACACACCTGCTCGTGCGCGAGCTGGCAGCGGTCACTGCCGGCGCTGCCCGTGGACGCACATTTATTGGTCTCGGCCGCGGTCATGCGGAAGGGGATGCAGTACTCGCCCGGATTTCCGTCATCGTCATAGCAGAGGACCGCCTCGGTCACCTGGTGGGCGCCGCAGTCGTCGTCCGACACCAGCGTCCAGCAGCCCGCCCTCAGATTTGGGGAGGGCTCGGCACGGACGACAGTAAATCGGGGCTCCCCGGCGAGCGCGTGCCCGGTCCATAGCACGAGGGAGCATACAAGCAGAAGTCGAACGGCATTCGCATCCACGAGGACCTCCTTTGCGGGTTCGGTTGCTGTGTAGAACCGACCTGGGCCCTCCGGGTTGCGGCACTCCTCTGCGTTGCTCACGCGAAACGAGGCGGGTAGCATAAGCAAGTCCGCGCGCGGGAGGGCTCAGATGGCATCGATGCAGGAAGCCGAGTTGCTGGAGTGCCCGATCGAGCCCCGACCCCACCCCGAGCTGGAGCGGGAGGCCCGCAAGAAGCTGGGAATCGTGCCCCCGGCTCTACGCTACTTTACCTCCGTTCCCTGGGTCGCCCGCTTTACAATGTTCAACCGGAATGACGCGATCCTGGTTCATACGGGCTTCGAGCTGAATGACCTCATCTTTCTCGCCGTGAGCCAGGACAACTCCTGCCATTTTTGTTACTCCGCTCAACGTACTTTCTTGCGGCTTCTGGGCTACCCCGAGGACCGCATCCAGCGCCTCGAGCAGGACTTCTTCACGGGTGAGCTGGAGGACCACGACCGGCGCTCGATCGACTTTGCCAAGCGCATCTCACGCGCAAACCCCCTCCCCTCGCGCGCGGACCTCAAGCTGCTGCGGGAGGCAGGCTTCGCTGAGGAGGAGCTCAAGGAGCTGGCGTTCATGGCTGCCTACGTCGTGGCTGCAAACCGGGTGACGACACTTCCGGCGTTCCCGATCGAGCTTATTGAGGGGTTCACGAAGCGTTGGTGGGTGAGGCTGCTCGGGCCCCTGTTAGGGCGCCTCATCCGAACTCAAAGGAAGCCGGGAGTACGGGAGTTCCTGAGCCCCGAGCACAAGACCGGCCCCTACTCCTACCTGGTGCTCGCGCTGGATGGGCTGCCCGTAGCGCGTTTTCTGCGTGAGCTCATCGACGCGGCCTGGTCGTCTCTGGTTCTGGCCCCACGCACAAAGGCCCTTGTATTCGCCATCGTGGCCCGGGGAGTCGGCAGTCTACGCGCGGAGCGCGAGGCGATTCGCCTACTGGCCGAGCAGGGGCTGGCCGGGGACCAGATCGAGGTCATCCTCTCCCATCTGTCCTCCCCTCTCCTCGACCCGGCCGAGAAGGTGATGCTTCCGCTCGCGCGCGCGTCCATCCGCTACGATCACACCCAGATCCAGCGTCAGGCGCTCGAGGTCTCCAAGCAGCTAACCCAGGAGCAGTTCGTAGAGCTCATCGGCGTGATTGGCCTCGCCAACCTGCTCTGCCGCCTGGAGCTCATCTGCGACCCCGAGTAGGGTCGAGTGAGCAGCTGGAACTTCGTCAGTCGGGTCTCCCCCTCATGTGCCGCATCAGCTCGCTGCGAACAGACTCCACGTCGGTGAGGGGCCGACCTCGGTAGCGCATCACCTCTTCCCGCGTGAAGGCCACGAAATCCCTGGAGACGTCATCGGGGCCAAAGCGGCGGATGATCCAGTTCAACACCTCGGCAAGCTCGCGATCGTCGAGCGCGGACTGCGCGCTTCCCGGGACCCGCACCAGGAACTCCCGCCCGCCGGTCACGGTCAGGAAGCGGCCGACGAAGTTCTTCAGGGCCGGGACCTTTCCCGCAAACCCCGTCCCATCCGCCAGGTGGCATCCCTGACACTCCAACATGTAGTTTATGTGTGGTGTCTCCGCCGCAGCGACGCCGCCGAGCGCAAATACGCAGACGAGTGCAGACAGCTCCCGAAAGGGGCGCATCAATCCGTTGCCACCCCGACCACGATCGCCACGGTGGAGTTGTAGATCACGCCCACCTTTCCCATGCACCAGTCGATGTCGTTGTTCTTGGACGTGTAGTAGACGGGCTTCTCTCCCTCGTTGCGCCGGCAATAGTTGCGGCCGCAGATGCCCTTGCCGCAGCAATCGTTGTAGGAGATGACGTAGTTCTTGCCGTCGGCGGGATTGCGGCAGCTGCCGAGCCAGGTAATGGGCGACATCTCCGTCCCGGGTGGACACGAGGTGTGCGTACCTCCACAGGAGTTGGCCAGGAAGCCATCGATCGCGCAGTAGCGCCAGTTCTCACAGCTTTCGGGATCGCCGGCCGGCGTCGTCGGGTCCGGCTCCCCGGGGTTGGGTTGCGGGGGCGGCGCGCTCACCCGCGCCAGCGCCGCAGGCTTCATCGTTCCGAAGGACGGCGCCTGCAGGACGAGGTTCGTCATGTTTCCGGTGGTGACCCGTCGCAGGAACTCTCCACTCAACGCGTCGTAGACGGCGAGCGTGCCCGTGAAGTTGGAGCCGGTCACCAACAGCGGCTGCTCGTCCTGAGTCACGACGACATTGCCGATCCCGAGGTTGGGTGCCAGCGCCAGCAGCCAGTCGTAGAGCCGGTTGAAGGGCCAGACCCAGCTGTGCCCGAACTCCAGGGGCACGCCGAGATAGGTGAACCCGGGGCTGCGAAGCTTGATGCGCTGTACGCGCTCATGCTGCGAGAGGTCGTAGACCCAGAGCTCGGTGCCGGGATCCTTGTGTGAGTCAGGACCGCCCTGATGCATCAGGGCGTAGAGACGGCCGCTCGCCTGATGAACCGCGAGATGCTGGCTGCCCCCGATGCGCCAGGACCGCTTGCGGTCGGCGTCGGAGACGAGCGACCAGACCTCGCCAAAGCGAGGCTCGTCTCCCGAAATGTCGACCGGATGGATGTTGCCCTCGAACGAGACAAAGAGCCAGACATCACGATAGCGGACGGCTTTCTCGGTGACCGGATCAGTCTGGGGATCGAAGAAGGGCGGACTCCTCACCTTGCCCGCCTCCCGGCCCTCGTCGTCGAGTGTCACGCTGAGGAGCGAGCCGTCTGCGCATAGCATGACGAAGCGGCGTGAACCGGCCGCGTAGACCAGGCTGCAGCCAGGCGTCGAGATCTCGCCCGCCAGCGTTCGCTTCTCCGCATCGACGATGCTGAGCGAGGTCGCGGGCGTCAGGTTGAAGACTGCGAGAAAGCGATCGTCATCCGAGAGCGCGGCGTTGGCCACGGGGAGTGCATTGATCCCGCGCTTGGGCGGGAGGATCACCTCCCCCACAGGGGAGAGCGTGCGCGCGTTCCAGATCGTCAGCACGTCGGTGCGCTCCCCGCGCGAGCCGCGCGAATAGTGGGTTTCGGGCACGTAGATCTCGGGACGTGTCCGGGCAAAGAGCGCGGCCGTAAGGCCGAAGCCACCGTCGACCATTCCCAGGAGCTTCCCCTGCTCGAGGTCCACCAGCGCGGTCCGCTCGAGCAGACCGTCGGCGACCCAGACCCAGTGCGGGCTGGGTGGCGAGGGAAGCGTCTCCACCCGGCCGGGCGTCTCGATCGCGACATCCGCCTGTGCGAGTCCGTTTACAAGACTCAGAAGCAGGCCGATGACGGCGATCCCCCACGAACTGCGACTGAGCGTGCCCGGCTCAACCCACATGGGGCCACCAGACCACGAGCCGCCGGGACCTGTCAACGCCTCGAGTCTCGAGCCTTGTGCTAGGCTGCGGCCCCGGTTCTCAACCACTGATCCACTTCGGAGGAGAGAAATGCGACGTCTCATTCCCCTGGCACTGACCGCTCTTTTGAGCGTGCCGCTAACGGGTTGCCTCGGAACGCTGGTCCACGCACCCACCAGTGTGACCCAGGCCACCATCACGACCCGGGCCCATCTGCTGGCAGCGCCGACGCGGATCGACGCCCATAACTGTACGAAGGGGCTGGGGGAGGTCTTTACCTACGTTCCGCTGTGGGGGGTTGCGGTCGGGATCCTCACGCTCGGCATCATCGTGCCAATGACGACCAGCTACGCGTGCGTGCCGTGACTAGCGCGTTATCGGCGAGCTGACGCTCGCCTGCGCGCACTACGCTCGGCTGCGCCTCGCTGCGCGGCCTTCGGCCTTGCAACTAGCTAGCGCGGTAGCGGCAAGCTGAGCTCTACTACCGCGGGGACGCCTGCTCCGCAGCTTCCTTCAGAGCCGTGTCGGCCAGCTGCAGGCCTTCTTCGATGCGCGCGCGGTAGAGGCGCTCTACCCACCCGGCCATCGGTCCCGCCATGACCTCGTGGTGACGAAGTCGGACCCGCCCCCGCGGGAGGGGCTCCAGATAGCGGCAACGCGTGCCCTGAACCAGGAACCGGTACCAGTTAAGCGACTTCCAGCATAGCGTGCGCTCGACCTCGATCTGTGTCACCAGGTTATCGACGCTTCGCACCTCGTTGTGCAGATGCGCCTCCACACGAACCACCTCTCCCACAGCTAATTTCCCGTCCACACGCCGGGAGTACGGATTCCACTCCGGGTAGCGCTCGAGCTCCGTCAGCAGCTGCCACACGGTCGAGGCGCTGGCGGCGATCTCCAGCGAGTGCTCGGCTTCCCAGCTCCGCGAGCAGCCGATCACGAGCGGCACGAGGGCAGACAGCAGAAGAAGGCGCCTCACCCTCGGCATACTGCGTGGCGGCGCGCTTTCTGGCAAGCTCAGGTGCAAGAATTGCGTCGGAACTCCCGGAACAGGACACTGGGCGTCCACCCACTGAGGAGGATTATGGCCGTCCGCAAGCCGCCATCCCGGAACGAGCGCGTGAGCGTGTGTCTGGGCTTTCCCGCCTATCACGGGCCTCAGCATCTCCAACGTCTGCGAGCGGTCGACCCACGCATCGAGCCGGTGCCACTGCCGGTCGATCCCGGTGGCGGCTGGGTCGCCGTGCCACCCGCCGATCCTCACGAGGAGCCCCCGTCCTGGGCCGTCGGCGTCGCGGAGGAGCGTCGGCGCGCGCTGAAGCAGGCCGAAGCGCTGATCACGCTCCACACCCCGCAGGACCTGATGACGCTGGCACCGCGGCTGCGCTGGATCCAGGGACTGGGCGCGGGCGTGGAGCAGTTCGCTCGCGCCGGCGTGTCGCGGGAGCGCGTGGTCGTGACCAACGCCTCGGGCGTGAGCGCCGGGTCGATGGCGGAGTTCGTGTTCGGACGCCTGCTGCAGATCTGGAAGCGCTTCCGCGAGGCGGAGGCGCATCAGCGCGCGCACGAGTACGTGCAGACCTACGGCCGCACCTTCGCAGGCTCGACCATCGGCATAGTAGGCATGGGAAGCATCGGCAGCGCCGTGGCCGAGCGCGCCCGCGCCTTTCGGCTGCACGTGCTCGGGCTCAAGCGCAGCCATCGGCCGGGAGCCACCTCCGAGCTGGCCGAGCAGCTCTTCGGACCCGAGCAGCTGCTCGAGATGCTGGCGCAGTGCGACATCGTCGTCGTGGCCGCACCCGCAACGAATGCGACGCGTCACCTGATCGATGCCACCGCCCTCGCGGCCATGCGGCCTGGAGCGGTGCTCGTGAACGTGGCCCGAGGCTCACTCGTGGATGAGCCCGCACTGATCCAGGCGCTCGAGAGCGGACATTTGGCCGCGGCCGTGCTCGACGTGTTCGAGCAGGAGCCCCTGCCCAAGGAGAGCCCGCTCTGGGATCTGGCGAACGTCTACATCTCGGCGCACTCCTCCGTCTCGACCGACCGTTATCTCGACGACGTGTTCGACCTTTTCCTCGACAACCTGGCCCGTTACGTCGCGGGCGAGCCGCTGCGAAACCGCGTGGACATGGCGGCCCTGGGCTTCGCCTAGACCGATCCGCGGGGAGAGCAGGCGTGAATTACGACCGCATCATGACCCGACTCAATCCGGCCATTGTCTGGATTCTGCGCTCGCCGCTGCATCCGCTCCTGAGCCCGGGACTGATGCTGATCATGGTGACAGGCCGCCGCACGGGTCGCCGTTACACCATTCCCGTCGGCTATCAGCGGCACGGAGACGAGATCACGGTGCTGATCTCGAAGGCGCGCCGCAAGCGCTGGTGGCGCAACTACCTCGAGCCCCGGCCTGTCGAGCTCCACGTGCGAGGTCGAGTGCTCCACGGCGAAGCACGCGTGGTGCCGGGCTCCTCGGAGGAGTTTCGCGCGGCGATGGACGCAACCTTCCGGCGCCTGCCCTTCATGGGCCGCCAGTTCGGAATCGCCTACGACCGCCACACCGGCCTCAGCGACGACCAGTGGCACACGGTCGCCGATGTGGGCGCGGTAGTGAAGATCGTCGTCGACTAGCCTGGATTTCTCACCGGGTTGCCGTAGCGAGGGCACCAAGTGTGCGTCAGATCGGGCCGCGCGCAGGCCGAGGCACCGGAAACGTATTGGACAATACGTTGAGGAGCCGAGGCCGAGCACGGGCCGAGATGGCGTGCAATTGGCGGCCGCAGCAGGCCACCGGGTGAGATATCCAGGCTAGGGCCCCACGAGAGTCAAGCCCGTGACGCGCTCCCCGGAGGAAGGATCAAGAACCTCCTCCCTGGCGGGGATGTCCACCCAAATCCGACCGGATAAGGCCCCCGGGGGAGCGGCTGAATCTCTCCGTGGAGTCCTCCGATAAGAGCGACTGGGCCGCGTAACGGCAGCACGATTCCTGACGCAATTCCAGGAAAGGCGCGCACTTACATGGACTACGACGTCAAGATCGCCAAGCAGCGCATCGAGCGGGTGTTCAGATATCTGCTGGAGATGCATCGCGTGAGAACCCCTCCGACCGTCTCCCTGGAGGATCGCGAGTGGATACTCCGCTTGAACTCCCTGCCCCAATCTCCCCACGTCCAGACGGACTACAGCTTCGGCCGGGACGGCGACCCACCTGCGGACGACGGTCCCCGGGGCGCCGCCATCCTCAGGGTCGGGCGGCCCAAGGAGAGCGAATGCCCCGAGCCCTCGGTCGTGATCAAGAACTGGCTCAAGGAGGACTGGGATCAGGTGGATTCCGATCCCGACGCGATCGTGAGGAAGACCCTCAAGGGGCAGGTCTTCTCGGATGCGGAGGAGCGGGTCGACGCCTTCGACGAGTGGCTGGTCCGGAAACGCGCCTGGGAGGAAGGAGAGCGGCAGGTGGTCGAGGCCCTCAGCGTCTTCTCCGACCTCTTCGACCTGCGTTCACGCTTCGATCGCGAGTCGGAGAAGTACCAGCTCTTCCTGGCGGATGGGATGCTTGTTCTCGATCAAGCGGGCGGCAAGGTTCGGCACCCCGTGCTGATCCAGCGGGTCGAGCTGCTCTTCAACCCGGCCGTGCCGGAGTTCGTCATCGTCGACTCCGATGAGAACCCAGAGCTCTACATGCCGCTCCTGCGACACGTGGGACTCGACGGTAAGGCGATCCAGTACATCACCGAGGCGGTCGCCCGCGAGCACTTCCACCCTCTGGCCGGCGAGCCCACGAGCTCCTTCCTGAAGGACTTCGTACAGAGGTTCTGGACCAACGGCGAGTTCCTGGAGGACGAGCGAGACGCCACCAACCCGTCCGGCCCCTACGTGTATCGCCAGCCTCATCTCTACCTCGGCAGCCGGAATCAGGGGCTGAGCGAGAACATCGAGCGCTATCTCGAGGCGCTGCCCAACCTCTCCGAGCTGCCTGAGTCCCTGATACGAATCGTCGGGCTGGAGAGCGACCGCGATACCAGCCCCGCCGAAGCCCCGATCGACCTGCTCCTGACGAAGCCCGCGAATCCCGAGCAGGAACAGGTCATCCGGCGGGTGGAGGAGACCGGCGCGGTGATCGTGCAGGGGCCCCCGGGAACCGGCAAGAGCCATACGATTGCGAACCTGATTGGCCACTTCCTGGCGCAGGACAAGAGCATCCTCGTCACCAGCCACGCCTCCAAGGCTCTGCGCGTGGTGAGGGAGCAGCTGGCGAAGCCGCTGCAGCCGCTATGCGTGAGCGTTCTGCGCAGCGACGAGGAGAGCACCAAGCAGCTCGAGGAGTCGATCACTGGCATCGTCAACTATCTGGCGTCGACGCGTGAAAAGAAGCTGGTGAAGGAGATCGAGCAGCTTACCGAGCGGCGCACCCACCTGAAGCAGCAGCGCGACGAGCTCTGGTCCGATCTGATGAACGCCGTGAAGGGCGAGTACCAGGAGTTCGAGATTCAGGGCGAGCGGATCGCACCCTCGGACGCGGCGCGGAAGGTGGCGGAAGCCGCCGGACGGCACGACTGGATCCCCGGACCGCTGCCGCAGGATGCCGAGCTTCCGCTCTCGCGAGAGGAGGTCGAAGAGCTCTACTCCCTCAACAGCGCGCTGACCCCGGAAAAGGATGCCCTGCTCGAGGGGCCCCTGCCCTCGCTCGAGAGCTTCCCCGGCCCCAAGGACTTCGCGACGCTCTACGACGACCTGGCCGGTCTCGAGAAGAGCCACACCCAGGCGGGCGCAGAGTTCTGGCTGCACGACGAGCAGGACCCGGAGAGTCTGCCGGAGTTCATGCAGCAGCTGAAGGCCGCGGTCGCGCCGCTTCAGCGCGACGAGGAATGGGTGTTCGATTGTCTGGAGGCGGGCCGCAAGGGCGGCGAGCGCAGGGAGTCCTGGCTGGAGCTGGCGCGCCTGATCGAGACCTGTTGCGAGGAGATTCCCGAGCGGGAGCCGCTCACGCTGGAGCACGGACCCGAGGTGGGCTCCGCGCGAGCACTCGAGGAGCGCATTGCCACCTGCCAGGCGATCATCGGCCACCTGGCGTCGGGCAAGCAACTGGGACGCCTGTCGACGCTGATGAAGCCCGAGTGGAAGGATCTGATCCAGTCGTCTCGTGTAGAGAGTGGAACGCCCAAGACACTGACGCACTTTCGGGCGATCCTGAATCACCTGGAGATCCGCGTGCTTCGGGATCGGCTCGAGCAGCGTTGGGACCGCCAGATGGCGCCTCTCGGAGCCCCCACAGCGAGAGACTTGGGGAGACGACCGGAGCGCAAGGTCAAGCCTTACGCCGAGGAAATTGCGCGCCAACTCGCCTGGCACGCCGAGGTCTGGTCCCCATGCGAGGCGAGAATTCAGGAGCTTGGCCTCGACTGGCGTCGGCTCATGCAATCGCAGGCGCACGACAGCAAGGTGAGCTCCGAGCTGCAGCGCACCCGGGAGCTGGTACTGAACCAGCTGGAGCCGCTGATCGAGTCCCGGCAGCGCTACCTGCAATGGAAGACGCTCTCGGAGCGCAAGCAGGGCTGGCTCGCATGCCTCGACGAGTTCTCCCGCAAGGACGCCATCTATCCGCTGATCAAACGCCTGCGCACCGGCATCAAGAAGGGGGACTACGACCTCTACTGCGAGTCCTGGCAGGAGCTTGAGGAGCTGATCCGGGTGCGGCCGAAGTTCGAGCGCAGGCGCGCGCTGCTCGAGAGGCTCGAGCCCGTAGCAGAGCTATGGGCGAGAGCCATTCGCGAGCGTCAGGAACCCCACCACGAAGGCCGCATTCCAGGAGATCTGGACGAGGCCTGGCACCACCGCCAGTTGGAGCAACGTCTCAACCACCAGGCCAGGCTGGATCTGGATCGGCTTCAGGAGAAGCTCGACTCCGTCAGCGAGCAGCTGCTCGAGGTCAGCGCGAGCTACGTGGAGAAGAAGGCCTGGCTGGCTCAGCTGAAGCGGACGGGTCTCGAGCAGCAGCAGGCACTCACCGGCTGGCTGGGCCTGCACAAGAAGATCGGCAAGGGCGGCGGCAAACACGTGCCCCGCTTGAAAGAGGAGGCGAAGCGAACGCTGGTCCAGTGCCGCAGCGCCGTTCCGGTATGGATCATGCCGCTCTCGAGGGTGACCGAGTGCTTCGACCTGGCCACCACCCGCTTCGACGTGGTGATCATAGACGAGGCGAGCCAGAGTGATGTGCTGGGCCTCGTGGCGCTGGCACTGGGACGCGAGGCGGTGGTGGTGGGAGACCACGAGCAGGTCAGCCCCTACGCCGTGGGACAGTCCACGGACCGGGTGCACGCCCTGATCGACGAGATCCTGACCGACATCCCGAACAAGCAGCTCTACGATGGCAAGACCTCGGTCTACGACCTGGCGCGACAGTCCTTCGGCGGGACCATCCGCCTGCTGGAGCACTTCCGCTGCGTGCCCGACATCATCCAGTTCAGCAACCAGCTGTGCTACGGCGGCGAGATTCGGCCCCTGCGCGAAGCCTCTTCGAGCCGCATTACGCCGCACCTGGTGGCGCATCGGGTCAAGAACGGCAGGGAATCCAACGGGATCAATCGCAGCGAGGCACTCGAGATCGCTTCCCTGGTGTCGGCCGTCTGCAAGCTCGAGGAGTACGAGGGCTCCACAATCGGCGTCATCTGCATGGTCGGAACGAATCAGGCGCTCTACATCGACTCCGTGCTGAGCAAACGCCTGTCCGTCACGGAGTACCAGCAACGGCGGATCCTGTGCGGAAACGCGTCGCAGTTCCAGGGGGACGAACGAGACATCATCTTTCTCTCGATGGTGAGCTCACCCTCCGACGCGCCCCTCTTCATGCGCCAGGCCGACGACGTGCGCAAGGTCTTCAACGTCGCCGCCAGCCGAGCACGCGACCAGCTCTGGGTGGTGCACTCGCTCAACCCGCGCCGCGATCTCAAGACTGGAGACCTGCGGCTGCGTCTGATCTCGCACGCCGAGGACCCGTCCACCCTGCGGCCGGAGGTGGACCGCGAGCGCAAGAAGTTCCGCTCGGAGCTCGAGAAAAAGGTCTTCAACGAGCTGTCTCAGGCCGGCTACCGGATAACCCAGCAGTACATGGTAGGCGAGTGCGTGATCGATCTCGTAGTGGAGGGAAAGAACGGGAATCGCATCGCCATCCAGTGCGATGGAGATCGGGCTCAGACGATGGAGGCCGTCGAGGATGAGATGGCACGTCAGCTGATGCTTCGGCGCCTGGGATGGGACTTTGTTCGTGTCCGCGGGTCGGAGTTCTTCCAGAGTCGCGACAAGGTGATGAAGAGGCTGCGGCGCCGACTCCAGGAGCTCGAGATCGCGCCGGGCGGGTCGAAGGCCAAGCCCGCCGCTGTGAACAAAGGGAGGGAGCCCCTGCATAAGACCGTCATGCGTCGCGCCGAGCTGATCCGGACCCGCTGGAAGGACATCCCCACGACGTCGTCGGTCCTCAAGAGCACCGAAGGTAAGGGCACAGAAAATGAGGGCAGCGAAGATGAGGGCAGCGCAGACTAGGAGGCGTCGCCGACCTCGAGCGCTGGGTGGGGCCGCATCCCCGCCTGGCGCAGGCTGCGCTTGAGGAAGGGCCCGACGCTGCTCTTCCTCGCACTCAGAACGTGTCCCCCCTGGACCCAGTGGATTTCCGGGCGCTCCCAGTGCCGCCACAGGGTCAGGGCGTGCTCGGGCCGGACGACGCGATCGCTGATGCCCGCGTAGATGAAGCGTCGCTCGCGCGGGACACGCGGCGAGAACGCCAGCGGTGAGACCGGGTGGGTGAGCTGACGGATCAGCTCCCAGTCCGTACCGAAGCGCTCGGCGTAGCGACTGAGGACCCACGGCTGGTTGTCACGCGCCACGTTCGCAAAGTCGACCAACGGCAGACCGGCGATCACGCAACGGATTCCGTCTTCGAGCGAAGCCACCAGCGCAGCGACGTAGCTGCCCAGCGAGATTCCGTAGAGCCCGATGGGCGCATCGCTCCGGGCACGCACCCACGAGAGCGTGCGCCGTACGTCCCAGACCGCGTGCGCGAACCACAGCACCAGCCGCATGTAGTTGGGCGCCAGCAGCTCTCGTCCGCTGAAGCGGCCGCTGCCACGCACGCCGTGCAGAGGCAGACAGGGAAAAACCAGGTTGAGGCCGAGCTCTTCGTGCAGGTAGCTGGCCCGAAACCCGGAGAAGGTCACCCACGGCGCTCCCATCCCAAAGCCGTGGGCGCAGAGCAACCAGGGACGCGGAGCACCCTTGTGCTCGAGCAGATAGGCGTGGGCGTGCCCGTTGGTCTCGTGGGCAAGCCAGCCTTCGCGTCCGGGCTCGCCCACATGCGGCTCGAAGCCGCTCTCGAACGTGAGCTGTCGGTAAGCCCTGCGCCGTGGGCCCTCCCAGGTGGAGTCCTCCGTCAGCAGAACTCTCTCGAGCGGCGGCGGAGTGCGGTGATAGCGGGCCGGATCCTCGAGCCAGCCCCGCGACGCATAAAGGTCGCGTGCCGTTGCCGCCTCGCGGTTGGCCTGTCGTGCCTCCTCCAACGCCGGAACCCCCGTGAGCACATGGGTGAAGAGGGTGAACGTACGATCCAGAAGGGCCTCCGCGAGCAGCCTCAGCGAGGGGTCCTGCGTCGGCACGTCGGCGTGCGAGGAGTGACCCCGCAACGCGGACCAGCTCTCGGCTACCACGCCCCAGATCAGCTGGGCCGGTATGGAGAGCAGGTGCTGGAGCTGCAGCGTCTTCAGATCACTCACGGGCGACAAGCGTACACGGCCTCGACCAGGCTCTGGGCCCGGGCGTCGGCCGTCATTCCGAGCTGCATCTGATTCAGGACGTACCCGAAGGCGATGCGTGCCTCCGGGTCGGCGAAGCCCAGCGATCCGCCCGCTCCCGGATGCCCGAAGCAGCTCTCGGCACAGCCCGGAGAGAGGGTCGGGGCGAGCATGAAGCCCGAGCCGAATCGCGTCGGCACCAGGATCACGGCGTCGGGTCCTGCAACCTGTTCCCTCACGGCCGCGGCCAGCGTCTCGGGGCGCAGCCCGCGAAACCCGTCGATCTCACCGATCAGGCTGGCGTAAAAGCGGGCCAGCGCGCGCGCGCTGCCGATCCCGTTCGAGGAGGGCATCTCCGCCGCGTGCAGCGGGCGCGTGTTCCACATCGGGCCGTAGTTGAAGAGCCCGGACGGCCCACTGAGGACGCGACCGAGCAGCGTATCGGGCCCCATGAACCGCTCCCGCAGCGCCAGCTGTTCCGGATCCGTGGGCTCGGGAGCCGGATACAGCGTCGCCACTCGTGGCTCATGCGCCTCCGGCAAGCCGATGAAGAAATCGAGTCCGAGTGGAGCCGCAAACTCCTCCGCGAAGAACTGGCCCAGCGTTCTTCCGCACACGCGCCGTACGACCTCACCCAGGATCCAGCCGTACGAGCGCGCGTGATAGCCGTGCCTCGTACCGGGCTCCCAGTGGGGAGGCTGGGCGGCGATGGCCGCGCACACGGGATCCCAGGCCAGCACCTGCTCCAAGGTGAGCGTGCCCTTCACGTCGGCCAGGCCGGCCCGGTGGGTCAGGACCCAGCGCAATGGGATCTCGGCCTTGCCGGCCGCGGCGAACTCGGGCCAGTAGCTGGCGACGGGTGCGTCCAGGTCGAGCTTGCCCTGCTCGGAGAGCCGGTGCACGCAGGCCGCCGTCATACCCTTGGTGACGGAGAAGGTGAGGGTCAGCGTGTCTCGCTGCCAGTGAGTGCGCTGCTCGCGGTCGGCGTACCCGCCCCAGAGATCCACCACGGGCTCGCCATCGACGTAGACGCAGACCGCCGCGCCCACCTCGGCGTGCTTCGCGAAGCAGGCCCCGAACGCGTCCCGCACGCGCTCGAAGCCCCTGGCACAGGTGCCCTCGAGTTCGGCCATATGCTGGAGTGTAGGACGCGGGCTCAGCCGCGCACGAGCGGGATCGCGCTGGCGGGCCCTACTAGTGTGGTATCGGCGAGCTCAGCTCGCCTGCGCGCGCACCGGACTTCGTCGGCGCCCTACGGCATCGCGGCGGCTTTGGTCTCCACCAGCTCGATCAGGTCGCCCATCGCGAAGTGGAAGTCCAGGATGTGCGTGCCCAGGAATCCCGGATCGAAGAGGATGTGGTCGAACGGGATCAGGTTCTCGCGCTCGTCGTTCGGATCCGTGGGAGGCACGCGGATCTCGAGGTAGCTGGCATTGAGGTCGTCCTTGACGCACTCGCCGGCGTAGAAGTCCTCGTACTTGACGAAGGGCGTGCCATAGCCCGGATCCGGCGTCACGTTGAAGATGGTCTGGTTGCTAGAGGTAGGGAGATATGCGCCCTGGAACACGCCTTCCCCTCCAGCAAGCGCCGCCGGGTTCGTGCAGGCCCGGTCGAAGGTGTTGGGGTCGGAGGGCGCGTTGGAGCCGCCTTCGGGCGCAAAGCCCTCGGCGTAGGTGCGGTAGGCGATCGCGCAGCCCGTCTCTGCATCGGAGGTACAGAGCGGGATGTCCTGGAAGGTGCCTCCCACCGTGCCTCCCTGAGGCACGGTCACGCTGCCGCCGATCAGCAGGGCCACGATCAGCTGGCTGCGCAGCCCAGGTGAGGGGTCGATCTCCTCCTGAATCAGGCGGGTCGTCATGAAGGTGCCCTGGGAGTGGCCCATGATGACGAAGTTGCGACCGTTGTTGTGCTCGGCCAGGTAGTGATCCCAGGCGGCCTTCACGTCGCGGTAGGCAAGGTCGAGGAGCTCCTGGGCGTTGGGAGTACCAAAGCTCGGGAGCGTGATCTGCCGGTAGAGCGGCGCAAAGATTCGGCACGAGTTGTTCAAGCGCGCCGCTTGACCGAGCAGGGGGTCGAGCTCGAGGCTTAGGTCCGAGAAATCGGTGTGGTTCCCGATCGGCCCAAAGAGGTCGACCGTGGGGTAGACGTAGAAGCAATCGTAGGGGTGGTCCTCGCTGCCCACGTGCGTCTCGAGCTCGGTCGAGTTGGCGTCGGGCAGGATCTTGGTCGCGTCGAGACTGTTCACGAAGCATTGGTTCACGGCCATGCCCGGCTTGCAGAGCCAGCGTGTGTCGCTCTCGTAGGCAAGCGTGCACTCGGGACAGTCACAGCTCCCGTTCGGCAGGCCGTCATCGAAGAGGTCGCAGTCATGCTTCAGGCCGTCGGTCGCATTCACCAGCTTGCAGAACTCACACTCGACCGCGGCGTCGACGAAGTCCCGCAGCTCAGGGAGGCTGGCATTCGGGTCAAAGAACGGAAATGCCGCTGCCACGTGGCCCAGCCCGTCACACTTGCTGGAGATCTTGTCGAGGAGCTTCGTATCGCAGGCCTTGGCGATCTTGCCATCGGCATCGGGCTGGGAGGTCGTGGGATCATTCGGATCCGATTGCAGGCAGAGCCTTACGAGATCGCGCGCGCTGTCGAGCTGTCCCGCTGACAGCTTGCCCTTGAGGCCATCCTTCTTGCACTTGTTGAACACCTTCCACTTGCTGTCGAAGCATTTCTTGGCCTGCTTCATCACGTCCTGCTGGCACTTGGAGATGGGCTTGCTGCTCTTGATCGACGTGTCCAGGTCGGTGCCAAAGATCGCGTGAACGAGTGAGATCTCGCGCTCGATCGCGTTCGCGCCGAGAGCGTCCGGGGCGATCCCGTTCGGGTCCACGCCGAAGCCCGGGGCGGGACCCGTGCAGTCGCTCGACACCTTCCCAGCGAGCTTGGTCCTAGCCTTTTCGACCTTGCCCTTGTTGTCGGCGGTGAGGCACTGCTCGATGGTCAGGCCAGCGAGCTTGCCCTTGGCGCCGTCCTTGATGCAGCCACAGATGGTCTTGCCCTGCGCCTTGGCAACGGCGGCGACATTTTTGTTGATCGTCACCACACACTTCTGCTCGGCCTTCGAGAGCACTCCGTTGGGATCGTCCAGGGCCCGGGCGTGAGGGGGGACCAGCGTGATCGAAGCCAGTAGCATTGCAGCCGAGATGAGAGCGAGGGGGATCCCTGCGGCCATTTGCGAATCTCCTCTGATGCGTGGTGTACTCTACTACCTTACTAGCAACAGGGGTGTTGGGTCCATGACGGAGATCAACGGCGGACGCATCGCGGCACGGCAGCTCAAGGCGGCGGGCGTGGACACCCTGTTTGGCGTCGTCGCGGGGCCGATGATCGAGATCTTCGCAGGCGCCCAGCAGGAGGGACTCAAGGTCGTGGGCTGCCGTCACGAGATGAACGCGGCCTTCATGGCCTCCGCCTGGGGCTACCTCAAGCGCAAGCCGGGCGTGGTCGTGGCGGGCTCGGGCCCGGGCATGACCAATACCGTGACCCCGATGTACGTGGCCACCGCCAGCGCCATGCCGCTAGTCGTGCTCGGGGGCTCGAGCTATGGCTCCACTCATCGTCTCGGCGGCTTCCAGGAGGCCGACCAGGTCGCCTTCGCGACGCCCGGCTGCAAGTGGACCGGCCAGGTGGACAGCACGGAGCGTATCCCGGAGCTGCTGCACCTGGCGCTGGGCCGCGCCACCAACGGTCGACCCGGTGCGGTGTATCTCGACTTTCCCGGTCACCACGTACGCCGGCGCCTGGCGGAGGAGGACGTGCGGCTACGTCTCTCCACCCCCGAGATCACACGGCCCCACCCCGACCCGGCAGCGCTCGAGCGCGTCGCCGACCTGCTCGCCAACGCGCAGCGGCCACTGATCGTCGTTGGCAAGGGCGCGGCCTGGGCAGATGCTGGCGCGCCGCTGGAGCGGCTCGTTAACCTGGGCCTCCCCTACGTGACGTCGCCGATGGGCCGCGGGGTGATTCCGGATGACAACCCGCACTTCATGAACTCCGCACGCTCGGCCGCGCTCAAGAGTGCGGACGCGATCCTGATGGTGGGA
>SMUY01302497.1_pt1 | contig 18704 bp, 15 predicted proteins | sample 2456441 | NCBI WGS metagenome assembly SMUY01 (sample SAMN11095931, study PRJNA526329) | marine sediment metagenome | biome: Marine sediment; feature: Surficial sediment; material: Deep marine sediment; isolation source: Hadal surficial sediment | place: Pacific Ocean | collected 2014-11 | depth...
CAGTCGGTACGGATATTGCGTGTGACATGGTTGACTTCCCTCCTACACGAGCTCATCGATGCCGCGATTGGCGAGTCCGTCAGCTTCCTCGTTGCCCGGGTTGCCATCGTGACCCCTGACCCAGCGCCAGTCGATCTTGTGGCGCGCGACCGCCTCGTCGAGCATTTGCCAAAGGTCCTTGTTCTTGACCGGTTTCTTCGATGCCGTCATCCAGCCACGTTTCTTCCAGTTCGGCAGCCATTCGTTGACGCCGTCCATGACGTACTTCGAATCCGTGTGCAACACGACGCGCTGGCCGTTCTTGAGCGCGTTCAGCGCCTCGATCGCGGCCGTCAGCTCCATGCGATTGTTGGTCGTTTGGGGATCGCCGCCATGCATCGTCTTGTGGTGCTTGCCGGCAATGAACAGAACGCCCCAACCGCCCGGGCCGGGATTGCCCCTGCAGGCCCCGTCGGTATAAATCTCAGTGGTTTGGCTCAAAACGGATGCGGGACACTCGGGTTGAAGGTGAGGCCACGCCGGTGACGACTTTGGCCTTCGTGCGCCACACGGGGCGTACCGGCGTCAGCGTGCTGAAGCGCTTTTGCGCCGTGAGCATATAGCAAGCCGACAGCTCCGGCCACCAGCGCTGCCCGCGCTGCTCCCACCGCCGCGAACCACCACCACGGTCGCCCGGCAGCGGCCAGCGAAAGAAGTAGCGCGTGACGCCATGAATATGCATATCAAGCAGTTCCAGCCAGTCGCGCAGGCGCCGGTCGGAGATCAGATGATCGGCACCGGGTGGCAGGCCCGCGCCCGGGATCAGGCGCCGCAGGCCCCATAGCCCGCCGGGCCGCAGTCCCAGCACGACGAGGTGGCCGTCCGAGCGCAGCACGCGCTGCACCTCACGCAGGATCGCGTGCGGCCGGTCGCTGTAATCGAGCGTGTGCGGCAACAGCACGATATCGATCGAGTCGCTGGCGATGGGTAGCCGGTGCAGCTCGCCGAGGACGGACGGCTTGCCCGCAGCGCCGTTCTCTGCGATCAGCGACGTGCGCTGCGTGCGTGCGTGGCGCAGAAACGCCCTGGAATCGCCCCAGAGCCCCATCTGCAGGCATCGTTCGCCGAACAGGCCGTCGAATGCCTGTTCGACGACACGGGCCTCCTGGCGCATGAGCGCGCTGCCCAGCGGCGTCTGCAGCCAGTTCTGCACGGCTGCAGCGTCATGTGTGATTTCTGCCATCAATGCTCCGGATCTTGCCCGGTGTGTGAACTGACTACTTGCACTACATAATCCAGTCCGTAGGATACGCCGGATGTCCACGCCAAAGCACCGACTATTTCAAGGAATTCAGCGTCTCGTGGCCATCTGTGCCACTTTTTTCGCGCTGCTGTCCGCGGCCCTGGCCGCCAGCCCGATGACGCCGGACGGCAGGCTCGCGGCCGAAGCGCCGGTCTTGCGGCTGATCTCGCCCGTGGACGGGCTCACGCTGGAGACCTACGACCCGACAGGGTCCGACAAGTTGCTCGCGAAGCTGCGCTGGGGATTCTCGCTTGAGCCCGCGGACAACCGCCGCATCCGCGCCGAGCGCGACTGGTACGTGAGCCACCCCGATTACCTGACGCGGGTCTTCACGCGCGCGCAGCGCTACCTGCCATTCATCACGGCGCAACTCGAACAACGCGGCCTGCCGCTCGAGCTTGCGCTGCTGCCCATCGTCGAGAGCGCCTACGACCCGTTCGCGTATTCGCACGGGCGTGCCGCCGGTCTCTGGCAGATGATTCCGGGCACGGCGCGGCGTTTCGGCATCAAACAAAACTGGTGGTACGACGGCCGCCGCGACGTCGTCGACTCGACGCGCGCCGCGCTCGACTACCTCGAGTACCTTTACAAACTCAACGAAGGCAACTGGTTCAATGCGATTGCCTCGTACAACTCCGGTGAGGGCAACGTGCGCAATGCCGTGCGGCGCAATCGCCGCTCCGGCAAGCCTGAGGATTTCTGGAGTCTGAGGTTGTCGGCGGAAACGAGTACTTACGTTCCGAAGCTGCTCGCACTGGTCGACATCGTTCGCGACCCGGCGCGATTCGGCCTGACGTTACCAATCGTTATCGATGAACCGCAGTTTGTGGTCGCCGACATCGAATCGCAGCTCGACCTCGCACTGGCTGCCGAACTCGCGGGCGTCGATGTCGACACCGTGTACGCCTTTAACCCGGGCTACAACCGCTGGTCGACTGATCCCGGCGGCCCGCATCGGCTGGTGCTGCCCGTCGAGGCCGCCGACGACTTCGCCGCAGCGCTCGCGAACGTACCGCGTGGCGAACGCGTGCGCTGGAAGCGGCACAAAGTCCGCAACGGCGAGACGATCTCCGAGATCGCGCAGAAATACCACACAACGATCACGTCGGTGCGCTCGGCGAACAATCTTCGCGGCAACACGATTCGTGCCGGACATTACCTGTTGATCCCGGTTGCGACAAAGCCACTGGCGGCCTACAGCCAGAGCGCCGACGCTCGCCTGGCAAAGACGCAGGGCCGGCAACGTGCGGGACACAAGGTCAACCACTTCGTCGCCCCGGGCGAGAGTTTCTGGACGATCAGCCGCCGCTACGGGATCACGACGCGGCAACTCGCCGCGTGGAACGGCATGGCGCCCGGCGATGTCCTGCCGGCCGGCCGCAAGCTCGTCGTCTGGACCGATGCCGTTGTCTCACCACGGGTATCGCCGACCGCAGCGCTCGGCAATACCACACGCAAGCTGCGCTACACGGTGCGCCGTGGCGACTCGCTGTACCTGATCGCGAACAGGTTTCGCATCACGGTCGCGCAGCTCGTGCGCTGGAACAAGATCGACAAGAACAAGATCCTTCGGCCCGGGCAGACCTTGACGATGTACGTCGACGTCACGCGCCAGTCGAGCTGAGATTTAAGTGGGGTCGAACCGGACTTTTCTGCAGAAAAGTCCGGTTCGACCCCACTTAATGGACTAACCTCAACAAAAATCTGACCGGGGAATCATTATGGGCTTCATGGCCGGCAAGCGAGCGCTGATCGTCGGCGTCGCCAGCGATCGTTCCATCGCAACGGGCATTGCCGAGGCGTTCGCGCGCGAAGGCGCCGAACTCGCGTTCACGTATCAGAACGACAGGCTCAAGGGGCGTGTCGACAAACTTGCGGCCAAGCTCGGTTCGAAATTGACTTACCCGCTCGACGTCAGTTCCGATGACGAGATCGATGCACTGTTCGCAGCGATCGCCAAGGACTGGGACGGCATCGACGTACTCGTGCACTCGGTGGGTTTTGCACCACGCGATCAACTCGACGGCACGTTTGTCGAAGCCGTCACGCGTGAAGGCTTCCGGATCGCGCACGACATTTCGAGTTACAGCCTCGCCGCACTCGCGAAGGGCGCGCTACCGCTCATGGAAGGGCGAAATTCCTCGATCCTGACGCTGACATATCTCGGCGCCGTCAAGGCCGTGCCGAATTACAACGTCATGGGTCTCGCCAAGGCCAGCCTCGAAGCCAACGTACGCTTTCTCGCCGCCGACCTCGGGCCACGCGGCATCCGCGTCAACGCGATTTCGGCCGGCGCAATCAAGACACTGGCGGCGGCCGGCATCGGCGGCTTCCGCAAGATGCTGCATCACATGGCGAAGGTGTCGCCGATACGGCGCACCGTGACCACCGAGGATGTCGGCAACGCGGCGGCGTTTTTATGCTCGGACCTCGCCGCAGGGATCGCGGGCGAAATCCTGTACGTCGACGGCGGTTACAACACGATCGGCATGCATTTGGACGAGGACGAATGATTAAGGGGGGCGAACTGTAGGAGGGCCTTTAGCCCAAGATGTTTCGGTAAACTTTTTCGTACGCGTCGGCCATGCGGTCGGTGCTGAATCCCGCCGCCTTTGCCACGTTCGCATCGCGCATCGCCTCGGCCAGCGCGCGATCATCGACAATCGCCGCAATGCCGTCGAAGAGCTGATCCGCACTCCCGGGCTCGATGAGCAAGCCATTGACACCATTCTCGACGACTTCGGGGATGCCGCCGATATCGGATGCGACGATCGGCAGTCCAAAGTGCATGGCGTCGAGTAATGTCGAGCCCAGCGCCTCGTGCAGCGACGGAAACACAAACAGGTCAAAACTCGCGAGGTAGTCGCCGACGTTATCGACGAAACCGACGAGCTCGATATTCTCGAGACCCGCGATCTCACGGCGGAACAACGCCTCATCGTCGCCACTGCCCAGCAGCAGAAAATGCCAGTCCGGCCGCGATGTCGCCGCTTTGTGCGCTGTCTTGATGATCGTCAATTGCCCCTTGGCGCTGTGAGCGAGCGTACCGATATGGCCAATCAGGATTTTGTCTTTGCGGTCGTGCCGGATGGAGTGTGATTCATTCGCATCTGCCTCAAAATGCGCGTGGGCGTCCGGGACGACCTTGCATTCCAACCCCGGATTAGCGACCTGAATATGCCTGGCCACTGCGTTCGATACGGCAACGACAGCCGAAGCGCGCCAGAAAGATCGGTCGCGAATCCAGGATTTATTTTGCGGACGAACGACACGACGCGTCAGTACGTACGGCGTCCCGAAAAGCATCGATGCCAGCAACGCGCTGTACACGCATCGCGCTTCGTGGGCGTGCACGAGCGCGGAGCCGTGAGCGGCCAGGCCGGCGGCGACGAGATTTGACGACACCTGCACGATGTCGAGGTTCGGGATGTCCGCGCAGCGGCGTACGAGTGCGTGCTTGTTGCGGACGACGAGCCGTTGCTGCCAGCCACGAGCAGACAGCGCGCCGATCAGCAACTCGGTCTGCCGTTCACCACCGGCATAGTCGGACGCCAGGTTGATGTGACAGATGACAGGCCGCTCGTGAAAAGTGGGGTCGAACCGCAGTTTTTTTCTACGTCCTGGGAACCGAAAAACTGCGGTTCGACCCCACTTTATCATTGGGAACCGAAAAACTGCGGTTCGACCCCACTTTTCACGATGCCGGCCTGATGGCAACGTTGGTCTCCTCGCCCTCGAGTCTTGCAACGACCGTCGCGCAGGAGCAGTCACCCCATACGTTGACGCTCGTGCGCACCATGTCGAGGATGCGGTCAAACACCATGAGCACGCCGATCGCCTCGAACGGCAGGCCGATCGCCGTCAGGATGATCGCAATAGCAACGAGCGAGGCTGCCGGCACGCCCGCAACGCCGATCGACGTCATCAGTGCGATCGCCACGATCGAGAACTGCACGCCGAACGTCAGCTCAAGGCCGTAGGCCTGGGCAATGAACATCGCCGCGGCGCATTCGTACAGCGCCGTACCGTCCATGTTCACGGTCGCGCCGAGCGGCAACACGAAACTCGAGGTCTTGTTGGAAACACCGATGTTGTCCTCGACGCATTCGATGGTCACGGGCAGGGTTGCCGATGACGACGCCGTGGAGAATGCCGTCAGCATCGCCTGTGCGACGCCACGCATAGTCTTGTACGGCTTGACGCCGCCAACGAAACGCAACAGCAGCGGCAAAGTAATGAACGCATGCACCGCCAAGCCCGCGAGCACCGACAGCGTAAACACAGCGAGCGGCCCGGTCGCCTTGTACCCCGCATTCGCAATCACGTTTGCGACCAGCCCGAAGACGCCAATCGGTGCGAATTTCATGATCCACTCGGTCATGCGCATCATGACGTGAAATACGCCGTTCCAGAAATTGAACAGCGGCTCGGAATATTCATGACTCAGTTTCGTCATGAAATAGCCGAACAGGATGGCGAAAAAGATCAGGCCAAGCATCTCGCTATTGGCCGCTGCCTTGACGACGTTTTCGGGCACCATGCGCTGGAACACCTTGGCAACATCGCCGGGGCCCTTGCCTTCGACTTTTGCGGCGATGTCTTCGATCGATCCTTCGAGCGCCAGTAATTCACGCGCGGGTTCACCATCGACGAAACCGGGGCCAACGGCATTGACGATGATCAGCCCGACCAGGATGGCGGCCAAGGTCGATGTTGCATAAAAAAGCAGGGTCTTGCCGCCGAGCGAGCCGAGATTGCCGCCGGCTCCGATGCCGGCCACGCCAACGATGATGGACGACGTGATCAACGGCACGATGATCATCTTCAGTGCATTGAGGAAGATGGTGCCGACGTAATCAAAGATCGCTAAATACTGAACGCCGAAAATGACTGGCTCAACACCGGAGGCATCGCGGGCCTCGAAAACGAACATACCGGCGATAAAGGCAAGGACGATTGCGATCAGTATCTGCCAGTGCAGCTCCAGCTTGGGCATTGCTCCCCCGGGGCGGCCGCTCGAGAGCCGCGTTGTTATTTTGCGACGAGCTTACTGCAACAGGTCCTGAGCAGCCAGCATGTCGTCGTTGATGGCAATATCGGCGTCGTCGTACAGCGCCTGAACGAATGCGCGGTAGTCGCCGGCACCGGACTGTTGTGCGAGCTGCACCTTGCGGGAATCACGTTCGGCGAGCGGGATGGACTCGGGACGGCCCGGCAGCACTGCCTCGAGATCGTAGACCGTGTAACCGCCCCCGATGTTGCGCACGCGTCCCCGAACCGGCGCCGCCTGGGTCGGTCTGCCGGCCGCGAAAACTTCGAACAGCACGGCCTGATCGACTTCAGGGTCCCGTCGCGATATGAGTCGCGGTTCCGAGACCGTCGCGCCGGCCGCTTCGGCGGCCTGACCGAAGTCTTCACCGGCATCCATCGCCGCCAAAATCTGCTCGGCGCGCTCGATCATCAGTTGCTCTGCCTGTTGTGCGCGGAGTGTGTTGTCGATCTGGTCGCGAACATCGGCCAGCGCCTGTCGCGTGGCTGCGCTGTACTGTGTCACTTTGAAGATGGCCGACGTGTTGGAGTCGAGCTCGACGATCTCGGACATCTGTCCGCCGTGCAAGACGGCATCATCGAAGACTGCGTCGATGGCGGCCTGGTTGGCGCCGAACGGCTCGCCTCCGGTACGCGAAAAATCGCTCGCGGACTCGACATCGATGCCAACGCTTGCGGCAATCGACTGCAGGTCAGGCGCATCGAACAGCGCGTCGGAAATTTGTCCCTCGAGATCGCGAAATGCATTGTCCGCTTCGCTGTCGCGCAGCTCGCGGAGTAACTCCGAGCGTATCTCCTCCAGCGGCAACGGCCCCTGTTCGGACACGCTGTCGAGCCGCACGATGTGATAGCCGTAATCAGACTTGACGGGGCCGCCCAGGGCGCCTTCGGCCAGCGAGAAGATGACTTTGCCCAGTTCGCCCGACAATTGCGTTTTCGTCAGCAAGCCCAGGTCGCCGCCTTGCGCAGACGTACCGCCGTCTTTGGAATATTCCCGCGCCAGCGCTTCGAAGGGCTCGCCGGCCTGCAGTCGCGTCATCAGGTCGTTCGCTGTCGCTTCGGCCGCCGCCTCATCGCCGTCGAACAGTATCAGGATGTGCCGTGCATGCCGTTGCTCATCCTGAAGGTAACGGTCCTTGGAGTCCTCGTAGAATTCAGCAAGCTCTTCTTCGCTGATATTGATGGCGGCAGCAAGCTCGTCGCGCCGAACTGCAATGAATTCGATATTCGCCGTGTCAGGCAATTGATACAGCGTCGGGTTGTCGTCGTAGTACGCCGCCATCGCTTCGTCTGTCACGACGATGTCACCGCTGACCGAATCCTGATTGAGCGTTGCCAGAGTCACGACGCGTTGCTCGGCAATCAGGTTCAGGTAGCGACGATATTCGGCGGGCGTGACGATGGCCGACGCACCGATCGCACGCTGCAGTTGCTCCTGTCGCAAGCGTTGCCGCTGGCCGAGTTCGAAGTTGCCTGCCTCGAGGCCGCGCTCGCCCAGGTATTCGAAATACAGGCTCTTGTCGAACACTCCGTCGTCCTGAAAAGTCGGCTCCTGCTGGATCATGTCGGTGACCTGCTTGTCACTGATTTGATAGCCGCTGGCTTGCAGATAGTTATTAATCAGGCGCTCGCGAATCATGCCGTCAAGCACGGCGTCGCGTATTTGCATTCGAACCGCCGCCGAAGCCTGCGCCAGATTCGGATTGGCCTGCAAAGCCTCGCGGTAACTTTGCTCGAACCGGTTGATCGTGATCTCGTCGCCATCGACTGCTGCGGCAGTGCCCGCGGTGCTGAAGGAGTAGTTGAGTCCGAAAAAGAGAAATGGAATTCCAATCAGGACGAGTATTGCGATGGCAAAGCCACCGGTAAATTTTTCGCGGATGTCTTTCAGCATTTGAGCATTGTCTTTGCAAACGAATGAAGTGGATCCAGGGCCGTCAGGGCCGTGGCGAGGCCGGGAAGTCTAGCTGAGTTTGCTTCGGGCCTAAAGGCCCTCCTGCAAACGAAATCGGGGTCGAACCGTCGAATCCGTCTTTGCGAGGAAGCGCAGCTGACGAAGCAATCTCGTAAAAACAGTGATTTGGAGATTGCTTCGCTGCGCTCGCAAAGACGTATGGGGCGTTTTTACGCGCCCTTGACCCCTAAAGTATGCCTGGCGGAGTGGACGGGATTCATTCGCCGCCGATGGCGGCGCACCCTGCGGGCGCCCTTCGGGCGTGCAAATCGGCCTGTGCCCGATTTGTCGAACCCGATCGCTTAATGTCGCGGGTTCAAATCCCGGTAACACAACCAGGAAAGAAATGGGGCCCCGATTGGGGCCCCATTTCATTTTATTGGCGGAGTGGACGGGATTCGAACCCGCGACCACCGGCGTGACAGGCCGGTATTCTAACCAGCTGAACTACCACTCCGAATCCTGGTGGGTGCTGAGGGGATCGAACCCCCGACCCTCGCCTTGTAAGGGCGATGCTCTTCCAGCTGAGCTAAGCACCCGCAAAACGTGTAGGAAGGCCATTACCCATTCGGGCCGCAAGGCCCTCCTTCAGTCCCGATCGAATCAATCGGAGGCGACGAAAACCGCGCGAAAACACGCGGCTTTCGCTACCCCCGAATCGAAGGGCGCGCTAGTTTACGGCAATCTTCAGGGCCTTACCAGCCTTGAATTTGGGAACATTGCTCGCCGGAATATGGATCGTTTCACCGGTTCGCGGGTTGCGTCCCGCACGTGCCGCGCGTGCGTTCACTGAAAATGTGCCAAAGCCGACGAGCGATACAGAACCACCGCCCCCCAGAGTTCTGGAAATGGCGTCCAGCACCCCATCCACTGCTTTCGTTGAATCGGCCTTTGACAGCCCGGCCGAATTTGCAACTGCGTCGATCAGTTCTCCCTTGTTCATGCCTTCACCCTTTGCAGATTGATATCGGAAATCGATATGCGGTCGTCCGCATACCCCCAACGCCCGCGCCAACCGACCCGGTACGTTTCATCAATCCAGCGAGTTCCTCAAATAGTCGCAATCCGCTGAATCGCCACTCGCGGCTCCGTGCGTCCGCCAATGGCTGCGATGCTTATACCAAGTGGCCAAAACATCGTCAAATATCCATTAACCACGCGGGTTTCAGGAAGTTAGTGCGGGCGGGTGACGTCGTCTGTTTTTTGCTTGTCCGGGGCCGCTTTGCGCGCCCCTTTCGCGTGCTTCGATTTGGGGTTGGGCACAGGCATATGCTGCAGCGCATGTTGCAGCACCTCGTCGATCCATTTCACTGGAACAATCGTCAGTTTGTCCTTGATGTTCTTCGGTATTTCGACAAGGTCCTTCTCATTGTCATGGGGTATCAAAACCGTGCTCAGACCGCCCCGGTGGGCCGCCAGAAGCTTCTCTTTGAGGCCGCCGATCGGCAGCACTTCGCCGCGCAATGTGATCTCCCCTGTCATGGCCACTTCGCTCCTTACGGGGATGTCGGTCAATGCCGACACGAGCGACGTACACATGCCAACTCCCGCACTCGGACCGTCCTTTGGAGTGGCCCCTTCGGGCACATGAATGTGCACATCCACGCTCCTGTGGAAGTCCTCGTCGATGCCCAGCATGGCCGCGCGGCTGCGGACAACCGTCATTGCCGCCTGGATCGATTCGGTCATGACATCGCCGAGTTGTCCCGTGTGCATCAACTTTCCCTTGCCCGGAACGACGGCTGCCTCGATCGTCAGCAGCTCGCCACCGACCTCGGTCCAGGCGAGTCCCGTGACCTGCCCGACCTGATCTTTGTCCTCGGCCTTGCCGTAACGGAAACGCCGGACGCCCAGGTACTTTTGAATGTTTTTCGGTGTGACCGTGACGCGGTTGTTGCGCGGTTTCAGCAGCAGCCACTTCACGACCTTGCGGCAAATCTTGGAAATCTCACGCTCGAGATTGCGCACGCCGGCTTCACGCGTGTAATGCTGAATGATGTCGAGCACGGTGCCGGCGGTGATTTTCAGTTCGGAATCCTTGAGCCCGTTTCCCTTCAACTGCTTCTTGATCAGGTAGCGCGTTGCAATATTGAGTTTCTCGTCCTCGGTGTAGCCCGCGATGCGAATCACCTCCATGCGATCGAGCAGCGGCGCCGGGATGTTCAGGGTGTTCGCCGTGCAGACGAACATGACGTCGGAGAGGTCGAAGTCGACCTCGAGATAATGGTCCTGGAATGTCGAGTTTTGCTCGGGGTCGAGCACCTCGAGCAACGCCGACGACGGATCGCCACGAAAATCCATGGCCATTTTGTCGACTTCATCGAGCAGGAACAGAGGATTGCGTACGCCGATCTTGCTGAGGCTTTGAATGATCTTGCCGGGCATCGAGCCGATGTAGGTGCGCCGATGGCCGCGAATCTCAGCCTCGTCGCGCACGCCGCCCAGCGACATGCGCACGAACTTGCGATTGGTCGCGCGCGCAATGCTCTGGCCGAGCGAGGTCTTGCCGACGCCCGGCGGTCCGACCAGGCACAAAATCGGGCCCTTGAGGCGCTTCACGCGCTGCTGCACGGCGAGGTACTCGAGAATGCGTTCCTTGACCTTGTCGAGTCCGTAATGATCTTCCTCGAGTACTTGCCCGGCGCGATTGAGATCGCGCAGGATCCTGCTGCGTTTCTTCCAGGGGGCCTTCAGCAGCCAGTCGATGTAGTTGCGTACCACCGTTGCCTCGGCCGACATCGGTGACATGAGTTTGAGCTTGTTGAGTTCCGAGGTGGCCTTTTCCTTGCCCTCCTTCGACATGCCGGCATCTTCGATCTTCGCTTCGAGATCGGCAATCTCGTTGGGTGCGTCTTCCATCTCCCCGAGTTCCTTCTGAATGGCCTTCATCTGTTCATTCAGGTAGTACTCGCGCTGGCTCTTTTCCATCTGCTGCTTGACGCGGCCGCGGATGCGTTTTTCGATGTGCAGGACGTCGATCTCGTCTTCGATGATGACGAGGATTTGCTCGAGGCGGGCCTTTACGTCCTGAATCTCGAGAACACGCTGTTTCTCGGCCAGCTTCAACGCCATGTGCGCAGCCACGGTGTCCGCAAGACGGCCGGGCTCGTCGATGCCCGACAGCGACGTCAGAATTTCCGGCGGGATCTTCTTGTTGAGCTTCACGTATTGCTCGAACTGCGTGATGATCGATCGCACCATGATGTCGATCTCGCGTTCGTCGTGACGGTCGTCCTCGGCCAGCACCGTTACCTCGGCCGAAAAATGATCGGTGACCACGAGCTGATCGATGCGCGCGCGTTCAGCACCCTCGACCAGCACCTTGACCGTATTGTCGGGCAGCTTCAGCAACTGCAGGATCGTCGCGAGCGTTCCCACGTCGTAGAGGTCTCCGGGCTGCGGGTCGTCGAGATCGGGGCGCTGCTGCGCGACGAGCAATATGCGCTTACCCGTCGCCATGGCGCGGTCGAGCGCGACGATCGACTTGTCGCGGCCGACAAACAACGGAATGACCATGTGCGGATACACGACGACGTCGCGCAGCGGCAGGACCGGAATGCTTGCAGCGCCGGCGTAGTCGTCGGTCGGTTCGATCATATCTTCTTCAGACACGAAAAATACCTCGTTCTGGACTGCGGTCGAGATGCGGTCATGCGCCGGGAATTCAAGTCGGCAATCGGACCCGCAGGAGAGCCTGCAGGCCCGATTCGCATTGATCGGGCCTGCAGGCCCTCCTGCGGTACTGCAAACAATTCGGGCCTGGTCGCTCTCGCACATCCCTGTGCTCCGCGACATTAGGTCGTCCTGACCGTCGTGGCCCTCCTGCAAATGCCCTGTTTCCCAAGCAACAGGCACCTGACGTCAAAATATCAAACCCGGCCGGAACCCGTGGGCCGCGGCCGTCGCTGCTTTTCAAGGTCGACGGCCGGCGCCTCGTCCGACTCGTAGATCACATACGGTTTGGTCTCACCCGTGACGACGGCCTCGTCAACGACAACCTTCTTCGCGTTCGTCGTTGACGGCAATTCAAACATCGTATCGAGCAGGACGTTCTCGAGAACGGTTCGCAGCCCGCGCGCGCCCGTCTTGCGGGCCATCGCCTTTTTCGCAATGGCGCGCAGCGCGTCATCACGAAACACGAGGTCGACGCCTTCCATGTCGAACAGTTTGCGGTACTGCTTGGTGAGCGCGTTCTTCGGCTCCAGCAGGATCGTGACGAGGGCATCCTCGTCGAGTTCCTCGAGCGTCGCGACCACGGGCAGGCGGCCCACGAATTCGGGAATCAGCCCGTAACGGATCAGATCCTCGGGCTCGACCTCGAGCAGCAACTCACCGACACTTTGCTCGTCCTCGTCGGTCTTGACGTCGGCCACGAAACCGATGCCGCCGTTCGAGGAGCGGCTCAGGATGATCTTGTCGAGACCGGCAAAAGCGCCGCCGCAGATGAACAGGATATTACCGGTATCGACCTGCAGGAACTCCTGCTGCGGGTGCTTGCGCCCACCCTGCGGCGGGACCGAGGCGATCGTACCTTCGATCAGTTTCAGGAGTGCCTGTTGAACGCCCTCGCCGGATACGTCCCGTGTGATGGACGGATTGTCAGATTTGCGCGAAATCTTGTCGATTTCGTCGATGTAGACGATGCCGGTCTGCGCTTTTTCGACGTCGTAATCGCACTTCTGCAACAGCTTCTGAATGATGTTTTCGACGTCTTCGCCGACGTAACCCGCTTCGGTCAGCGTCGTCGCGTCGGCGATCGTGAATGGAACGTTCAGTAGTCGCGCCAGCGTTTCTGCGAGCAAGGTCTTGCCGCAACCGGTCGGTCCGATCAGCAGGATATTGCTCTTCGCGAGCTCGACATCGTCCTTGTTGCGGTCGTTCAGGCGGGCATTGAGGCGCTTGTAGTGGTTGTACACGGCAACGGCCAGGACCTTCTTGGCCCGTTGCTGGCCAATGACGTATTCGTCAAGTATGTCCTTGATCTCTTGCGGCCTGGGCAGCTTGTCGCGGCTCGCGTCACCGGTGTCCTCGAGTTCTTCACGGATGATGTCGTTGCACAGCTCGACGCATTCGTCACAGATAAAGACGGACGGACCCGCAATCAGCTTGCGAACTTCGTGCTGGCTCTTGCCGCAAAAAGAACAATAGAGGAGCTTGCCGTCCTCGTTCTTACCGCGGGATTCGTCGCTCATACGGTATTGGCCTCAGTAGCGAAAATCGGTCTGTTACGACTGTATGTGTATATAACATGCACCATTTCGGGGTGCAAAGCGACAGGTCTCATTCGCGGCAATCTGAATCATAACTAATTGATATATAAAGAATCAGTCGCTCTTGACGCCGCCAATCTGCTTGCGTTCCACGAGCACCGTGTCGATGATGCCGAACGTGACGGCAGCCTCGGAACTCATGAAGTTGTCGCGCTCGAGAGCCGTCTCGATTTGCTCGGCCGGTTGCCCGGTGTGCCTGGACATGATGTCGTTGAGCCGCTTCTTGAGCTCCAGCACCTCCTTCGCGTGGATGTCAATGTCAGTGGCCTTGCCCTCGAAGCCGGCGCTGGGCTGATGCACCATGATGCGCGAGTGCGGCAGCGCGAAACGCTTGCCATCGGCGCCGCCCGTGAGCAGTAACGCACCCATGCTGGCAGCCTGACCGATGCAGATCGTGCTGACGTCGCAGTTGATGAACTGCATCGTGTCGTAGATCGACAGACCCGACGTCACGGCACCGCCCGGGGAATTGATGTACAGGTGGATGTCCTTGTTGGCGTTTTCGGACTCGAGATACAGCAGCTGAGCCACCACGACATTGGCCACCTGGTCATCGATCCCGCCGACAATGAACACGAGGCGGTCCTTCAGCAATCTGGAATAGATATCGTAAGCCCGTTCGCCGCGCGCCGTCTGCTCGACGACCATCGGGACGAGATTCAATGCGGTTGTGCTCATAGGGAATTCCAGTCCGTGTTAATCAGGATCAGGGGCGTATTTTGTCACGATTCGGGGTCGATCAGGAATCCATATATTCCGTGAACGTGATCTTCTTCAATTTGACCGTGCCGTTGTCCATGAGCCAGTCGATGGCCATCTGTTCGAGAACCATCGGCTCGACCTGCTGTCGCACCTGCGGATCGTTCACATACAGTTCGACCATCTCGGCGGCTTTCTCATAGCCCGCGCACATTTCCTCGACGTGGTCCCGCACCAGCGCTTCGTCGAGCGTCAGCTTCTGATCCGTGATCAACTGGCGCACGAGCAAGCCCAGGCGCACGCGCTTTTCCGCTGCTTTGGCAAAATTCTCGATGGGCGGAGCCTTGTCGTGATCGTCGACGCCCAGGTGACGCATCGCCTGGTGCTGTAACTCATGCATTTCCTGATTTTTCAGGGTCTTTGGAATCTCGATCGGGTTCGCCTCGAGCAACCTGTCAAGGACCTGCTCGCGCAACTCGGCCTTGATCTTCTGGTCGGCCTCGCGCTGCATGTTCTCGCGAACGTCTTGCCGGAGCTGACTGAGCCCGCCTTCTTTGACGTTGAACAACCCGGCCAGCGTGTCGTCCAGCGGCGGCAAGACGATTTCCTCGACGCGATGGGCCGTGACCGAGAAATCAACTTTCTTGCCGGCGAGCTCCTCGGCATTGTAGTCCTTCGGGAACTTCACCCCGAAACTCTTTTCGTCGCCGGCCTTGATACCGTACAGCGCCTTCTCGAAGTCCGGCAACATCTGCCCCCCGCCGAGGATGACGGGTACCTGCTTGCCCTGGCCGCCATCGATGGGCTTGCCCTTGAACCGGCCAGTGAAATCAATGGTGACGCGGTCGCCCTCGGCACTGCCGCGCCCGACCTCGGTCCACGTGGCTTTTTGCCGGCGCAGCTTGTCGATCATGCCATCGAGGTCCTTGTCGCGAATTTTGACATCGGGCTTGTCGACCTTGATCTTGTCGAGGCCCTTGAGCTCGACCTCCGGCATGACTTCAAAGGTCGCAACGTACGCGAAGATGTCGCCGCCAGCCGAGTTATCGGGCTCGATCTGCGGCCCACCGGCCGGGTTCAGGTTTTCCTGCACAACGGCATCCGTGTAGCTCTTTTGCATCAGGTCACTCAACACCTCGCGGCGAATCTGCTTGCCATAGCGGTGCCGTACGACCTTCGGGGGTATCTTGCCGGGCCGGAAGCCCTTGATTTTCGCGGTTCGCCCAACCGATTTCAGGCGCGAGTCCACTTCCTTTTCAATGCTGGCAGCCGGCAGCTCGACACGCATGCGCCGCTCAAGCGTACCCGTCGACTCGACAGTGACCTGCATGTTCTCAGTCCCTCCAAGATGCCAGGCGAGCATTGCAGGAGGGCCTCCAGGCCCTCCTGCAATGTCGCCGGCGACACAGTAATTCAATCAATATGATTTGGACAGCAAGCGCCGTGGTGCGAAAGGAGAGACTCGAACTCTCACGGGTTGCCCCACAGGATCCTAAATCCTGCGCGTCTACCAATTCCGCCACTTTCGCTTGACCGCCCGGAGCCCGGTCCGACGTCGGCACCCGGTAAGGCTCAATCCGCCATCTGACCAGCCGGCAATTATAGCGAAACAGATTGCGTTTGTGGGAGCAAGTCCTGAGCGGCGCTGCGGCCGCGCCTGATCAGGCCAGGAAGCGGAAGCGGTTGACCAGCCGCTGGTCAACACTCATCACGCGGCCAGCGTGCAGGCCGGCCAGCACGATGAAGATCATGAGCCATATGACGTCGTGATTCTGACCGCCCAGCAAGCCCAGGCCCTTGGCAAACCAGAAGTTCGCCACCAGGAATGCGCCGATAATCGCGGCGTAGCGTGTTGCCAGGCCGAGTATCAGCGAGATGCCGACGGCAAACTCGCCCCACGCGACCAGGAAGGCGAACAGGCTGCTGTTCGGCAGCACGACTGCTTCGATGAAGGGCCGGTAGAAACCGAAACTCGATTCGAGCTGGGAGTTCAGGAAATTGGCCAGCCCGTCGGCGAAATCGTCGCGCCGCAGCTTGCCGAAGCCGTGGATCAGAAAGAACACGCCGGTGTAGACCCTGAGCAATACGAGCGGCCAGTGGCGGATGGCTTTCGAGGATCTGAATGCATCGAAACTCGACATCGTTATTCTCCCGGCTCCGGGCGCCGATTGGCCCGAATTGGCGCGATATCGAGCCTTGGTAGCGGCTGGACTCGCCCGGCCATGGTACTACGATAGCCGTTCGTATGACGGCAGCAGCGCCGCAATCGGCGGCGACTCGAGGCAGCCGCCGATGCACATGAACGGACGGGGATTGGTGGGGGACCGGGGACTCGAACCCCGGACCTATCGGTTAAGAGCCGACTGCTCTGCCAACTGAGCTAGCCCCCCACACGAAACTGATGGCGACCGGCAAGATGGGGTGGACGATGGGACTCGAACCCACGACGACCGGGATCACAACCCGGGGCTCTACCAACTGAGCTACGCCCACCATAATCGTTGCCTATATTAACTCGCGCACTTCATCTTGGCGCGCCCGGCAGGACTCGAACCTGCAACATCTTGCTTAGAAGGCAAGTGCTCTATCCGGTTGAGCTACGGGCGCCTCTAAATCGACGATCCTGCCTGAGCCAGAATGGTTGGTCGGGGCAGCAAGATTCGAACTTGCGACCCTCTGCTCCCAAAGCAGATGCGCTACCAGGCTGCGCCATGCCCCGATGCCAGATATTCTGCCACACGCCATCCTGGCCGGTGCCGGATTTCGCGGGGGCAAGATAATAAGGCCCGTCCCCGGAGCAGTCAATTTTGCATTTCGCGGCCACACGCAGCGCTTTAGTACTTCGATACCCTTTGGTATCGTACGTTCACCGGATATCGCGGGGGTTCAGACCATCATGAGAAACACCGTAATAAGGCGGGCTCTGACCCCTTTGCTGGCGTTGTCGCTTGTTGCGTGGGCAATTGCAGGCGCCGCCAGCAAGGTGCCGGCCCATCCGTACGTCGAGGTCGTGACCACGCAAGGCACGTTCATACTTCAGCTCGATGGCAAGCTCGCGCCGCTGACAGTCGCAAATTTTCTCAAGCTCGTGGACAAGCGCTTTTACGATGGACTCGTATTTCACCGGGTGATTCCGGGTTTCATGATCCAGGCAGGTGGCTACACGCCGAAACTGAAGGAAAAGGAGCCTAAAGAAACCGTCCCCAACGAGTCCGGCAATGGCGTGAGCAACCGGCGCGGCACAATTGCGATGGCACGCACCGAAGAGCCGCATTCTGCAGGCTCGCAGTTTTTCATCAACGTGGTCGACAACACGCGCCTCAATCCCGGCATCGACCGCTGGGGCTATACCGTATTCGGCTTCGTCATCGAAGGCATGGATGTTGTGGACATGATCGCGAGCGCGCAGACCGGACCTCGCGGCAAATTCTCGAGCGATGTGCCGATCGTACCCATCGTCATAAAAAAGATGTCCCGGTTCGATTACGAGTGAGCTCGGGTCTGTGACGACTCTTTTCGTTTCCGATCTGCACCTCGAGGCCGGTCGACCCGAAATTGGCGATCAGTTTCTCGCCTTCCTGGCGGGAGAAGCGAGCCGCGCCGACGCGCTCTATATCCTGGGTGACCTGTTCGAGGTGTGGGTCGGTGACGACGATCCGAATACGCACTACGCCGTCATCAAGCAAGCGCTGCGGGAACTCGTGGACAACGGCGTGACGACCTACTTCATGCACGGCAATCGCGACTTCATGATCGGCGACGTGTTTGCCCGGGAAACCGGCGTCAGGATTCTTTCCGACCCATACCCGGTGGACTTCTACGGCGACAAGGTATTGCTCAGCCACGGCGACGCGCTGTGCATCGATGACGTGCAGTATCAAAACGCTCGCCGGATAACGCGCGATCCGGAATGGCAGGCCATGATGCTCGCCAAACCCCTGGCGGAGCGCCTCACCATTGCGAAACATTTGCGCGCTGAAAGCATCGCGCACGGCGCAATGATCGATCAGAGCATCACGGACGTCAACCAGGATGAAGTGTTGAGAGTCGTTCGTGATCACGGTGTCGATGTTCTGCTGCACGGTCACACACATCGCCCTGCCGTGCATGCCATCGATCTCGGCGATCGAGTCGCGAAGCGCATCGTATTGGGCGACTGGTACGAGCAAGGCATTGTCGTGCGCTGGGACGAGAGCGGCCCGGAGCTGTGCGAGATGCTGCGGAAATAAGTGGGGTCGAACCGAACTTTCCCCGTGATCTCCGACGGCTCGACAGAAAAGTTCGGTTCGACCCCACTTATTCCGGTATCCCCGAGTGAAACCGAAACACCGGATCCGGTTCCGAAATCAGTGCGGATTCGATGGCTTTGAGTTGCGTAAGTCGGGTTTCGATCTCGACTTCGTCGATGCCGCATTCGGATTTGGCGAACGCCAGGTAGTGTTCAAAGTGC
>SMUY01024140.1_pt1 | contig 18695 bp, 15 predicted proteins | sample 2456441 | NCBI WGS metagenome assembly SMUY01 (sample SAMN11095931, study PRJNA526329) | marine sediment metagenome | biome: Marine sediment; feature: Surficial sediment; material: Deep marine sediment; isolation source: Hadal surficial sediment | place: Pacific Ocean | collected 2014-11 | depth...
ATCCCTGGCCATTTATTATGCCACACCGGTGATCCCCTTCCTGTTCATTTCAATGGTGTACGGATTGCATAACCTGCACGTCAAATTTCTGAAAGGCCACAAGCGGCGGCTGGTGCAGGTGTGTGTGGCGTTGCTGGTGGTGAGCGTGGCTAACAGCGCGCTCTGGAATTATCTCAGCCCGGCGAAACTGAAAATCACCCGCCACCACACCCTGGCGCGCCAGATGGCGAAGAGCATCCCCCCGGAAGTTTCCTTATCCGCGCAGGGGAGCCTGATCCCCCACATCCAAAGGCGGGCCGCCATCAAACAATTCCCCGAGCAATGGCGCCAGGCCCAGTACGTCGCGCTGGATACCAGGGGCAATACCTTCCCCCTCGGCGAGCAGGAGTATCAGATTGAACTGAGCCACCTTAAATCCCACGAACGGTACGATCTGGTTTACGAAGAAGACGGCGTGTTGCTGTTCCAACGAAAACAGAAAGCAGGAATAAATGACACGGCGCCTGGCCCTTCGCAGGACCCTTAAACGCTCCGTCCTTGTGCTGCGGCTATATCAGCGTCACACTCTCAAAACATTTCGGGCATCTGTGTGGGATGAAGATGGCCAAAGAAGACATCCTCGGTTTTTGGCCCAAATCCTAACATACAATCTGGACCCGTTTTCGGGGGGCAGGTCAGCCCGATATCCCAAAAATTCTTTTATTCCGCCAAACACACCTTATACTAGATACATAGCAACTACTTGAAAAACAAAGCCAATGGACCGGATTAAACAATACCTCTTAAAACATATTAAAGATACGATCGTACTCTCTATTTTGGGTGCTGTCGTTTTTGTCAACTATTTCGTTTATTCCAACAAACTGGCTTTTCTCGATATGTTTTACCTTCTGGTGGTGCTGGCGGGCTACTACATCGGCAAGCGATTCGCCATTCTGGGAGCGTTTTTCATCATTCTCATGGTCTGGGTGTTCATCCTGGCGGACGGGAACAAATATTACTCCGCCGGCGATGCGTTTGAAGCCAACCTCAATCTCACCGTGTGGGGAGGATTTCTGATTCTGGCGGCGTGGCTGATCGGCACGCTTTCGGAAAACCTCCGGCGCGAGTTACAGGCCAGCCAGCGGCTCCGCGAGGACCTGAATCACGAACGGGAATTGCTCAGCATTTCCAACCGCCAGTTGCGGGATTACAGTTTCCGGCTGGAGGAACGGGTCGCGGAAAGAACCGAGGAGCTTAAACGAAGCAACAGGGAACTGATGGATTTCGCTGCCATCGCGTCGCACGATCTCCAGGAGCCGTTGCGCAAGATCGTGATGTTTGGCGACCGGCTGGAGGACAAGATTTCCTCACAAGACGTCAAAAGCCACGATTACCTGGACCGCATGAGAAAAGCCGCCCGGCGGATGCAGGGGTTTATTGAGGACTTGCTGAAGTTGTCCGCTATCGCCACCGGCGGCCGGCCCTTTCAAACCGTGAATCTGCAGACACTGGCCCAGGAAGTGGCCGAAGATCTGGAAGCCCGGATCGCCCAATCCAATGCCCAATTGAATATCGATCACCTGCCGACCCTGGAGGCGGATGCCACTCAGATGCGGCAATTGCTCCAGAACCTGATCGGCAACGCCCTCAAATATCATCGGGACGGAGTGCCGCCGGTGGTGACGGTCACCAGCCGCCCGTTGCGCGACGGGTTCTGGGAAATCATGGTGCGCGACAATGGCATCGGTATCGAGCCCCACCAGATCAGCCGCGTCTTTCAACCGTTCGAAAGAGGAAGCAGCGGAGGCCTGTTCGAAGGATCCGGCATGGGCCTCGCCATCTGTAAAAAAATCGTCGACCGCCACGCCGGGTCCATCCACGTGGCCAGCCAACCCAACAAAGGCACCTCGTTCATCATCACCCTGCCGGAACAACACAAGGCCCCAAGAAACCGGAATGAGCAATCCCCGCAGGTTTCCTCGGTGTAATGCACCCGTTTCCTCCGGTCAGACGCTAAAACCCGACCCGGAGCTTTTCAGATTTTTGGAGGGGATGAACACTTCCTTGCCAGTCCAGGGTTCCACCTGGCCGATGCCGTGGCAGGAGATGCCGTATTGTTTGCAGAGGGTGTGGACCTGACCGGCGTCGTTGGCGTGGTCGACGATCACGCAGAATCCGGTGCCCATGTTGAATACTTCGTACATTTCCGCGTCGCTGATCCCGCCTGCTTCCTGAATCAGCTCATACACCGGTAACAGGTCGGGCAGGGGATCGATCACGAAACGGATGTTGCCGGTCTGCACGCGGTTGAGGTTGGTGAGGCCGCCGCCGGTGATATGCACCATGGCCCGGATATCGATTCCGGCCTCCAGCATGGCCATCACCGGCTGGACGTAAATGCGGCTCGGCTCCAGCAGTTCCGCGCCGAGGGTGCGGCCCAGCGACTCTTCGTACTGGTTGACCTTTCCCTTCTGTTCGTCCAACGTTTCCCCCAGCAGAACCCGGCGCGCCAGGGTCAGGCCGTTGGAATGCACGCCGCTGGCAGCCAGACCGAGGATCAGGTTGCCGGGCTGGATGTTCTGCCCGGTGTTGATCTGATCGAGCTTCACGTGGCCGATGGCGGCGCCGATGAGGTCGATACCGGTGACGATCTCCTTCACCTGCGAAATCTCCCCGCCGGAAATGCTGATCTGGGCCTGCCGCGCGCCTTCGGCGAGGCCGCGTCCCAACTCCTCGAACACTTTCGGGTCGGTATGCGAACAGCCGATATAGTCCACCATGCTCACCGGCCGCGCGCCGAGGCAGATGAGGTCGTTGACATTCATCGCCACACAGTCGATGCCGAGGGTGTCGTACTGGTTCATCAACTCCGCAACCCGTACCTTGGTGCCGACGCCGTCGGTGCAGAACGCGATGCCCTCGCCGTTGCCCATATCGATGACGTTGGCGAAATAACCGATGTCCACTTTCAACGGGTAGCGTTCACTGAACTTGTGCGTGGGCAGAATATGCTTCAACAAACCGTCCAACGCGGATTCGGCGCCCGACTGGCTGACGCCGCTTTGTTCGTACTGCGATGTTTTTCCGGTGGGCTGGGACATGATCGATTCAATGACGAGGATAAGGGTTGCTGGCGCTACTATAGCATTATGGAGAATACCCTTGGAAATTTTTGAATGGATGAGGGGTTGTACTTGCCCAACGCTTACGGATACAAGCCGCGGTCCTGGATGCTGAGGGCGATTTTCTCGATGCCGATGGCCATGGCGGCGATGCGGTAGGATTCGATTTTGTCATGCGACCAGTAGCGGTCGCGAATCTGCTGGAAGGCGTCGCGCATGGTGTCGTCCAGCGCGGAACGGACGAGGTCCAGCTCATTGGGGCCGTGCAGGAGTTTCTCCGCCAGCCCGGTGGGAATTTTATGGCCGTTGGATTCGATGGCCTTCAGCAACAGATCGTTCTGGCTGACCTCATGGCGGCGGGTGAGGCGGCCGAAGCGGATGTGCGACAGGTTCTTGATCCATTCGAAATAAGAGACGACCACCCCGCCGGCGTTGAGAAAAATATCGGGAATCATCACCACTCCCTTCTGCCTTAAGATGGCATCGGCGCCGAAGGTGACGGGTCCGTTCGCCGCCTCGGCGATCAGGTTGGCTTTGATGCGCGGGGCGTTTTCCATATGGATCACCCCTTCCATCGCCGCCGGAATCAAAAAGTCGCATTTCTCTTCCAGAATCGCGTTGCCGTTTTCGAAATACTGGGCGTCGGGGTAGCCCTTCACCCCGCCGTGTTCTTTGTTGTAGGTGTTTACTTTTTCCACGCTCAGGCCGTTGTGATCCATCAATGCGCCGTCGTGTTCGATGATGCCGATAATTTTCGCGCCGTCTTCGGCTTCGAGGATTTTGGCGGTGTGGTAGCCGACATTACCGAGTCCCTGGACGATAACGGTCTTGCCTTCGAGCGTGCCTTCGAGGCCGGCTCTTTTTCTATCCTCCGGGTGGCGGAAGAATTCGCGGATGCCGTACACCACGCCCCGGCCCGTCGCTTCGGTGCGTCCCGGAATACCGCCCAGGCTGACCGGTTTGCCGGTGACACAGCCGAGGGCGTTGATATCGTCCGGGCGGTGTTCCATGTAAGTGTCGGCGATCCACGCCATCTCGCGCGGACCGGTCCCCATGTCCGGCGCGGGAACGCTGGTGGCGGGATTGATGTAGTCCTTTTTGATCAATTCGTATGCGAAGCGGCGGGTGATACGCTCCATAGTGGCATCGTCGTATTTTTTGGGGTCGACCACCACCCCGCCCTTGGACCCGCCGAAGGGGACGTCGACCAGCGCGCACTTGTAGGACATGAGCGCCGCCAGCGCTTCGATTTCGTCCTGATTGACCAGGGGGGAGTAACGGATGCCGCCCTTGGTGGGGAGTTTGTGTTCGCTGTGGACGGCGCGCCAGCCGATGAAGCTTTCGACCTTGCCTTCGATTTTTACGGGAAAGCGGACTTGGTAAACGTTGTAGACGCCTTTCAGGTAATACGCCAGCCCATCCGAAATTTGGAGCGTGGCGGCGGCGATATCGAAAACGAGATTAACGTTTTCGCGAAAACTTTTTTCCTGATGGACGGTCGTTGCCATAGGCCACTCCGAGAAAGATGCCCCCCTGTTTCAAGCCCTATACCTCTATGCTATACCTAAATTGAGGAAAGGGGGTAGTTTATAAATTCAGGGGGTTAGCCCGAATTTTATCCCTCTTTTTTGAGGGAAGGTCACTGGATTTTACCCGTTTTCCTCTATATTAGCGGAGTCCTCCGCGGGCAACGGGCAACATTTACCGAGCTAAAATGAATTGGGGTGCCAAACACGCGGCTTCCCTGTATTATCAGATGAATGTCCGAAAAGGCGAACTATGAAACAGGCGACGCACGAGATATCGGTCAAAACCCGGGGGCGGGGGCTGGTCAACATCAATGATGAGATCGTCTCCTGGGTGCTTAGCCAGGGGATGACCACCGGACTGCTCACCGTGTTCATCCGGCACACCTCGGCCTCGCTGGTAATTCAGGAAAACGCCGATCCGGATGTGCTGAGCGACTTGAGCGCGTTTCTGGACCGGATGGTGCCGGACGGCGACCCGCAATACCGGCATTCCGCGGAAGGTGATGACGACATGCCCGCCCATATCCGCTCGGCTCTCACCCAGACACAGATTTCGGTGCCGCTGGTGAACGGCCGCCTGGCGCTCGGCACCTGGCAGGATGTTTACCTGTTCGAGCACCGGACCGCACCCCACCGAAGACAGGTGGTTCTGCACCTGTCGGGAGAGTAGAGTGGCCAAGCTATACAAAGTGAAAATATTTCGAGTACTTTCGGCTGCGAAGATTACCCTTCCATCGCGCCATTCAGCCTATGCCAAGCGGGGTCCGGCGTCACGCTGGGCGGAGTACCTCCGCAGGTAATATGAAAAACATGGATATGCCCCCATGGATCAATGGGAGCAGTGAACGTTTCAGCCAGCTGGGTCCAGCGTCACGCTGGCTTTACAAACACCCACCCCACTCTTAAAATAAAAGAGTTACACAATTTGAATGGGGAGTTGAAATGCCGCGCCCGGGAATTGATAAATACAGGAATATCTACCAGCCGGAGGACATCCCTTCGTCCAAACCGCCGCCGGAGCCCCGACGCAACAAAATTTTGAGGGCGGGGGCCATCGTGATGCTGGCTGTCCTGCTCATCGGAATCCCCATTTATTATTACGCCAGCCAGCGCGGGATCGGTGTGTTCCAAGGGGGGGACGAACCCATTCACGTGGAAAAAGGTAAGGAGCTCGTCGCGGTCCAGCAATTGATGAAAGAGGGCAAACGGGTGCGGGCGCTGGATGTGATCCGCACGCTGTACAAACTGTACCCCCGCAACGTCGAGTATGTATCGACCGGCGCCTGGGTCCATTTCAAAATGGAGCAGTACCGGCACGCGCTGGAGCTGTCCGAGCAGGCGGTTCAACTGGACCCGGGGAGGGCCAGAGACCATGCGGTGATGGGAGCCTGCCGCCTGTTTTTCAAACAGTACCCGGGAGCCCTGGAAAACTCCCTGAAAGCCCTGGAGCTGGACCCGGAACAACCGCTGGCCTACCTCACCCTGGGCGAGGTTTTCCTGAAACAGGGCGATACCGAACGGGCCCTGCCCGCGCTCAAACAGGCCGGGCGCCTGGATCCGGACAACCCGCGGGTGTGGACCCGGCTGAGTTCGGCGTTCATCCGGCTCGAGCAATGGCACCGGGCGGAACTGGCCGCACAGAGGGCGCTGGAGTTGAAACCGGATGCCGCCGGCGGGCATTTCAACCTCGCCATGATTTATTATAAAGCGGAACAGAAATACAAAGCCGTGGCGCATATGCAACGGGCGGAGGATTTGTACCAACAGGCGGAACAGCATGAATGGGCAGGCAAGGCCCGGCAGAACAAGGAACTCATCATCAGGAAATTCAAATTGCGCCCGGAGGATATTATTCACTGACCTCGCTGGGCAGGAAAGGGGTATAATTCCTTAATCCGGTTGCTTCCCGGCTTCGTCGTACCCCTTAGGACGGGTGTTCCACCGATATGAGCGAATTCAAACTGCCAACCTCCTTTCAGCCCAAACCGCCGCCGACAGATCCGGCCGAGATTCATTTTAAGCGCGCCTGGCAACACCGAAAGAATAAACAGTACCGGGATGCGGTGAACGAATTTCAGGAATCGCTGAAGCACAACCCGGAAAAAGGGTCGACGCATTTCAACCTGGGGTGGGTGTACGATCGATTGGAAGAAGGGGAGGAGGCCGTGGTCCACCTCCAGCAAGCGGTAGCCATTTTTCAAAAAGCGAACAAGCCGTCCAATATCACCAGCGCCCGCAACCTGCTCAGCAAACTGTACAAAAAATACCCGGATCTGGACCCGGACGCTCAAAAAAAATAATCTCCTCCCGAATAACCCCATTCTCCCCGCCCAGCCCGTCTCCGGGCCGCCAATACTCATGAGAACCCTTGCGTTATATAGGTTTACATCTATGCCCCAACGCTGTGAACCCGGCGCCGCAACCCAAAATACATGAACAAATAATGTATTTTTAACCCCATTCGGGGTATAATAAGGGACTATCCAAACCAGCCAACAGAGATCGTCTGTTTCTGCAACGTCCTTACCGGGGGAGGTAAGCCATGATGCAAAAGCTCAAGCGGTATATCTTCGACCATTTCGAAAGCCATTTTATTTTTACCATTTTGATCAGCGTTGTTCTGATCAATTTCTTCGTTTATTCCAAGATTGCATTCCTCAACTTCTACTACCTCCCGATTATGCTCGCTGGTTATTACCTGGGCCGCCGAACAGCGGTGCTGGGTGCGTTTTTCACCATACTCATGGTTTGGGTGTTTGTGATTGCCGACCCGGAAAATTATTATGCACATGAGGAAAAATTTCACATGTATTTCCACCTCACCGTATGGGCCGGGTTTCTGATGCTGACGGGTTGGATCATCGGCGGGTTGAAGGAAAAACTGGCCTTCACCGACAAACTGAGGGAAGAGCTGGCGCATGAAAAGGAATTGCTCGATATCAGCAACAGGCGATTGAATGAATACAGCAGTACGCTGGAAACCAAAGTTTCCGCAAGGACCAGGGAGCTTGAGCAGGAGCAGGGAACGGTCGAATCCCTCAAAACACGCGTGGAGGATATTCTGTTTTCCGTGATTGACTCCAAAGTGGCGCGGTTGATGATCGAAGGCAAACTGCGTAACGAAAAGCGGCAGATCTCCGTGTTGTTTTCCGATCTCAAGGATTTCACGCAGTATTCCGACCGGAATCCACCGGAGAAGGTGATCCACGAATTGAATTCCTATCTCGGGGAAATGGAGGATTGCATCACCCAGTTTTACGGCCATATTGACAAGTACATCGGCGACGGGATCATGGTGGAGTTTGGCGCCCCGGTTAAATATAAAAACCATTCGATCCTCGCGGTGCTTGCGGCCCTCACCATGCAGGAGAGGGTGGAAAAAACGCATCCGCAATGGAAAATGCGGGTGGGGATTGCCACCGGGCTTGCGGTGGTCGGTCTTTTGGGATCGAAGCGCAAGAGTTATTCTTGTATCGGCGACACCGTAAACCTGGCCTCCCGTCTGGAGGAATTATGCGAACTGGGGGAAGTGTACATCGATCACAACACCTACATGATCGTTCAGCAGTTTTTCCACGTCAGCCGGGTACGATCCGTTTCCGGCAAACGGGAGACCGACAAGATTATTGAAGCCGAAATTCAATCGTTGCAACAACTCCTGAACCAGAACCCCAACGACCTGAATATGATGTATGCCCTGGGGCAGGCTTTTTTCAAAAAGCGGGCCGCCAGCGCCGCCATGGAAGTTTTTGAAAAAATTATCAAACTGGACCCGGATCATATTGAAGCGCGCGAGGGATACCAGGAAGCGAAGAAAAACCGGGACGAGTACGAAAAAATCGCCATCCGCGGGAAATCCGAACGCGTGGCGATTTACCGGGTGACCGGGATCAAGGATCCCTTGATGGATCGCAACAAAATTCCCCGGTATGTCTACGATCAATACACTCCCTTGTTTTCCAACATTCAACTGCCGGTGGAATTGGTCCATGCCTCCGAGGCGGTCGACGGCACGCTGGGTCACGGCAAAACCGTGGCTCTTCTTTCCTATGCGCTGGCCGAACGGTTGGGATTGTCCCACAAGGAAAAAGAGGAACTGTTGATCGCCGGTTATCTGCACGACCTGGGCAAGATGATCGTCCCCCACGAACTCCGGGGCGGCCACCGACCGTTATCCAAAACCGAGCAGGCGTTGTTCCATAAACACCCGGAGGAAAGTACGCGGTTGATCAAACAGCTGGGATACGATTCGCAAATACTCCTCAATTATGTGAAGAGTCATCACGAGTATTTCGACGGATCGGGTTACCCGGAGAGGTTAAAGGGAGAGCAGATTCCTCTGGGTTCGCGAATTCTGAGTATCGCGAACGATTTTGACACCTTGACGAGCCGCAGGAAAAATCAGGAAGGTTTGAATTACCAAAACGCCGTCAGGGAATTGCAGAAGAAGACCAAAACCGGCAAATACGACCCGCAATGCCTTGCGGCGTTAATCCAGCTGTTGAATTTGCAAACAGCCCCTCCCTACCAATTGGCTTCTCATTGACCTAACGGGACGAAAGGCTTCACGCATTCCAAACCGGGCGGACTGTTTACAGAGCGGACCCGGCTGGATTAACCCTGATCACTGTGCTTGAACTGGAACCTGCGGAACATGATCGCCAGAGCGATCCCGGCGGCCATACCCGCGGACAGAATCATTCCATTGAAAATCAATATCAGCGAAATGGGAATGTTGTCGAGACTCCATTTCAGTAACTGATGCAAGCCCAGCCAGGAATCCGGATTCTGCATCCAGGTGCCGAGCGCGGTGTTTTCAAAAAGCATATTGAACACCATCATCATCGGCATGGCATTCCATACCCCGTCCTGCAACCAGATCACGATCTGGTAACCCAACAGGCTGAACCCGGAAAGAAATACCATAAAACACAGCAACAACCCGAGCAGACCGAGGTTTCCCAGAATAAAATCCAGCACCGTAAAACGTTTGACCAAAAACTTTAGCTCCTGCCGGGTGGCCTCGTAGGCGGAAGCCACCCCCTTCTCAAGGACGAAGCGGCAGGTCTGGAGGACGTCGATGACAAACAGGCGGGCGGCCTCCATGATCCCCAGCATTTCTCCAACACGCTTGGACTCGTTAAAAGTTTTATCCGTCTCTACCATGATCTCTCCTTCCCGGCCCCGCGTCCTCTCACCCTTCACGAAACCAATGAAAAACAATAATTTATTACTAAGCCTAACTCCCGCGGCAGTGAGAAGTCAATGACTCTCTCCTCGCTATTGGGATGGCGAAGGGACGGCCGGGGATTTTTAATTTAGGGGAATTTAAACCCTTGCAAACTAACGGTTATTGGAGCAGACGATGCGGGCCAGGCGCAGTAATTTGGAGCTGATTTTCAGGTTTTCCCGGTGGGCGGCGCAGTCGTTGATTTCGAACCGCACCTTACCCTCTTCCAGATAAAAATTGAAGGCCCCACCCTGTTCGGCAAAGCCATCAAGATCACCGATGGTCAGAATTCCGGTGCCCTTGAGCCTGCGGAGAAGGGACCGGGTCCGCCCCTTTTCGGAGGGATTCACAAAAATGATATGGTACTGACGGAGGTTTTTTGTATTGCGAATCCGAGTTACTTCCAGCGATCGGTTTTGCACATCTTTGCCGTTCAAATTCATCAGGGGTTCATTGATGGGTCCCTGGCCCAGGATGCCGATCCGGAGCGGGGAATCGGCCCTGTCAAAAACGTTCTCGGGCCACTCGATGAATTTTGCGAAATTATGGACGAACGCCGCCTTGACCTCGTACTCCACCGGCGCGCCATAGACGGACTCCACGGCCAGGGCCTGCCCCGCCATCGGCGCAAACCAGGCCCAGAGTATTGCGAGAGCCGCCATCCAATGTCGCAAAAATTTACTCATCAAAACACCTAACAATAATGTTCTCTAAAAACGTAAAGTGGCCTTGCCATAAACACTGCGCGGCACCAGCACCGGATTGATACCACCGGAAAAACCGAGGAACTCCTGATGATTCGGTTCCAGCAGATTCTGGCCGGTAACGCTGAGCTCCACATTCTTGGAAGCATGCCAACCCAATCGCAGATCCAGGCGCACATAGTCCTCGATGCCCAAATCGGGCAGTTCGTCGACATAATTGAGGGCGGTATCGAATTCCAGATCGTAAGGCAGGTCTATATACGAACGCAGGTTGAACTGAAACTGGGGACTGGCACCGTTAGCGGCGGTTGAGGTCGTATCCTGACTGGCTGGATCGAGAAACAAATGCAACTCGAACCAGGTAAACGCCGCCTTGATGCGCCAGAAATCGAACACGTCCCAGGTCGAAGCCACCTCAACGCCCCACGACTCGCCCTTCATCAGGTTTTGAAACTGGGAAGGAAAATTGTTGACGACCCCGAGAAATTCCGGCGGCAGAGGTTCATTGCTTAGCAAATCGTCATAAACATTGAAAAACGTAGCCACATCAATAAAAAGTTTATCTGTGGCCCGGATGCGATAACCCAATTCATAGGCCAGCAGATCCTCGGCCTTCAATCGGGTGTTTGCCCTGATAGCAAACACGCTGGGAGGGGCGCCGGGAGTGGTCAGAAAGTTTAAATTGGCACTGTCCTCAAATCGCGATGGGGTCCGCACCGCGCGGGAGGCCGAGGCCCACAGCGTGTGCTTGTCGTTGGGGGTCCATAACAGGCGGCCGCTCGGTTGCACTTCCCATCCGGAAAACGAGTTGTATCCCAGCTTGGTGCCCAATGTGAATTTAAGACGCTTGGGGATCAGGGTGATCTGGTCCTGAACGAAACCGTTCACAAAATAATTGGTGTCCTTTTCAGGATTGAAGGAGAGGAGAAAAGTGCTATCCAGTTTGTCCCACATCACCCGGCCGTTCAACCCCCATACCACGTCATGCGCCTCTCCGGCCGGTAACCGGTGCTGGAGGTCCAGATCGAAGATACTGATATTCTGACCAAAGATTTGTCCTTGGCGGTTTTCACTAGTGAAATAGGTCTGCACCTTTAAATCCGATTGCTCCGAAAATTTCCGCGTCCAACGGGCCAGAAAATTTCCGCCGTTCACGTCCTCTTCATCCAGAATGGTGGCCATCACCCCCGGCGCCACAGGGCCGGTGCGCCGGCCTTTGGATTGGCCGTCATAAACATCTCCCTGAAAAGTGATCTGACTGGTCTCGGACGCATCCCAATCCAGGCGGAACCCGCCGCGCACGGCAGTCCAGTCGTCGTTGCTGTCCACTCCGGTGGGACCTTCGAACGAATCGCGGTTGAACCATTTGCCGTAGACGCGGTAATGGGCGTTGTCCCCCATCTTGCCACCGTACCGCAGGGTGGTGAATCCCTGCTCCACATTGCCGCTGCCGGCGGACACCAGTCCACCCTGGGAATTTTTGGATTGCTTGGTGATGATGTTGATCACGCCGTTCACCGCATTGACGCCCCATACCGTGGCCCCCGGTCCGCGGATGACTTCGATACGTTCGATATCCTCCAATGCCGTGTCCGGCGTGTCCCAGAAGGTTCCGGAAAACAGGCCGGTATACACACTGCGTCCGTCGATCAGGACCAGCAGTTTCCGCGCAAACAGACCATTGAAACCCCGGATACTGACCGCCCATTTGTTGCCGTCGACGCGCGCCACTTCCACGCCAGGCACCATGCGCAGAACCTCCGGAATATGAGTGGCTCCGGAACGGCGGATGTCTTCCTGGGTAATCACAAACACCGCCGCCGGTGCCTGCGCCGCTTTCTCCGGTTTTTTCGAGACCGAGGTCACCTCGATGTCCATCAACTGTTCGAGCGTCAGTTTGGTCAGGTCTTCCGGCAGATTCCCGGCGAGGAGAAACGGTTCTTCCGGACCGCCCTTGGACGATCCCGTCAACAACAAGCAAACCAAAAAGCTCAGCACACAAAAGCATTTGGTTAAAAATTTGTTTGTTGTCATCATGAGGTGGATTTCTTTAAAATTTCCAAACGATTTTGCCGAAAACCGACCGTTCGATCAGGTTGCGATCGTTGGTTTGAATGCGGTCGTCGCCCCATTCCTGATGCTGGTTGTCCAGCAGGTTCTGGCCCACCAGGCTGAATTCGAAATTTTTGGTGGGACGCCATCCCAGACGCAGGTCTAGCCGGAAATAACTTTTCATCTCTTGGCTCTTGAGGGCGTCGACGTAATACAACATCTGATCGAACTCCCAATTCGCAGGCAGATTGATATGGGAACGCAGATTCCATTGAAACTCCGGATCGTTGCCTTCGAAGCCCACGACATTTTGATCGGTGCTGATCGGATCCTTCCGCAAATCCATCTGGAACCAGGTGAAACTGCCGTTCAACCGCCACCAGTCCGCCGCATCCCAGGTGGCGGCCAGCTCCACGCCAAAGGTTTCGCCGTCGAGCCGGTTGCGGGAAACCACGGGCACTTCCACGAATCCCGGCGAGGGATTGACAAAAGGCGCTTCCACCTCAAAGCTGTGAACATCCCGGTAAAAATTCGCGAACGCCGCCACGTCAAAAAATAATTTGTCATGCGGACGCACGCGGTAGCCCAGTTCGGTGGCCAGCAAATCTTCCGACTCAAAATTCAACTGACCCTGAATCACCAACACGGCAGGAGTCGGACCGGGCAGGGTGACCACGGCGGCGTTGAAACGCCCCGAATCTCCGGAACGCGACGGGGTGCGTACCGCGCGCGAGACCGCCGCCCACACCGTATGCCGGTCGTTGGGCGTCCACGCCAGCCGCGCGTTGGGTTGGAATTCAAACCCGGTAAAGTTGTTGACTGAAAATTTGGAACCGAGAGTGAGATACAGTTGGTCATGGATCAAAGCGATCTTGTCCTGCACAAACAGGTTGGAGATATAGTTGAGACTGCGGTCCGGGAAATAGCTGATGCCGATGCTGTTTTCGAACGAATCGTGAATAAAACGGTGGCCCAGGCCCCACAACATTTCATGCCGGTCTCCCAACTGGAAACGGTGCTGAAAATCGAGATCATAGGTGTCGATTAGCAGTTCCTTCATCACCCGGCTTTCCCGGTGGTCGCGGTCGTAATAGAACTGCAGGGCCATATCGGAGGACTCTGAAAAGCGGTGCTTCCAGCGGGCAATCATATTGGCCGCCCGGACCTGCGAGTCCCGCACGATATCGGTCATGGTCGGCGCAAACGACAGCGAGTTGACGGCGTTTGAGGTTTTACCGGCGAACTCGCCGATCATCACGTGGCCCTGCAAGGTAAACGAGTTGGATTCCGAAGCGTCCCAGTCGAAGCGTATGCCGCCTCGTCCCGCCTCAAATTCATCCGGTGCCGGGTTGCCCTGCAAATTGTCCAGGTTATTCCGGTTGTAATATTTCCCCCAAACCCGTACCGCCGCGTGGTCGCCGATTTTTTCTCCATACCGGATGGATCCAATGAAGCCGTCCAAGTTGCCGCCGCCGACGCTGATTTGACCGCCGGTGGTTTGGTGCGCATTTTTGGTGATGATGTTGATAACGCCGTTGACCGCGTTGGCGCCCCATAAGGTCCCGCCGGGCCCGCGAATCACTTCAATGCGTTCGATGTCTTCCAGCACCAGGTCCTGCTCGTCCCAGAACACCCCGGCGAACACATGGGTGTATACGGAACGTCCGTCGATCAGAACCAACAGCTTGTTGGCAAAACGGGAATTGAATCCGCGTGCGGAAATGGCCCAGGTGCTGGAATCGATCTGGGACACCTGCACGCCGGGCACCATGCGCAGGGCTTCGGGGATGGTGTTGACGCCGGAGCGGCGCAGATCTTCCTGGGTGATGACAAAAATCGCCGAGGCGGCTTTGAAAAAATCTTCTTCACCCTTGGAGACCGACGTCACCTGGATATCCATCAACTCTTCGAGAGTCAGCCGCGTCAGGTCGGACGGGAAGTTGCGAGGCGTTCCCGTTTGAGAAAATGCGGGCGTCAACGCCAGCAGCATTGATCCGCTGAAGGCCCCTAAAAAAGATAAAAAAGCCCTATTCCCTTTTAGCCATTTAGAAAAAGAGATCATTGAAACCATCAAAATGTTTGAAATCAGCCCGATAAGGCTGGGTTGTCCTCGTATTTCTAGCATCACCAATAATTCTCAAAAACTCAACCCAAATTTCTAAAAAATAGCATGAGAATATCTTTTTTATAAATGGAAAGCTTATATAATGTCCGGTGCAGATCCATGGCACCGGTGAGGCTAAGGGTTCTTCTGGGCCTTTTAAAATTCATTTTCACTAGGGGCGGGAGTGACGCGATACCTTAATGAGTGCGGAATATTTCCAACTGGGGCCTCTACCTGGGCATCAAATTCGGCCTCACACGGCCAAATCCTATTGATTTTTCAACCCGTTTCGGCGTGGTGATCAAGGTGCCCCGGAGACTCCTGCAGACCTTCAAGGAAGTGTTCATGGATGAATGCTTATATGGAGGCGCTTCAAAGGAGATTCCCCAAAAGGGGTACGGTTATCGATATCGGGTCCAATGCCGGATTCTTTTCCCGGTTCGCCGCCTCCCGGTTCGACCAGCCGCGCATTTTCAGTTATGAAGCCATCCCGGTCAATTTCCAGCAGTTGGAAAAAAAACCGTCAGCTGAACGCGAAGCACGACATTCATCCTCATCAAAGTGCAGTGGCGGGGAAGGCGGGCGACCTCACCTTCGACCTCGGCGATTCCTTCACCACCAGCCAGTCGATGACGCACAAACAGGAAGGCGAGGAAACCCGAGTCAACCGTGTCACTCTGGAAGATATCTTTGAAACCTATGGATTGGAACGGTATGATTTTTTAAAAATGGATTGCGAAGGAGCGGAATACGATATTTTTTATAATTGCCCGGACGGCATTCTGGCACGCATCGATCAAATCGCCATGGAAGTTCACCACGGTGCGGAACCCGGCCGCAACACGGATGCGCTGGAACGCTTTTTCAACGATAAGGGTTTCAAAACCCTTCGGCGGCCGGTGAACATGCTTTGGGCCTGGAAAAATCATGGATAAAGCTCGCCATGAACAGACGCTCACCCATTAAAACTCATCTTTAGTCGGGCTCTTATGGTACGGCTGGAAGGCATCAGCAAATCGTTCGGTTCCAAGATGGTGCTTAAGGATTGTTCTCTCACCGTCGAAGAAGGGGAGCGGTTCGTTCTACTGGGCCAAAGCGGGTGCGGAAAAACCACCCTGCTCCGCATGATCGCCGGATTCGACCAACCGGACCAGGGCCGCATTTTGATTGGCGGACAGGAGGTCGTCGGGCTTCCCGTCGAACAACGCCCGGTGGGATTCATCTTTCAGCGCCACGCCCTGTTCCCGCACATGAACGTGTATGACAATATCGCCGTGGGTCCCAGGGTCCGCGGCATCCCGGAGAGGGAAATCGCCCAACAGATCGGGGAATTATTGGAAATCACCCGCCTCACCGACTTGAGCGACGCATGGCCAGGCCGCCTCAGCGGCGGGGAGTCGCAACGCGTAGCGCTGGCGCGGGCCGTCATCAACAAACCCAAGGTGCTCCTGCTGGACGAACCGCTGTCCGCTCTCGATGAAAGCCTGCGCCATAACCTGCGCGGGGAATTGATGGACATGCAACGCGCTTTCGGCATCACCTTCCTGTTCGTCACGCACGATCAGGAAGAGGCGATGAGCCTGGCTGACCGCATGAGCATCTTGGAAGGCGGCAGTCTGTTGCAGGTGGGAACTCCGCAAACGCTGTACGACCAACCGGCGGATCCATTCACCGCTTCCTTTCTGGGAGAGATCAACCGCCTGGAAGCGACTGTCATACAGCAATCGGGAAATCAGGTGACCCTTTCGCTTCAGGAAGCGGGAACCCTGACCGCCCTGTCCGGCGCTCCTTTGGAAAAAAATATCCGGCTGAATTGTTACCTGCGGCCGGAACGCATTGTGCTGAGGGATAAGGGAGCGGGCGAAGCAACCAACCGGCTCGACGGCGAAGTGATCCAGAAACTGTTTTTCGGCAACCGCATTCAATACCGGGTGCGATTGACCAACGACTGCGTCCTGAATGTGCGCATCCCTTACGGCGAAAGCGCGGTCTGGGAAAAAGGCGCTTCGGTATCTTTGATTTTTGCGGCCAAGGATATTTATTTATTTTCATCCTGACAAGAATGGAGCTTCATGCCTGTTTGCAAACGTACGTCGCATTTAATGATGCCTTTACTCCTGATTCTGTGGGGGGTGCTGTTGCCGGCCTGCGGCCCGGATGTCAGCCTGCCTAAAAAAATTACGGTCGCCACCGACGCCACCATGGTGCCCATGTCCTTCATGAGCGATCAGGGCGACATCGACGGCTTCGACCGGGCGTTGATGGAAGCCATCGCGAAGGAGGCGGGGTTGGAACTCGAAATGGTCAACGTCGAATGGGCGGGCCTTCTGGGCGGACTCATCACCGGCAAGTACGACGCCGCCATCAGCTCCATCACCATCCTGGAGGAACGCAGGAGGAAAATGGCATTCAGTATCCCTTACCTGAAAAGCGGTTTGTCTATTGTCGTGCGCAAGGAAACCGAGGGTATATCCTCACTGGATGACCTGCTCCAGAAAAACAAGTTGGTCGGGGCGCAGAGGGGCACTACCGCCTATTTTTATCTCAAGGACCATCCCGCCATCCAGAGCATGGGCTACGAATCGTACGGTCACGCGGTGCAGGATTTGATCAATGGAGAACTCGATGCGGTGGTCGGCGAAAGCACCGGCACGTTGTATTACAAGAACAAAGACAAACCGGTGTTCGCGAAAATCAAAATGGTGGGAGAAATTCTGACGGACGAATATTACGGCATCGCCGTGCGCCAGGACAACCCGGCTCTGCTGAAAACTCTCGACAAGGCGCTGAAAACCCTGCTGGCCAACGGCACGGTGGCACAATTGCATCAGCAGTGGGACCTTGGCCGGGCGGCGGTGATCCCGGCCCCCGACGAACAACCGGCCTCCGGATAATGGGCCTGTTGATTGCTCCGTTCCCTGTACTCGGCTGAAGCATTATGGAAACTTCCAAATCGGCTCACTCTCAAGCGGTTTCCCACTGGGGCTGGAACGCGGCGGTGGCGCTCAGTTTCGTGTTTCTGGTCTACCTGCCCGCGCAGGAAGCTTTTCTCGAGCGGGAAGTGGAGGGCGGCTACCTGGCGCTCCTCAGGTTACTGCCGACGGGCATCGGCTATACGCTGTTGGTGACGGTTCTGGGAAGCGCGGCGGCGATTACGGTGGGCCTGCTGGTGGGTCTCGCCAAGCTGTCGCGCAACCGGGCGGTGCTGATGGCGGCATCGCTTTACACCGAAATTCTGCGCGGCATTCCCCTGCTGGTGCTGTTGTTTTATGTTTATTACGCGCTGGGAGAATTTTTCAACATCCACAAACTGGCGGCGGCGGTGGCGGGATTCGGATTTTCCTACGGCGCCTACATGGCGGATGTGTTCCGCGCCGGGGTGGAGGCCATCCCGAAAGAGCAGGGCGAGGCGGCACGGAGTCTCGGCATGAACGAGCGCCAGGCCATGTTCCAAATCATCCTGCCGCAGGCGATGCGGACCATCGTCCCCGCCGTCGGCAACCAGACGCTGGGCATGCTGAAGGACACCAGCCTGGTCTCGGTGCTGGCGATCTCGGATATCCTGCGCGTCGCCAACGAATACGCCACCAAGCATTTTAATTATTTCGAAACCTACACCTACATCGCGCTGACCTACCTGATGTTGACGCTCCTGCTGGCCAAAGGCGTCGCCTTCCTGGAAAACCGCTCACGAATTGATTCATAAGAAGTCCTGAGATTTTTATCATCGCGCCATTTTTGCCTTAGAGGAGAATAAAATGTGCCGGTTTCCGGTCATGGACCTATATTAGATATGAGAGAAGTTTATTCGGCCCCTCCGGCGTAAGGGGCCAGCGATAATGTATAAATATCTTTTTAATAATGAGATTCGCTCCGCTCTGGATTTCCATGAGGCACGGAAACTACGGGGACTGACCCTGCCGAACACGATCGATCCGGTCAGCCATATCATCGTTCGCCTGTGGCACTTGG
>SMUY01046474.1_pt1 | contig 18670 bp, 15 predicted proteins | sample 2456441 | NCBI WGS metagenome assembly SMUY01 (sample SAMN11095931, study PRJNA526329) | marine sediment metagenome | biome: Marine sediment; feature: Surficial sediment; material: Deep marine sediment; isolation source: Hadal surficial sediment | place: Pacific Ocean | collected 2014-11 | depth...
CCTGCCATGCGCTCGCCGTCATCCGCGCCATTCAGGATACCTGGCCTGAAACCCGCATCACCTGGATTATCGGCAAAACCGAAGCCAGCCTGATGGCGGATATTCCGGATGTCGAGTTTATCATTTTCGATAAATCCAAAGGCCGCGGTGCCTACGCGGATGTCAGGCAGCAACTGGCCGGCCGTGATTTTGAAATTGCGCTATGCATGCACGCATCATTGCGGGCAAACCTGCTGTGCCGCCTGATTTCGACACCTGTACGTCTGGGTTTCGATTACCGGCGTGCGCGCGATTTCCAGTGGCTGTTTACGAACCAGCGAATCGAGGGCATGCCGCATGAACATGCGATGGAAGCCATGATGGGGTTCGCCCGGCACATCGGAATTCCGCAGCGTGAGTTGCGCTGGGATATACCGTTGTCTCCCGCGCACCTTGAATTCGCGGCCGGGTATCAATCCGCCGGACGGCCGATTCTGCTGATCAGCCCTTGCAGCAGCTTACGCTCAAGGAACTATCGTAACTGGAGCGCAGAAAACTATGCCGCCGCCGCGAACCACGCCCGCAGCAAGTTCAATTGCACAGTCATCCTGACCGGTGGCAAATCCGAACTGGAACTGGAGTACGGACGCACGATCAGCAAGCTCTGCGACAATTCCCTGGTGAACCTCATCGGCAAGACCAACCTGAAAGAACTGTGTGCCCTGATCAGCGCCAGCCGGGTGCTGATATGCCCGGATTCCGGCCCGGCGCATATAGGCACCGCCGTGGGAACACCTGTCATCGGTTTGTACGCCACCTCAAATCCCGATCGCACGGGGCCCTACCTGAGCCGTCATTTGAGCGTCAATGTGTACCCGGAAGCCGTAGGCAGGTTCCTCGGTAAAACGGTGGAAGATGTGCGTTGGGGTCAGCGGGTACGTGATCCGGGGGCAATGGGCCTGATTCGCCTGGCCAGTGTCAATCAGCGAATGGATCAGGTTCTTTCGACCAGTTCCTGACGATCAACGGTTTTTCTAACTTTTGCCGTCTATTTAGCCGATCTTTGCCGATTTTTACGCAGAAAGCCGCTTGCCTGCAGCTGTTTCCGGACGCCAGTCGAGCGTAATCAGGGCTTTGAATCCGCGATTTTGCTGGCGGAAATTCTCATAACTTCATTTTTCCAGACATTAACGATTTTTACACTAAAAAAAATAGGAATTTATCGGAAGTTATCGTAAATCTTTTTTCTGAAAAACTTTGCACACTTTTGTGCTGAAAACTCCGGACATGACAATTTCCAAGATTTTAGCCGAATTTAAGCCGTAAATCGCTAATTTTACCGGCCCGATACGGCAGGATCGTCGGGCCGCTCTGCTGTGTCGTCGAGGACGAACTGTGCACCGCAGTACGGGCAGTTTGCCTCGCCGGTTTCCTCGATCGGCAAATACACCCTGGGATGGGAGTTCCACAAATACATGCCCGGCATCGGGCAGGACAGCGGCAGATCGTCTTTCCGCACCCCGTAACGGTGCTGTGCGTTTGCTGCAATCAGGTTCTGATCAACTGTGCCTGCTCTCTCTGCCACTTTCGGTACCGGTATCAATGTGGAATTGGCAGAATTATAAGGTAAGCGGCCGGCCAGCTAAACAAGTTCACGCTGCCAGATTTGTACGACAAAGTCGCGCTCCTCCGGAAAATCCTCGCTGGAAACAAGCGGCGGCTTTTCATCCAGGGCAAGCCGGTGCAGGCACAGCCGGTAGTCTTTGTAGATTTCCTGCAACCGCACGACATCCGCTTGTGCAAAGCAGCCGGAGGCGGCCAGCGTGCCCAGTTGCCGGATATTGTCCGGATAATGAATCACTGCAGGGTGTTCGCCGGCATTCTTCAGCACGAGGTACTGCACCAGGAACTCGATGTCGCCGATGCCGCCTGCGCCTTGCGTGAGATCGAATTGCTGCGTATTGCTCTTGTCGAGCTGACTGCGCATTTTTGCGCGCATCGATTTGACGTCCTCGAGCAGCTGTTCGCGACGGACCCTGTGCCGGAGGGTCTCAGACCGTATCCGCTCGAACTCTCGCGCAATAACCGCGCTGCCAGCGACCGGCCTGCTGCGCAAGAGTGCCTGATGTTCCCAGGTCCACGCATGCTCTTCCTGGTACCGCTCAAAGCCCTCGATCGTACTCACCAGCAAGCCGGAGCGACCGCTTGGCCGCAGCCGTGTATCGACTTCGTACAGGGCCCCCGATGCTGTCTGAGCTGTCAGAAAATGTGTCAGGCGCCTGGCAAGGCGGCCGAAAAACATGCTGTTGTCGAGGGGATTATCGCCGTCGGTTTCCTGCTTCTGCCCATGTGAGTCATGTAGAAATACGAGGTCCAGGTCCGATCGATACGACAACTCCATACCGCCAAGCTTGCCGTAGGCGATAACGCCGAAACCGGCGCTGCGTTTGCCATGCGCGGTGGAGCATGTTGGTGTGCCGTGTTTTTTCACAAGATCCGACCAGGCAATATCCAGCGCGCGCTTCAGAACGATTTCAGCGAGCTCTGTAAGCCAGTCGCTGACTTTCATTATTGGCAGGCTCCCGCTGTGGTCGGCAATCGCAATACGAAACAGGTTGGCGCGCTGAAACTGACCAAGAACCTCGATCTGACGTTCGCTGTCAGTGGCTTCGATGCCACTCGCACGCTGGTCAAGATCTTCGCGCATACTGGCTGCGGTGATGGCTGCCGAGTACAGCCTCGGATCCAGCAGTTCGTCGAGTAGCAATGGATGTCGTGCAATTTCCTGCGCAAGGTATGCACTGTTTTCGCAGAGGCCGACGAGGCGTCCAAGAACAGCAGGATTCTCTATGAGCAGGGAAACGTATGCACTGCGCCTCAATATCTGGCCAATGACCCCCAGGATCCGCTCAAGGATGACATCAGGAACCTGCCTGTCCTGCAACTGCAGCATCAGCAACGGCATGAAGCGGCCGAGCCGCCGCTGTGCCGTTGCATCGATCTGACGCTGCATGGACGCTGTTGCAAACCTGGCGATGGTCCCGGCCAGCAGATCTGCTTCGCGATACTCGTTCTCTTGCAGAACGTCCTGCCATTGTTCTGCAGATGCGCCGGACTCCCACAAAGTGGTCAGTGCCCTGACAAGGTCGGGCTGCGACGTGTCCTCGGCAACACTGAATAACAAATCGTCAAAGTGCTTGCTGACCTCCTGCCGCTGCGTGTCGAGATCATCCAGTAGTGCTTTCCAGGAGTCGTAGTTCAGCGCCAGCACCAGGCGCAACTGGTCGACGGCATCCTGCGGAAGGTCATGCGTTTGACGATCGTGAATAGCCTGCATCGCATTCTCCAGCTTGCGCAGGAAAACGTAGGCATCAAGCAATGCGCTCACCGTCGACGATGATAGCCCTTTGCCGTTGGCCAGCAACGGCAACACTTTTTGCAATTCGGAGTTTCGCAAAGCTGCGTCACCGCCGCCACGAACAAGTTGCAGCGCCTGTGCGATAAATTCGATCTCACGAATTCCGCCCGGACCGAGTTTGATATTCGAGGCGAGTTCATGCTTTTGAATTTCGGCTGTGATCCGTGCTTTCATTTCACGCAGCGATTCGAATACGCCGTAGTCGAGGTAGCGCCGATATACGAATGGTTCGATGATGTCGCCCATCAATTCACGGACAGTTGCCTGATCGCCAGATGGACTTACCACCCTTGCCTTTATGTATGCATAACGCTCCCAGCCACGGCCGTGCTGCAATAGGTAGGACTCCAGGGACGCAAAACTGGTGACCGGCGGTCCACTCGCCCCAAATGGTCTTAGCCGGGTATCGACCCGGTACACGAACCCGTCCGCGGTTACCTCGTCAAGCAGAGCCACAATTTGCCGGGTGCGACGGGTGAAGTATTCGTGTGCGCTTATGCTGCGGGACCCATCGGTCTCGCCCTCTTCCCGGAATAGAAAAATAAGATCGACGTCGGAGGAAAAATTGAGCTCGCGGCCGCCCAGTTTGCCCATGGCGAGCACGACCAGTGGAATCTCCTGACCCTCGGCATTCCGCGCAATCCCAAACCGCGGTGAGAGCAACTGGCCGGAACAGGCGACCGCAGCTTCGATCAGGCCGTCTGCCAGGTTCGACAGCGACAACAGCGATTCCTGCAGATTTCCGGATCCTTCAATGGTGCGCCACAGAATATGAATCAACTGCCGATTGCGAAACTGCCGCAGGCGCAACTTGACGACAATGTTATCGGCACCGGCCGAAATGACGTCATCGATAAACTTCCCCGTAGCCGCCTCTTGGGGCGGCACCGACAAATCACCGCTGGTCAGCGCCGACTGGAACCAGTCCCATTCCCGTAGCAGAACCCTGGCGGCAAAATCGCTTGTGGCGACAAGATTCAGCAAGACTACAAGTGCATGTTCCTGCCCGGGCAGGTTCGCGCTTTGTTCATGGAGGCGATCTGCCCACATCGAGACTACCTCTCGTAGTTCTGCGGGCAAATCCACGACCGCCTTTTGCATCCTCGTTTTATCGGTCGCGGTCATCGGCGTAAGGGTACCTCTAAATAGCGCGCAGGACCGGATTGCGGCAATAACGCTGTGCGACTTATTCACGAGAAAGCACGCCACGATAGCAATGGCTGCCAGGCTTGGAGTAGGTTTTTTTTAGCCGGTGGAGCTCTGCGTCTGGTCGGTCAGATCTGCCAGAACTTCTGCAAGCGCCCTCGGCCTGCCGACTGCAAAACCCTGGGCATAATCGACGCCCATCCTGGTGATCAGGTCTTTGGTTTCCATGCTTTCCACGTATTCGGCAACCGTTTCCAGTTCCATTACCTTGGCGACCTGGGTAATCGCTGCAACCATCGACTCGGAGATCCGGTTTTCAGTGATGTCGCGGATGAAACTGCCATCAATCTTCAGCGTGTCGACCTTGAAATTCTTGAGGTATGCGAATGAGCTCAATCCGGCACCGAAGTCATCGAGGGAGAATTTGCAACCTCGCTTTCTCAGCGCGTCTATGAACTCCTGCGCCTTCTCACGATTCGACACCGCCGCAGATTCGGTCACCTCGAAGCAAAGGGATGCCCACGGAACGCCACTCGAATCAATTTCTTCTTCGATGAAGTTCAGGATCTCATCATCGCCGAGTGACTGTCCCGACAAATTGATGGCAAAAATGGCGCGATTCTTTTTCAGGAAATCCAGATGTTCAGACAGGCGGGCCAGCGTATTGGATATCACCCATCGGTCGATTTGCGGCATCAGCTGATACCGCTCCGCTGCCGAGAAAAATGCGTCCGATGAAATGAGGTTGCCATGACTGTCATTCATGCGCAACAGAATTTCAAAACGACTTATCTCATCCTTTCCGGTCAACGAGACGATTGGCTGCGCCATCATTCCGAATCCGTCGGAATCGAGTGTCTGCTGGATTTGCGAGACGAGATGCATATCGTCATAGCGGCGAATGACACTTTGGTTATCCTGGTCGTATACCTCGACACGATCCCGGCCATGGTCCTTGGCAGAGTCGCAGGCGAGTCTCGCAGTGGTCAGAGCATCGCCTTCGGACGTCTTTGCAGAAAAATCTGCAATGCCGATACTGACCGTAACCTGCAGCGTTTTGTCGCCCTGCAGGTATCTGAGTTTGTCGCCGCTTTTGCGAACCAGATCGACGAAGTCCATGGCCTGTTCAGCCGTGCTGTGCGTCAGCAGGATCACGAAATCATCGCCCGTGAGCCTGGTCGCGACCGCGTTCTTGGGCAGGACATCTTCGATCAGTTGTGCAAATCGAATGATGACTTTGTCACCGGCCTTGCGACCGAAGGTATCATTGACCAGCTGCAAGTTATCGAGGTCGAAGTAAATGATCTGGTGAGAATCGCCCGAGTCCTTCAAGGCCTTTCCTGATTCGTGCAACTGCGCCTCGAAGCCGGCGCGATTCATCAGGCCAGTCATCAAATCAAATGACTGTTCAATTACATATTCAACCTTGCGCACTATGTGTGACATGAAACGCATGTGCGATTGATCAAACGGCACGTTGTTGACCCTGCCGAGTTGTGCAAGCATCCCTTCAATGTTGCCTGCCTGGTCGAGCAGCGGGCACAGCATCGCCTGGTAACCTCGTTCCGACGGGTGGTCCGATCCCTCAAATGCAGGAATCTCGAAGATGACTGGCACCCTTTGCCCGTCAAGCTGGTGGAACAATGTATCCATCAGATACTTATCGAGCGATTTTCGATTGACATTTTTCCAGCTCGAATGCGTGGCGCTGATCCGGATTCGCTTGGATGGCAGGAGGAGAACGCTGTACGCGATATTCAGAAAGCGTCCGCTTTGCCCGACCAGCTGGGCGAGACCCGCATGACTGCGGGATGTGCCGTGAATCTTCTCATCGACCTGGTAGACAAGTGCAAGCTCTTTGTCGGAAGTCCTCGCCTGCTCCTCTGCGCGTTGCAGGTCCTGATTGAGACGAAACGTTTCTCCGATTACCTGCACTGCGGGCAGCAATATACTTTGCAAGAGGCTCGGATTGAACGAGGATGATTTGCCCGCGTTTTTCGAGAACACGGTGATGAGGATTCCGAGACTCTCATCGTTCCCGCCGGCCACTGGCAATACCAGCAAGGTACGTCCCGACGTCAGGGTACGGCGCAACATCGTCGATTGCGGATTGGTGCCCGCAATGACGTCGTCATGCAAATCCGCTACAAAATTGTTGATTTCATAGTCGTCCGCCCCATCGCTGCTCCAGACGCAGGTTTTGTTGCGATCATAAAAACAGAAGCTCTGTGCGCGAGGCACCAGGGACTGCAACAGCCCTTTGGCGGCACCAATGTTTTTTCGCGTTATGAAATCGTGTACTTCTGCGGCCATTGGCGAGAATTGCCCCAATTCATGACCGCCCGGATCGCGGCCCCGTGAGTCAATCAGGACAATGCCACGCACCCCGAAAAATGGCTGTGACTCAGGTCTCAGGTATTTACCAAATGGTATTATTTTTGCTTTGTCTCGCAGGTATCTGCGGTTTCCGCAACGTAAGGATCATAGCCGTCGCAGGGGCGATTCACGGGCCAGCGGCCGGCATCGGCCGCGGCATGAATGACCACGGCCGGCCGGCTCGGCAAATAATCAGATTTTCAGAGCGCCAGCGACTCCAGCCACTCGTCGTCAGATCCCTCGTTGACGCCTTCAAACAGCGGGGTGCTCAGATAGCGTTCCCCGGTATCCGGCAGCATCGCCAGCACTACGGTCCCTTTCTCCGCTTTTGCCACGGCTTCAAAGGCAGCCGCCAGAGTCGCCCCTGACGATATGCCCACAAACAGGCCCTCTTCAGCAGCCAGCCGCTTCGATACCTCGATGGCTCGTTCATCGGTCACCGGGATGAGTTCATCGACTACGTCACGATTCAGCACATCGGGAATAAAATCGGGCGTCCACCCCTGGATCTTGTGCGGACTCCATTCGTCGCCGGCCAGCAACGACGCACCAGCCGGCTCGGCTATTACAATCGTGACGTCGGGTCGCGCCACCTTGATGACCTCGCCTGCCCCCGTCATAGTGCCACCAGTACCATAACCGGTTACCCAGTAGTCAAGCCGCCTGCCCGCGAAATCCCGCAGAATTTCCGGACCGGTCGTGTTGCGGTGATACGCGGGATTCGCCTGGTTTTCGAATTGGCGCGCCAGGAACCAGCCATGCTCCTTCGCCAGTTCTTCGGCCCTGCGGACCATACCGGTACCCCGTTCGGCCGCCGGCGTCAGAATGACCTTGGCACCCAGGGCTCGCATTATCTTGCGCCGCTCAACCGAAAAGGAGTCGGCCATTGTCGCCACGAATGGATAGCCCTTGGCTGCACAGACCATCGCCAGGGAAATTCCGGTATTGCCTGAAGTCGCTTCAACGACCGTGTCGCCGGGCTTCAGAACCCCACGTTGCTCGGCATCGATGATAATGGCAATCGCAAGCCGGTCCTTGACCGATGCCAGGGGGTTAAACGATTCGACCTTGACGAACATCTCAATACCATCAGGTGCGATCCGATTGAGACGAACGACAGGCGTATTGCCAATTGTGTCGAGAATACTATCGTAAATCATCCCCTTTCCTTTATGTGACTGGGCGTTGACCGCCGCTGCTTCTGTTATGTCGGATAGAGTACACGCAACCTTTTGCCTGCCTTGTGCTTCAATTATGGTAGGCCCGGGATGCGCAAAGAGCAATATTGCTTATTCTGATGTGATGTTGGCGGGCCAATAGTTTCAATCGTTATATTCATACGTTATATGGGGCATCAACGTAACGCAAGTCTGCAATAGAGCCTATAAGGGAAGGGATGCTCGCAAGAAAGTTCGAGTTTCTTGCAACGTTTGAGCCCTTCGTTTGTCTACGGTTAGAGCCGGCAACACCTGACGTAAAGCCTGCATGAAACTACAACAACTAAAGTATCTGCTAGCGATAGTCGATAATGGCCTGAACATTACGGCAGCCGCCGACCGCCTGTATACGTCGCAACCGGGTGTCAGCAAGCAACTCAAGTTGCTCGAGGAAGAAATCGGACTCCAACTCTTCATCCGAAAAGGCAAAAGTCTCGCGCGCGTAACCCGCGCTGGCGAGCAGGTTGTCCTGAGGGCGCGCAAAATCATGAGCGAGGTCGAACAGATCAGGCGCCTGGCTACCGACTTTTATCGGAAGCAAGAAGGCACACTGACGATTGCGGCAACGAATACGCAGGCACGATATATTCTTCCGGGAATCGTGCGCGAACTTCGGCAGCAGTATCCGAAGGTCAGTCTGAATTTGCACCAGGGTACGTCGGACCAGGTAGCGGACATGGTCACAAAGAATGATATCGATTTTGCGATCGCGACCGGTTCACGTGAATTGTTCGGTGACCTCCTGCAGATTCCCGGTTATCACTGGGATCGGATAGTCCTTGTTCCGAACGGTCACGAACTTACAAAAATCGACAGGGCACTGACGCTTCAGGATCTTGCACCTCATCCGCTAATCAGTTACGTCTTCAGTTTTGATGGCGAGACCGCGCTTAAACGCACGTTTGCCGAGCAGGGGCTCGACGCGAATATCGCATTCACGGCACGCGACGCAGACGTAATCAAGACCTATGTTCTTATGGGGCTCGGTATTGGAATCGTCGCAAGCATGGCATACCAAGCGGATGACCATAAGCGCCTGACGCCGATCAAAGTAAACGGACTGTTCCCGCGCAGTACAGCGTGGATCGGTTTTCGCCGGAATACTGTTCTGCGATGCTATATGTCGGATTTCGTTCGTCTGTTTGCGCCGCATGTTGATGCGGAACAAATGGAAAAAGCTGCTCGCGCCGTCAGCCAGCACGAACTGGATGAGCTTTTCAAGAATGCGCGGTTACCTGTCAGAAACGGAACCTGCGGGTCTTTGTCCGCTGCTGCCTAATAAATGCGGATGCCGCCATGCCGCATTCGGCTTCGATAGTCAATCCACCAAAGCCCGAATAGAAATCCGCCAAGCAGGCAAACTAACATTGCTCCGCCAACCCACTTGAGTGGCAAGCTGTATTTATACTGGCCGTAGCTATCCTGGTAATCTGCGTTTTCCGCAATCAGGTCCGCGAGCCGCGCCGCGCTGTTGTCAAGGGCGGCGCTCTTTTCAGCAACCTGCTGCTCAAGCGATGCGATCGTTTCAGCCGGTGCCGCAAATGCGGCTTTGGTGCTATCGAGTTCTTGTTGAAGTTTATCGTTCGCGGTCTGCGTTTCGGCAACAATCAGTTTTGCCGGCTTTTCAAAAACCAGGTACGCCGCTTTCACATACCCTTGCACACCGTCTGGCAAACGCACGTTAGCGTAATTACGATCCCGTGAAATAATTTCGAGTTCCTGTCCGCTTTGAAGTGTACGAAACGCACGGTCACTCGTGTCAGCCGCCCGGTGCAAACCCAATCGCAGGTTATCGGTGATGTAGGCCGTTTCCGCCATTGCAACGCACGGCAAGACAATCAAAAGCAATAATGCAGTGCGCATCGTTATCCCTCCCAGGCTTCTCGCAACCGGCCGGACTAATTCGGCATTTCCGGCAGGGCGGAGTTTACTACAGATATGAAATGATCAGGCAGCCGGAACTGTCGCTGATTTCCGACGCTGAAGACACTATTTTTCGACTAACCAGCGCAGCAATGCTTCCTGTACTTCCTCGCCCGGACCGCGATGAATATCGGTGTGATTGTGCAGCATTACCACGATGTAACGATTTCCCGAGCGCGCCTGAAAATAGCCGGCGATCGAGCTAACGTGATCCAGTGACCCGGTCTTCATGTGAGCCATGCCGGTCAGGACGCCGTTTTTAAACCGACGCGACATTGTTCCATCAACGCCCGAGAGCGAAAGCGACGACAGGTATTCGGGCATATATGCGCTTTCGTATGCGTAGCGAAGCAGATCGGCAAGATGCCGGGCTGTCATTCTGGATTCACGTGACAGGCCAGCGCCGTTATCCAGCCTGAGTTCGGCAAAATCCATCTCTTTGGTGGCTAACCACTGGCGTACAACTTTGCGGCCGGCCGCTTCGGTTCCCGGAGGCCCGAAGGTTTCAGCCCCGAGCGTGTACAGGAGTTGCCGCGCCATGACGTTATTGCTGTGCTTGTTGACCTTGGCGATGATGTCGGACAATGGCAGCGACTCGAAGGAAAACACCGGTTCAAGGTCTTCCTGCGCGATTACATTTTTCCACTTGCCCGCAATCTGGCCGCCGGATTCCTGCCACAGCGAGTGAAAAAGGCCATAGGTAAACTCATTGTGGCTTAAGACAGTTCGATCCATCGAGTAAGATTTGCAGCCGCTCGGGAAGCGGCCACTGAAGGTAATGCGACTCACGTCTTCATTCGGCGTGATGGTTATCCCTCGCTGGTAGCCGCGGCAGGAACCGTTCGTAACGCGGAGCTGATTGACGATCAGAAGATTGTCGAGCGGTGGCTCGAGTTGCACCTTGACCCTGGAGGATGCGACATCCGGCTCGAAGTAGTAGCGCACTACCTTGAAGTTGGTGAGCATCGCGTTTGGCGCGACGTTGTAGGCACGCAGCGGTTCCCGATCGAACGCAGCGGGATCGTAGTTGCCAACGTCAAAATGGCTGTCGTCAATCAGCAAATCACCGCTAATTGTAGAAATCCCCAGCCGGTGAATTTGCCGCAGTAACTGCCAGAACCGTTCAGTCACCAGGTAGGGATCACCGTGACCCTTTAGCAGAAGATCTCCATCGAGAACACCGTCCGTGACCTCGCCCAGCAAGTACACGTCGGTCTTCCACGTGTAGGCTGGTCCAAGCATATCCAGGGCGACCAGCGTGGTCAGCATTTTCTCAACAGAAGCCGGATTTCGTGGTTCGGCATCATTCCACGACAGCATCACCTCTCCCGTGTCAAGACTCTCCACGTACACGCTCAAGGTGTGTTCCGGAACTCTCCGGTAATGCAGCGCGTTTTTTATTGGGATCGGCAGAGCTTGCTGTGCGTACAGGCCCGAAGGGAGTAAGAAAACAAGAACAAGAAACAATTTTTGGAAAGCGGTCACGCTCAGTCCTGACTCTGTCGTAATTGACCGGGTATTGCGCGCGGCTTTTGGCCTGTGCTTTTGCTCATTTCACTGGCTTCTTTACGTTGAACGCTTTCATTCTGTCATATAGCGTGGTCGGCCGGACGCCGAGAAGTTCCGCCGCTCCGTCTTCGCCGGAAACTTTCCATTTTGTGACTTTCAGCGCCGCAATGATATTGCTCTTCTGTAATTCACTCATTTGCTTGTCAGTCAGTATCTGATCGTCATCCTTACGGTCCTGTGACTCCTTTGCGTCAGCCGGCACGGGGTGGTTCTGCGGCATTGACAGGTCCAGTCGCAAGGTATGTCCCTTCGAAAGTATGACCGCACGCTCAATGACGTTCTTCAGCTCGCGAGCATTGCCGGGCCAGTCATATGCACTCATAACTGCGGCGTGGCTGCGGGTCAGTTTAAACGGACCCCGGCCGAATTCGTTGCAAATATTTTCCAGAAAGTGTTGCGCGAGCTGAATGACGTCCTCCGGTCTTTCGCGCAACGGAGGCACCTCGATTGGAAAAACACTCAGGCGATAGAACAAGTCCTCGCGGAATTTGCCGGCAACCACCAGCTCCTCGAGATTCCTGTTGGTTGCTGCGATCACGCGGACGTCGACAGACCGCGTAATGTCGTCGCCAACCCGTTCAAATTCGCTCTCCTGCAGTACTCGCAGCAACTTGCCCTGTAATTCCACCGGGATCTCACCGACTTCATCGAGGAAAATGGTTCCGCCGTGGGCCAGCTGGAAGCGGCCCACCCGATCCCGATGGGCGCCGGTAAATGCACCTTTTACGTGGCCGAAGAATTCGCTTTCAAACAGCTCTTTCGGGATCGATGCGCAATTGACTTTGACCAGCGGCGCCTCCGACCTGGGACTTCGCGCATGAATGGCATGTGCCACGAGCTCCTTGCCGACACCGGACTCTCCCAGTATGAGTACATTGGCCGGCGTTTGCGCGACAGCTTCCACCTGCGAAAGCATGTGTTTCAGCGCGGGACTCGTACCAGCAATGCGGCCGAAGTTCATCGAAACGTTGACTTCTTCCCTCAGGTAATCCCGCTCACGTTCGAGTTCGTCCCTGAGGCGCGCGTTCTCGGCCAGGGTCGTGCGTAATTTCCGCTCTGCACGATTCCGCTCGGTAACGTCCTTGGACGCAACCAACATTTGCTGAACACTTCCTGAGTCATCGCGATCCGCTATTGCGGACATGACAAGATCCATCACCTGGCCGTTTTTTGCCACCATTTGCCGTTCCTGGTTACTGAAAGCGCCGCCGCTAATTACGTCCTGCAGGCGGCCCGTGGCAAATCGCTTGCGATCCGCTTCGCTGTAAAAGTCCATGATCGAACGCCCTACGACTTCGTCGCGTGTATAGCCCATTTTCTGCAACCAGTGATCGGTCGCGGTGACGACACGGCCATCGGCATCGACCGTGTGCAACATGGCCGGCGTTGCGCGGTAAAGCTGGCGATACTTCCAGTCGGCTCTCGCCTGATCAGATCTCTCGGTATAAATCGCCACAGTACGAACGAACGACCCCTGCGGATCGCGCTCAACCAGTGAATTAGTCAGGTAACTCACGATCTCACCGCTCTTCGCGACGAAATCGACAGGCTTGTTCTCGAGTCTGCCGGTTCGCCGCAGCGTTGGCGCTAACTCATTGTCGATACGTTCCGCACTCTCCGCGGTTGCAAACTCGCCCGGCCGCCTGCCAACCATGTCGCGGCGCGCATAGCCCAGGCGCGCAAGGAATGCGTCGCTGACGTCGAGGTAACGGCCATCTTCGCCAATCGAGGTCGCCATGGTCGGCGCCTTGCGAAACAGCCATCGATAATCAATCAGTGAGGTCATTCCGGCACTTTATACGGGATTTCGTAAAATTAGTCACGGTATTTCGTAATTTACGGAATACCGTAATTAAGAACTCGGTGTTAAGTGAGTGTTTTATTTACGTTTTCAGAGTTGGCACAGCTTGTGCATTAGAGCTTGCACAGATATTGATCGCGATGGCGGGATGCGCCATCACTCACACGAATGGATGCACAAAATGACACTCAACAAGAATCGAATTATCGCGACTATCGTCGTATCCGGCCTGTTCGCGGCCAGCGCTCCGGCGGCAGAAAACCAGGATGCCGTTGCCGAAACAACGGCCGCGACGACCGCTGACACTGCGGAGCTGAACAGGAATCGCGCCGAATCGGCAAATACCGCTGCCGTCGCGGACGCCATCGAGGCAGTACTGGCTGATAACAAGCTGGCGCTTGATATCCACTTTATCAGCCGTACATCAGTAAAAATCGCGGACAGCAGGTAAGCCGTTCCGCAATTTTCGGCGATCTTGAGCTCTCAGGGCATTTCTCCCCCGACTGCCGTTTGCTTACGAATCGCCGATTTGATTGGCAGCGTGTTGAATAACTTTGTTTTTCAGCAGGCTGCCAGGAGCCGGGGATCGTTCCGTGTCGGATCGTGACCAAATGACCAAAGAATTTGGTTTCCCCGGCTCCTTTTTTTGCTGCTATCTCCTCAGGCGCCGGCGGTGGTTTTCCGCCCGTTCGCCGTGAGCCCGCATATTTCGGGAACTGATGCTCTCGCGCAGCCGCTTTAGCCAAAGTCTTGCCCAGGCGAATTCAAGGCCCAGGATCGCCAGGCCAACCGGAATGAGGACCAGAGCCGGACCTGGAGCGACAATCATTACGATCCCAATGGCCAGGACGGAAACACCAACGACAGTAATCGCGATGCGCTTCGCTACTTTGTAGGTATCTTTAAAAGGGGCCATCGGCTAATCGCAAAAGTTGCTGTTATGCGCAACAGGCTGAATTCAAAACCACTCACACTTGCTTTTGGCTGATCATAACGTAGCCTTTAGCGATGGTTTGCACAACAACGCCCTGCTTCGTTCCTGTCGTATTCCTGCTCGCCATTACAGTTGCCGGACCGACTGCGGCCAGAGACACCCTGTCGGTTGCGGCGGATACGCCGGCTGTTCCCCTGTCGCCACGTAGTCCCGGAAGAAATTTCGTGCGGCTGCCGACACTGGAATTCAGGTTCGAGATTCGAACTCATTGTTCCGATGGCCGGTCACCCGAAGCGCTTTCATTAAGCGTCGCCGACACACGAAAATCGCTGTCGGCCGGTCAGATCATCAGTGACGGCCAGACAGAAATCAGTCTGCGAATTCCGGCCAGTCAGATCGCGCCGCTTGTCGTTGAGGATTTCTGTGTCGTGCAGGTTGCGGAAAATGGCGACAGGATCAACGAGACGCCAACGCAAATTACCATTCACGCCGCCCTGTCAGCACAGGCCTCATTGCTGTGCGAAGGTGACGAAGACAAGGCAATAACCTATGTGTCACAACCGCTGGACATCTCGCTTGTCTGCAACATGCCCGCGTTAGACGAAGCATCTCAGGTCGAGTAAGTGCTGCTAATCCACTGAAACCGAAAGGTGCCGATCCAGAAATTCCAGCGCGCGGGTCCAGGCCTGCCTCGCTGCCGACTCGTTGTAGTTGGCACTGGCCGGATTGGCAAAAGCGTGTGCAGCATTGGGATATATTTCGATCTCGACATTCTTGCCAAGACTCTCAAGCGCCTGTTCAAAGCCACGCACGGTTGCTACCGGAATGCCACGGTCATTCGCGCCAAACAAGCCAAGAATGGGCATGCTTAGTGTCGCAAGACGCTCAGCGTCATCGGTGACGGGCCCGTAAAAAATGACGACTGCATCAAGACCATCAGGGAAAAGAATTGCAGTATTCAGGGACCAGCCGCCACCAAAGTCCCAACCAAGCACGCCGATTCTTGGCGCCTGACCGGACTCAGCCAGGAACTTATAGGCCTGACGAATATTCTCGTCCGCAAGATCGGGATTTTCAACAACTTTGACCATCAACGCCCGTGCATCTGCCGGAAATTGAGTGCTGTTGCCAGCAAACAAATCGACCGCCAGCACGACATAGCCCTCGGCAGCGATCCGATCAGCCATCGCGCGTACGTCATCATTCAGGCCCCACCATTCGTGAATAACGATGACGCCCGGCAGGGGATCGACCATATCAGCCGGGAATACGAAGTGGCCGTAGACCAGTTCATCATCGACCTCTGCGTACGGCAATGTCTCTACGACAACCGGTCTTTGTGGCGCTGTTTCTGCAGGTGAGCCGCCATTAGCAGCTGGTTGCTGCGTCGTCGTGTCGACACTTTGCGGTGGCGCATCAGGCTGACCTCCGCCTGTGCCTTGCGAACCGATATCGCATGCAACCAAAACGGACAATGACAGGATCGCTGCCAGAATCAGTAACGGGCCGCCGCCGGTCTGCCTGCTCATAAAATCACCCCTTGAAATGAGCGGAGTAGTTTAATGCAAAATCGCCATAACTGGCAGTAGGGCATACAATTTTGGCACTATTGGCCGCCTGGAACTGTGACGTGAATCTTGCACCGACATGACTCTATTACAAGAAGCCTTGATTTACCTCGTTGCCGCCCTGATCGCGGTACCAATCAGCAAGAAACTTGGATTCGGATCAGTCCTCGGCTACCTGGCGGCCGGCATCATCATTGGACCATTTGGACTGGGCTTCATAAAGGACGCCGAACACATTCTGCACTTCGCCGAATTGGGCGTGGTATTTCTTCTCTTCGTCATCGGCCTTGAATTGCAGCCGTCCCGTTTGTGGGTACTGCGGCGAATGGTGTTCGGACTGGGCAGCGCCCAGGTCATTATCAGCGCGGGCGCGATTACAGCCGTCGGACTATTGTTCGGGCTTGCCCTCACTGAGGCTGTGCTGGTGGGTTTCATACTTGCCTTGTCCTCTACCGCGTTCGTGCTGCAGTTGCTCGCTGAAAAAAAAGAACTAATGACGACGCATGGCCGTGCCGCTTTTACCATCCTGCTGTTTCAGGATCTTGCGGTCATTCCCTTGATCGCGGTAATTCCAATGTTCGGTGCTGCTGCCAGCCAGGGCTTCGAGTTGAGCGCTTTCGCCATGGCGGCGGCAATTATCGGCGGCCTGGTTGTCGGCGGCCATTACCTGCTACGGCCGGTCTTGAGAATTGCGGCACGCACTCAAATACCTGAGATCTTTTCAGCAACCGCACTGCTGGTCGTCATTGGCGCCGCGCTTCTGATGCAGGCGGCGGGCATGTCGATGGTACTCGGAGCGTTCATTGCCGGCATGCTACTGGCGGATTCGGAATATCGGCATGAACTTGAAGCCGACATTGCACCGTTCAAGGGACTGCTGCTTGGCCTGTTCTTTATCGCGGTCGGTATGTCGGTAAATCTAGGTTTGTTGGTACAGCATCCGGGCACGATCATGCTGATCGTCATCTGCCTGATGGTCGTCAAGGCGGCGGTTCTGTTTCCGCTGGCCAGGTTATTCGGCATTTGCGATACGAGAGGTGCCTCCAGCCTGGCTGCGGTGCTATCTCAGGGCGGTGAATTTGCCTTTGTACTTTTTGCCATTGCTGCACGTCATCAAATCATTCAAACAGATGTGATCGATCAACTGATCCTCGCCGTCGCGGTCTCAATGTTGTTGACGCCGGTTGTTTATTTGCTCAACCAACAATTCGTTTCGCGAATGGAGAAAGACGAAGCGCCCGAGTATGATCAGATGGAGGGTCAGCAGCATGCCGTCATCATCGCCGGATTCGGCCGTTTCGGTCAGATTGTCGGCCGCCTGCTGGCAATCGTCGGCCGGCCGTTTACTGCGCTCGAGATTGACGCATCCCAGGTCGACGTCGTCCGCAAGTACGGGAGCGTCGTGTACTACGGCGATGCCTCGAAGCTGGACCTCCTGCGCGCAGCCGGCGCAGAACATGCCAGACTTTTCGTGCTGGCGATCGACGATATCGAAGCATCGATCAGGACGGCGCAGACAGTTACCAGGCATTTCCCGGATCTGACCATAGTTGCGCGTGCCAGGAACCGCCGCCATGAATATCATTTGATGGACCTTGGAATAAAACACATATTTCGTGAGACGCTTTTTTCCAGCCTCGCTATGAGTGAGCAGGTGCTGTTTGACCTTGGTTTCGAAGAAAAAAAAGTCCATCGGCTTATCGCGACGTTTCGTGAAAAAGATGCTCAGCTAATCCGCGAGCAACACGCCGTGCAACACGATGAAGAGCAGCTTATTCAGACAGCTCGCGACACCGCCCGCGAGCTTGAATTACTGCTCAAGAATGACCTGAAGCAATAGGGGGATGTAATGAACGATAATACCGTTGGTGGTGTTCACTGGAGTTTCTGGACTATCGGCATCGTCGCGCTGATCTGGAATGTTATGGGCGTCATGAATTTCTTCGCGCAGATGAATGCAGACGCGCTTGCTGCGTATCCCGAGGCGGCGCGCGCGTTAGTCGAAGGCCGACCGGCCTGGGCCACCGGAGCTTTTGCGATAGCCGTTTTCGGCGGCGCACTTGGATGCCTTCTGCTGCTGCTCAGGAAGTCGGCTGCGTTCTATTTGTTTATCGCGTCGTTACTTGGTGTGATTGTGACAAATATCCATACGCTTGGCGTCGCCGGTTCGACAGAGATCTGGGTGGGTAGTGTGATGTCGTTGGCGGTGGCGGCGTTTTTGATCTGGTATTCGAAGCAGGCCGGGAACAAGGGCTGGATCAGCTAGGAACAATCGGTATGCAATTAATAATGAAAGGCAGCTTGTGGCCGAGAGCGGCTTTAAATTTTCAGAATACCCAACGAATTGAGGGTTCGCTTCACCGCCAATAGCGGAAATTGGGCTATCAGGATGGTGCGGGGCCGCTGACGACCCGAAGCGGACAGATGCAATATAACCATCAGATCGGGATGTTATTCTTCATTTTTGCATACGAACTATAGTTAGGTGTCCATCATAGTGGGGTAAGACCTCTTAACGGTCATTGGTCGTAGATTCTGGAACGCGTCGCCTGAGTGAGATTTTGGGATCTTTCATCGATCGACCCGTCACGCTGCCCCGTTACCGGCTACTTCCACTTGCCCCTGAGCTGAACCACAATGGGGCGTTTGAACGGACTATCCAATCTGCTACGTATGCACGATTCGCCGACCCGATTGCTGCGGTTCGAGAACGCCGTCAAGCACGACCCGGCCGTTGAC
>SMUY01085992.1_pt1 | contig 18652 bp, 12 predicted proteins | sample 2456441 | NCBI WGS metagenome assembly SMUY01 (sample SAMN11095931, study PRJNA526329) | marine sediment metagenome | biome: Marine sediment; feature: Surficial sediment; material: Deep marine sediment; isolation source: Hadal surficial sediment | place: Pacific Ocean | collected 2014-11 | depth...
AAGCGGTCGATCCAGGTGTGACTGCACCACCTCAGTGGCAGCAAGAATCAGGGCGCAGGCCAGTAGCTTCTGCTGGCCCCTTGAAACCAGCCGCCTGGCCTGGCGCTCATCATGAACAAGCTTCAAGTCTGCGCGATGCGGACCAGCCTGGGTGCTGCCCAGTTGTCGATCGCGGTCAATACCCGCCGTGAGCGCTGCCGCGAGCGATTTATCAGCGCTCCAGCCCTGCTGGTATTCGACCGCAATAGTGCTCCCAAGCAGCGATGCGCCGATTTCCTCAAGTGCCGGCCGGGTAATATCCAGCACCCGCTGGCGCGCAGCATGAATCTCGCGGCCGGTTTGCACAAATTCCTTGTCCCAGCCGGCCAGCGCATCAGGATTTTCATTCTCCCGGAGGGCAGCGTTTCTTTGTTTCAGAGCGCGGCGAAAGCGCCGCCAATGTTCAATAAAGCCATGTTCCACGTGGAACGCAAGCCAGTCGACATAACGTCTGCGCTGCTCTGGCCCACCAGCGATCAGATCGTGAATGTCCGGGTCAACGACCTGCAGTGGCAACACATCTGCGAGGCTGGCAGCGCTCGCCACCTTGTCCCCGTCGATATGAATTTCCAGACCATCGCGACTGTTTCTGACACCAATGGCGGCTTCACGCGCGCCGCCACCTGTCTTGCCAAAAAGCACAAATTCACTGGCACCATGTCGCACCAGATTTTGCGTCGGGGCACCGCGGAAAGACCGGCCACGGCCCAGGTAGGCAATTGCCTCCAGTACACTGGTTTTACCGGACGCATTACGCCCAAATATCAGGTTGTAGCGCGGATCAAGCTGTAGCTCAGCAGATTCCAGGCAGCGGAAATCAGTACATTTGAAGTTATTCAGTGGCAAGCGACCACTTCACCATCACAGCCGCATCGGCATCACGACATATTTGCAGTCGTCGTTCCCAGGGTCGCGGAGCAGGCAGCTCGAATTACCATCGACCACGGCAAGCACTATTTCATCGGACTCTATCGCCGCAAAAGCATCCAACAGGTAATTCACGTTAAAGCCGATTTCAATATCATCGCCACTGTAGGATATTTCGACTTCTTCTTCAGCTTCTTCCTGCTCCGGATTATGTGCCTGCAGCAACAGCCCGCCCTTCTTGATAATCAGGCGGATACCCCGGTATTTCTCGTTCGAAAGGATAGCTGTGCGCTGCAGCGCTCCGCGGAAAGCTTCCCTGTCTGCCGTTAACTGATTATCCGTATCCTGAGGAATCACACGTTCATATTCCGGAAACCGCCCATCGATCAGCTTTGACGTATAGCGTATATCCTCAAGCTGTATGCGAATGTGATTGCTGCCAAGTTCGATCTGCAGCTCACCCTCGCCCCCAATAAGGCGCTGCAACTCCAAAACACCCTTACGTGGCACGATCACCTGTTGCTCGGGTATTTTCTGCTCATCCAACTCGACTTCGCACAACGCCAACCTGTGCCCATCTGTCGCAACCGCCCGCAGCCAATTTTTACCGGTCTCCAGTAACAACCCATTCAGGTAGTAACGAACATCCTGTTGCGCCATGGAAAAATGCGTCTTGTTCAGCAGTTTCGCCAATGTCGACTGCGAGATTGACAGGCTTTGCCCGGCATTAATGTCACCAACCCGCGGAAACTCTGCCGCTGGTAGTGTCATGAGGCTAAACCTGCTGCGCCCTGACTTGACGTTCAGCTTCTCACCGCTAACGCTTATCGAGACCTCGGCTGATTCCGGCAATGCCCGGCATATATCCAGAAGCTTCCGCCCTGGCACCGTAATCTCGCCCGCTGCCTCGACCTCCACATCAACCGTAGCAACCAATTCTACCTCCAGGTCCGTGCCCGTGACTGCAACTTGTCCATCCTTGACGACCAACAACACATTCGCGAGAATCGGCATCGTTTGCCGGCGCTCAACAACACCGATTACAGCTTGCAGCGGTTTGAGTAAGGTTTCGCGACTTACGCTTAACTTCATTGATTGCACCTGTTAATAAATATTGGAAATAAGTCCTTTATTATTATTATTAAGGGCATCTGTCCCTGTGGATAACAATTTTTTACTGTTTAAAATCAAAGTTTTACATATTAATTGAGTACCTTCAAACCATGGTATTGAAGCTTCGTGTGATGTGTATTAGCTGTGGATAAATATAACCGCGTAATTCGTGCACGGTTTATCCACATCAAGTGGTCAATGTTCTTAACAGATTCAGATAGTCTTCGTTTATACGATTCTCTGTCTCGCGCAAAGCAATGATTCTGCGGCAACCATGCAGAACGGTGGTGTGGTCACGTCCACCAAAAGCATCGCCAATCTCCGGCAAGCTGTGGTTTGTCAATTCTTTGGCCAGTGTCATTGCAATCTGTCGGGGCCGGGCAATCGAACGGCTGCGTCTTTTTGACAGCAGGTCGGCAACGCGGATTTTGAAGTATTCAGCTACTGTTTTCTGGATGTTTTCAATAGAGACCAGCCGGTCCTGCAAAGCCAGTAAATCCTTGAGGGCCTCCTTGGCAAAATCCAGGTTGATCGGCCGACCGGTGAAACGAGAGTTTGCAATAACGCGACGCAACGCCCCCTCCAGTTCGCGAACATTAGAGCGGATGCGCTTCGCAATAAAAAATGCAACCTCCTCAGGTAGCACGGTGTCTTCGGCGGCAGCTTTACTCATCAATATTGCCACTGATGTCTCAAGTTCAGGTGGCTCGATCGCGACTGTCAGCCCCCAGCCGAATCGAGATTTGAGACGTTCTTCAAGACCATTCACTTCTTTTGGATAGCGATCGCAGGTCAGCACAATTTGCCGTTGACCCTCGAGCAGCGCATTAAACGTGTGAAAAAATTCTTCCTGCGAGCGTTCTTTTCTCGCAAAGAACTGTATGTCATCGATAAGCAGTGCATCGAGTGAGCGGTAGAATCGTTTGAATTCTGAAATTGTGTTGTGCTGTAAGCCTTTGACCATGTCACCCACAAAACGCTCCGAGTGCACATAGCAAACGCGGAAACCGGAATCCCGGGCAAGCATGTCGTTGCCAATCGCCTGCATAAGGTGTGTTTTGCCGAGGCCGACACCGCCGTAAATAAACAGTGGGTTATATGATTTGCCGGGGTTTTCAGCGATCTGGGTGGCCGCCGCCCGGGCAAGCTGATTACTCTTACCTTCAACAAAATTATCAAACGTAAATATCGGGTTGAGGCGAGTCGTAATTTCCGCGCCAGTATTGCGTCTGATCGCTGGTGATATTTTTGTGACGACTGGTGCCGCCGCCTGACGCGAACCCACTTCGACCACGACCTCGCTGGCACCACCGGCATTGTCCACCAGCTCAAGTATTCTTTCGATGTAATGCTGTTGCAGCCAGTCGACGACAAAGCGATTGGGGGCCAGCAATTTTAAGACCTTGCCATCCTCCACGGCCTGCAGCGGGCGGATCCAGGTATTGAACTGCTGTTCCGGCAGTTCAGCCTGGAGGTCGCGGACACAGCGATTCCATAGTGTTGTCTCGGCGTGCAAAAATTTTCCCCGGAGCACGGACTGGTTTTTATTGGATTAGAGGTCGGCCAGTCTATAACGTCTATTGAGCCTTCGCCAGACGATCTGAAGTTCCGCACCTGGTGCATTGCCGCTGTATTTGGATTGATTATTAATATGCTGCATAAGGTCTTATTCTATTGACAGAATTGGGGCTCACGCGTACCCTTGCCGGCCTTCTTTCGGAGCAGTATTGGCTCCTTAATAGCAGTCCGGCGGCCTTGAAACGGCGCAAACTTAATCGCAGGTGTCACTGACATGAAACGCACATTCCAGCCCAGTAATCTGAAACGGGCACGCACGCATGGTTTTAGAGCTCGAATGGCGACAAAGGCCGGGCGCCTTGTGTTGAAACGGCGGCGTGCGAAGGGAAGAGCGCTGCTCTCGCCGCAGCACTAATCATCCGCGGTCACGTATCCAACGGAAAACATTCCAACAACAGGCACGATGGCGAACCGCCGCTTCAGGCGGCGCAGCCGGCTTCTTGATTCTTCCGCGTACAGCCGCGTCTTCAAAAAAGCAGAACGTAGCCGCGATAAGATGTTTACGATTCTTTACAAAGCAAACGGTGAGTCGGAGGCGCGGCTTGGTTTGGCTATATCCAAAAAACACTGTCGTTCCGCAGTCGGCCGCAACCGGCTGAAGCGGATCGTCAGGGAATCCTTTCGGCACTCCCTTGAGGTACTCAGGGGTCTCGACGTGGTGGTGCTGAATCAGCCCGCGGCGATGCGGGCCAGCAATAAAGTGCTTTTTGACAGCCTGCACAAACATTGGCAAAGATGTCATTCGGCCCAAACCGGCACAGTGGGATAATCGGCTAATGGATACTCAAAGACTGCTGATCTGGGCTACCTTTGGCATGCTGGCATGGCTGACTTATCAGGCCTGGCAAGCAGACTATGCTACGACGCCGGCAGTTGAGAGCCGGGCGGCGACAGAGGAGACTACCGCCCTGTCTGGAGGAGTAGACTCGCTCCCGACCTTACCGGATGCGGCTGCCGACTCGGTGCAGCCCGCGCAGCAGACACCAAGCCTGGATGTCGAACTGCAGCCAACCCCGCAAGCAGACACTCGCGTTGTCCGTGTAACAACAGATGTCCTCGAGGTCGAAATCAACACCACCGGCGCGACCTTGCAGCGCGCCGCCATTCGCCACTATCCGGTTAACAAGGACGAGCCAGACACTCTGGTCGAGCTTTTGAGCCCGGCTGGGCCCAACCGCGGAATGATCCAGACAGGCCTGATCGCGGAGGGTGATGGCGCCGAGGCAAATCATCTCGCGCTGTTCACATCACCGTCGACAGAGTACGAGATGCGTGGTGCGGATGAAATTGTAGTGCCGTTCACCTGGACCGACGGGCAGGGCATCCGTGTTGAAAAAAAGATTCGCTTCACGCGTGGCAGTTATCGTATCGACATAAGCCAACGAATCGTGAACACCAGCGGTGCGGATTGGCGCGGCGCAGAATATGCGCAGATCGAGAGACGCTCACACGACGTTGAGCGTTCGATGTTCAATGTCGATACCTATTCTTTTGTCGGTCCGATCATTTACGACGGTGAGAAATCTGAAAAGCTTAAACGTGGTGATCTGCTGTCTGATGGCCCGTACGAGATCAAGGCAGCGAACGGTTGGGTAGGATCAATCGAACATCACTTTCTGAGCGCGGTGGTGCCGTCAAAGGACGCCGAGTATCGATACAAGGTTTCTGTCACTGGTGACACATCTGTGGCGAGCCTTATCAGGAGCCCGTCGCTGTTCGTGCGCTCCGGTACGGAGTTCACCTTTGAAACGAGTGTTTTTGTTGGTCCCAAACTTCAGAGCCAACTGGAGCAGCTTGACGAGAGCCTGAAGCTGACAGTCGACTACGGTTGGCTCACGATTATTTCGCAGCCGTTGTTCTGGCTGTTGAGCAAGGTTTACTCGTTCGTCGGCAACTGGGGTCTGGCGATCATTTTGGTAACCATTATCATCAAGATGGTGTTCTACAAGCTGACGGAAGCCAGTGGCCGGTCGATGGCCAGAATGCGCGAAATCCAGCCGCGCATGAAAGCGCTTCAGGACCGGTACAAGGATGATCGGCAGGCGCTCAGCCAGGCAATGATGGAGCTATACAAAAGGGAAAAAGTAAATCCGGCCGCTGGTTGCCTGCCGATCCTGATTCAAATGCCGTTCTTCCTGGCGTTTTACTGGGTGTTGCTGGAAAGCGTGGAAATGCGCCAGGCGCCGTTTGCGCTCTGGATTATGGACCTGTCTTCGCGCGATCCGTATTTTATTTTGCCGATCATCATGGGTGCAGCAATGTTGTTTCAGCAGCGGCTGAATCCCGCCCCGGCTGATCCGGTGCAGGCGAAGGTCATGCAGGTGATGCCAATCATGTTCACGGGTTTCTTCGCATTTTTCCCGTCAGGGCTGGTGCTGTACTGGGTAACAAATACACTGCTCTCTATCGGGCAACAGTGGTACATCAACAAGATCGTTCACGAAGAAGCCGCCGTCCGCAGCGGCAAGAAGAGCAAGGGCAAACAAAAGTCCTGAACACAAGGCGCCCCGCCTCAAATCGGCCGGCGCCGGGGAGCGACATGGCGCAGTATCCCAGGGACACTATCGTTGCGGCAGCGACGCCGCCGGGTAAGGGCGGCATCGGCATTGTGCGTATTTCCGGCGACGATACGGAGAAGCTGGCAGCGGCGATGCTCGGCACTGTACCGCAACCCCGGGTGGCCACCCGCGCAAAAATACACGACAAGAACGGCGATGAACTGGACCACGGTATCGCGTTGTATTTTCCTGGTTCTGCTTCATATACGGGCGAATCGGTGCTCGAATTCCACGGGCATGGCGGGCCGGTGGTTGTGGCATCTGTGATTGATGCCGCTGTCGAACTTGGCGCGCGCCGCGCTGCGGCGGGAGAATTCTCAAAGCGCGCTTTCCTCAATGGCAAACTTGATCTGGTGCAGGCGGAGGCGATAGCCGACCTGATTGACAGCGGTACGTCGCAAGCGGCAAGAGCAGCGTTGCGCTCGTTATCCGGCTCGTTTTCTCACGCAGTTGAAAATCTGCAGCAACTTATCGTCAACCTGCGGATGCATGTCGAGGCAGCGATCGATTTTCCCGAAGAAGAAATCGATTTTTTGTCAGATCAGGATTTGCTTCGAAAAATTGAAGATTGTGCCGAGGCCTTTGCGAACCTTCAGCAGCAGGCCAGTATCGGCCGAGTGCTCCGCGACGGATTGCAACTCGTCATTGTTGGCAAACCGAACGTCGGTAAATCAAGCCTGTTGAACCTGTTGAGTGGGCAGGACGCCGCGATCGTCACCGAGGTCGCCGGCACGACGCGGGACATAATCAGAGAGCGGATTGAAATCGATGGCTTGGCGGTAGAGCTAGTCGACACGGCCGGACTCCGCGAAAATCCGAACCGGATCGAGGCCGAAGGCATTCGCCGTGCTCGCGAAGCTCTGAAAAACGCTGACGGCGTCCTGTGGATTCAGGATGCCAGTGAAGTCGAGACTGGCGAACTGGACCAGGAGATTCCTGGTGAAATACCGGTCATTATTCTGCGTAACAAAATTGATGTTACGGGCGATGCCCCGGGACCATTGAAAGACGATCTAACAACACTGAATGTGTCCGCCAGGACCGGAGCCGGTATTGATGAGTTGCGGGAGATGATACGCCGGCTGGCCGGATACAAGGATCTTGGGGAGGGCGCCTTCACGGCCCGCCGCCGGCATGTCGATGCGATCGTCATGGCCGCTGGCCATTTTCAGCGCGGCAGGGAGGCGCTCGAAAAACACAAGGCTGGCGAGCTGCTTGCTGAAGACCTCAGGTTGTCTCACCAGGCGCTCGGCGAGATTACGGGTTCAATGTCGAGCGACGACCTGCTCGGCCGGATTTTCTCGGAGTTTTGCATCGGCAAGTGACGACCACATGTCTTCGGCAGTACCAATGTCATCCCAACAACCCCTCGCGCCGATACAGTCGCGCGCATACCCACGTAAGAAGCGCGCCTATCAACAGAGTGCCACCAACAGAAACGAAGACATGCAATGCATTAAGTGGCTCGTTTTTAATCAGGCCAACCAACAGCAAATGTTGGCTGAGACTCGGAACGAACATCAACGCTGTGCTGGGCCGTACCATCAGGATCGACACAATGAGTATCGGCAAGGTCGGGGCGAGCAGCACCACACCGACCCACGTCTGCGCCTCCTTAAAGCTCTTCGTGAACGATGCAACCATCGTCATGAGGGCAGCGCCAACCAGGGCAAACGGCACCAGCAACAGGAACGCAGTCACCACCACAAGGGGCCCGAAATTCGGTGTCATACCGAGTTCCTGGAGCGGCATGAACTTTAGCGTGAAATAAAAGCAGGTCAGGCTGAGGCTCAGTGACAGTGCCATAAACAAACAGGCGGCGAAAATCTTGCCGAAGATGAGGTGGTCGCGTTTAACGGGGAGACACAGCAGAGGCTCGAGCGAACCACGCTCCCGCTCGCCGGCGGTCGCATCGATAGCCAGGTTCATGCCGCCGGTCAGCAACGCAAAAATGAAAAAGTAGCTCAGCATGCCAAGCAGCATCGCGGAGCGGCCACTCGGTGTTGAGACGTCTACTTCGTCAATGTTCAGAGGTCGCATTAGCTGTGGGCTAACGCCGCGTATGCTCAGCCGCATTGCCGCGAGTTCCTGGTTGTAACGTTGCAGTGCGCGGCGCGCCCTACGGGTGTCGCGTTCGGCCTGGGTATTCGCCTGGTCGGTGATAACCTCGACCGTTGCCGGGATCAGCGCGGACAGGTCCTCACCAAATGAATCCGGAATGACGACTACGACGTCGAGTTCGCCGTTGGTCACTGCCACGATGGCGGCTTCGCGCGTTGCCGGCCCTTCTTTGACGTTGATGTTGTGGCTCTGCAGATAGGCAACCAGGTTCGGGGCATTTTCGCGGCCGATCACCGGCAGGTCGAGCGCCTCGTTTTCGTTGCTCAGCGACTGTTTGACGGACAGGTTAATAACGAACGCGAACAGGATCGGACCAAAGAGCGGACCCATCAGCAGCGCAGTCACCAATGTGCGGCGATCGCGGAAGTTATCGGTGACCTCTTTAGCGAATACAGTGCGAATGGTTTTCACGCGGCCGGCTCCACATTTCTGATCGCTCTGACGAATGCTTCTTCGAGATCCTCGCAACCGGTCGTATTGCGAATGCCGTCCGCGCTGTCATGCAATGCAACCTGTCCCTCGGCGATAATGACAATTTCGTCACACAATGCGGCAACCTCCTGCATCACATGGCTGGAGAAGAGCACACACTTGCCATCGGCCTTGAGCTGACGAATCAACTCACGCAAAGACCGTGTTGCCATGACGTCGAGGCCGTTACTCGGCTCGTCGAGGATGATGTTTTGCGGTTGGTGTACGAGCGAGCGAGCCAGAGACACCTTGGTACGCTGGCCCTGCGAAAAACCCTTGGTGCGACGGTCGGCGAAGTCGTTGATATCCAGCTGGTCGATGACTGTCTGGACGCGTTCATCGATTATATCCGGCGACATGTCATAGAGCTTCGCGTAATAGGAAATATTTTCGCGGGCCGTAAGGTGCGGATACAAGCCGGACCCATGCGGCAATGTTCCGATGCGGCTGCGAGCGGCAAGCGCATCTTCAACGACATCGATGCCATCGACTGTTGCGGTGCCGGAATCAGGTTTTAGCACGGTGTAAAGGACGCGCAAGGTGGTCGACTTGCCGGCGCCGTTTGGACCCAGCAGCCCGGTAATACAACCATTCGCCGCGTCAAAGCTGATTCCGCGCACGGCCTTGACGTCTCCAAAAGACTTCTGCAGATCCTTGACGCTGATCATTCCGATGGACCCGCAAAGTCGAGGAAAAACGGCATTGCATGCACCCGGTCGAAACAGCCGGCATCGAGGTCATGGCTGTTGGCGGTTTCGACAAATTCCGCAATGAGGCCCGGCATGCACCCGCGAGGCGCCTGGCCATGACCCTGCTTACGGCCGGTCAGCAAGCGTGCGTTGTCGAGGTCAATCGCGGCAAGCTCGGCATAGCGGGGGGGTGTCACGGGGTCGGCCTCCCCGGAAAGCAGCAGCACCGGCAAATCGCTTGCTAGCGGTGCCTTGAAATCCTCGTCGAGCACACCTGCGGGCCAGACCGAACAAATCGTCTCTAGCGCATCGAGTTGCAGCGGGCCGATGTAGGTGGCGTGCAACGCATCGCGGCCAATTTGTTCGCCCGCAAAATAAGGCGCATCTTCGGTGCAGACCACGGCGTTGTGCATGCCGATGCTCATCGCCTCAGACACGTTTGCCGCAATCATCATGAACTGGGACGCGAGCGGCGCATAGTTGCCACTGATCGCTTCATTAATCAGCATCGGCATGACAGCAACGGAATTCGGATGGTAACTGAGCAAGCGCAGCGCGGCTGCCAGTTCCTGCGGGCCGAAACTCATCTCTTCGGGTTCGCCGGTTAGCGGATCTGGCAGGCTAATCGTTACCGGCTCATCATCCAGTTTCGCCCGCAGTATGGTGAAATCTTCACGAATGTCGGGAAACCGTTCTGCGCAGGCTTCGCTTTCTGCACAACGGTCGAAAATTGCATCGAGCGCATTTTGCGCTTCGATGGCAATTGCGGGGCCGAGCGCTATCTGTGGCGGCACCACGCCATCCAGAATGACGGTGCGCGTCGATTCCGGATATCGCCGTGCAAAATGTTGCGCGACACGCGAACCATAGGAAATACCGTACAGATTGAACTGCGTGTAGCCGAGCGCCTCGCGAAGTGCCTCGAGGTCGCCAACCGCGACACTGGTGGTGAAAAAACGCGGATCGTGTGGCAGTTGTTCGAGACACTCCTGGGTCGCGGCAAGCGTTTGCTCGCGGGAAAAGCGGCCTTCGATGATGTCCTCGTCTGCCTCACAATTCATCACCGCGGACTGACCGGTGCCACGCTGGTCAAGCAACACGATGTCCCGATTCCGCCTTACCTTCTCGAAGGCGCCTTGATAAGCCGCATAGAAATCAGACGATGCCTGTCCCGGGCCGCCGGCGATTGGCACAAACGGGTCCGGTTCCGGTTCCAGGCTGAGTGCTGGCACGACAGCAACAAAAAGCGAAAGGATCGGTGAATCAGGATTGGCCGGATCCTCGCGCCGTTCCAGCTTACCGCAGCGGGCCTTGATGCCCGGGTACCCGCGCGCGACACGGATACGGCAGTCTTCGAGCGTCAGCCCCTCGCTTATCTGCTGCGCCTCAAGTGGCATCGCTGCCAGGAGGGTGGCGGCGATGATGGCTAAGTGTTTCAAATCGGCCTCCGGCTGCAATACTGAATAGCAATAGCGACGCTATATTCCTGATATGCCTAAACCGTGTAAAGCGTTATGGCACTTAAGCTTGGGCGCGATTAGAATAACCGCCCCGAAAGCTGTTCATTTTTTGACCAATGTCCGCAGACACGAAATACGATGTCATTGTTATCGGTGGCGGCCACGCCGGCACGGAAGCGTCCCTCGCTGCTGCGCGCGCCGGTGCGCGAACCCTGCTTGTAACGCAAAAAATATCGACGCTCGGCCAGATGAGCTGTAACCCGGCCATTGGCGGTATTGGCAAGGGCCACCTTACGAAAGAGATCGACGCACTGGGCGGCGCCATGGCACGGGCGATCGATCAGGCTGGAATCCAGTTCCGTACCTTGAATGCCAGCAAGGGTCCCGCTGTTCGCGCAACGCGTGCGCAGGCGGATCGCCAACTGTACCGTCAGGCGATTAGGGCCATGCTCGAGAATCAAGCGGGACTGTCGATCATCGAACAATCCGTCGAGGATCTCATGGTACAGGGAGGCGTCGCCACTGGCGTCGTCACCGGCCTGGGCCTTAAGTTTTTTGCGACGACGGTAGTGCTGACGGTGGGAACGTTCCTTGGCGGCCGAATTCTTATTGGCAATACAGAAAAAGCCGGAGGCCGTGCAGGAGATCCTCCCTCGATCAAGCTTGCCGATCGCCTGCGAGAAATGCCGTTTCGCGTTGCGCGCCTGAAAACCGGCACGCCGCCGCGACTCGATGGCAACACACTGAATTACGATTTGATGAGCGAGCAGCCGGGCGACGAACCGATTCCGGTGTTTTCTTTCCTCGGCAGGCGCAGCGATCATCCTGAACAGGTGAGTTGCCACATTACGCACACCTCGGAGGAGACGCACGAAATCATCCGTGATGCGTTATCGGAGTCGCCGCTGTATAGCGGCGCCATCGAAGGCGTCGGGCCGCGTTATTGTCCGTCGATCGAAGACAAGGTCGTACGCTTTGCGGACAAGAACTCGCACCAGATTTTCGTCGAGCCGGAAGGGCTACGCACGGACGAGGTTTATCCAAACGGCATTTCGACCAGCCTTCCCCACGACACGCAGCTGCGTTTCGTGCGCTCGATCAAGGGCTTTGAGAACGCACACATTACACAACCTGGCTACGCAATCGAGTACGACTATTTCGATCCGCGCGACCTGCTGCCAACCCTCGAAACACGCTTCGTTCCCGGACTATATTTTGCAGGTCAGATAAATGGCACCACCGGGTACGAAGAAGCAGGTGCGCAGGGAATACTTGCGGGCATCAATGCTGCCTGCAAGTCTTTGGGCCGGGATGGCTGGTATCCAACACGGCGCGACGCGTATCTCGGCGTACTGGTAGACGACCTGATTATTCGTGGAGTCAGCGAGCCCTACCGCATGTTTACCAGCCGCGCCGAATATCGGCTACTGCTCAGGGAAGACAATGCGGACCTTCGCCTGACGCCGGTCGGCCGCGATCTCGGTGTGGTTGACGATCATCGCTGGCAACTTTTCAACGCCAAGCGCGATGCGGTATCCCGGGAACAGGAACGGCTGCAAGGAATTTTTGTGCGGCCGGAGAGCCTTGACGACAACGATCGTGAAATTCTTGGCGCGATGCGAAGAGAATGCCGCGCAACGGAATTGTTGCGCCGCCCGGAACTCGACTACGCTGACTTGACCGCGCTGTCAGCGGTGGGCAGCGGCTCCTGGCAGCGGCACATGTCCGACGAACAGCTCGAACAGGTGGTGCAGCAGATCGAAGTGCAGGCGCGCTACGCGGGATATATAGAACGTCAACAACGCGAAATCGACAAACATGCCAGGCAGGAAGCGCTGATTCTCCCGGATGATATTGACTATGCGAATGTCACCGGCCTGTCGACTGAAGCGCGCCAGCGGTTGTTGGCGGCACGGCCGGTTACGCTTGGCCATGCATCACGGCTCGAGGGCGTTACCCCATCGACGGTATCGTTGTTGCTGATTCATCTTAAAAAGCGGAATTTCAAACGCTCTGCTGTTTCGTAGTTATCGCTCGCTGGGGCGAGCTCCCAAAATAAATAGGGTCAGACCGCATTTAATTAAGGTGAACGTGACGGCGGCAATTACCTAGCGTGAATTTAATGCGGTCCCAATAAATGGGGGTCGGACCGCATTTAATTAAGGTCAATGTGACGGCGGTAATTACCTTGCGTGATTTAAATGCGGTCCGACCCCTATTTATTCAAATGTTGAACCGGTAGACGGTTTGTCAGGGCCAATGCGGTATCCTGAATGCTCCTTCTGGTATCAGGAAGCACTTGCAAGACGCATGAACCACGGGCTTTCTTTGATCAAGGTTCTTTCGCGGCAACGCCTGCCGATACTTGCCTGTGTTGCAGTTCTCCTGGGTGCCTGCGGCGGCGCGCAAGACGCAAAACAGGAATCCGTCCTGAATCGTGGTACCGCCGCTGAGCCCGAGTCTCTCGATCCGCAAAAGGCGAGAACCGTTCAGGCTGGCGATGTGCAGCGGGACCTGGGCGAAGGGCTGACCGGATACAGCTCCGATGGTGAACTGATGCTGGCTGCGGCGGAGCGCGTTGAAATGTCTGCAGACGGGTTGATCTACACCTTCTGGCTACGGCCGGATGGCAAATGGTCGAACGGCGAAGCTGTTACCGCAGCGGACTTCGTATACAGCTTTCAGCGCCTGGTAGATCCGGCGACTGCCGCCTTCTACGCACAGCAATCGCTCGGTGATGTTGTCAATGCGATCGAAATAATTGCGGGGGAAAGGCCGGTCAGCGACCTTGCTGTTGAGGCGCTGGATGATCTCAGGTTACAGATAACACTCGACAACCCGGTACCGTATTTTCAACGCCTGCTCACTCACCCAAGTACTTTTCCGGCGCATCGTGCGTCTGTTGAAATGTATGGCGATGCATACGCCCGGCCCGGTAACCTGGTAACCAACGGCGCGTACAAACTTCAGGCATGGAAAGTCGGATCGTATATTGAACTGGTTCGCAATGAGCATTACCGGGAGAACGACCAGACGGCGATCGATCGGGTGCGGCACCATGTAACGCCTGAAGAGATGGCAGAGCTGAATCGTTACCGGGCCGGAGAACTGGACATCACCGCAAGCGTGCCGTCGGAGGCATTCGAGCAGATGCAAAATGATCGTCCGGACGAACTGCGAGTGTCACCATACCTGGCGGTTTATTATTACGGCTTCAATGTGACCAAGCCGCCATTCAAGGACAATCGAAAACTTCGGCAGGCGCTGTCGATGGCAATTGACCGGGAGGTGCTGACGACAAACGTAACGGGCCGAGGGGAAACGCCGGCTTACGGCTGGGTTCCACCAGGCACCGCTAATTATGACTCGCGTAAATTCCTTTACGCCAATCTGACGCGGGCGGAGCGGCACACCAAGGCGCGCGAACTTTTCAAGGAGGCCGGCTACGACGAGACCAACCCGTTGAGTGTGGCGATACGCTATAACACTTCTGATACGCACAAACGTATCGCGATTGCTATCCAGTCAATGTGGCACGAAGTGCTAGGAGTGGAGACGACGCTGATTAACGAAGAGTTTCAGGTGTTGCTCGAAAATATTCGCGCGCAGGAAATAACGCAGGTTTTCTTGTCGGCCTGGACCGGCGACTACGACGACGCTCACGCTTTCCTGAGCATCCTCGAAGGCGATAATCCCTCCAACATGACAGGATTCAGCAGCGACGAATACGATTCGTTGATGGACAGGGCCGCTATCCAGAAGAATCCCACGCTTCGTCAAGTCTACCTCGAAGACGCAGAGAAGCTTCTGTTATCCGAACATCCGATAATGCCCATATACTTTTTGGTCAACAAAAATATGGTGAGTCCGCGCGTTCGCGGTTGGGGAGACAATGTGCTGAATTACCATTACAGTCAGCACCTGAGTCTTGCTGATACCGACTAATTATTGTGCTGCGTTACGCGCTTCTGCGCATCATCGGGGCAATACCAACATTGTTGCTGGTTATCGCTCTCGCCTTCCTTATGGTGCACGCAGCACCGGGCGGCCCGTTTGACGCCGAACGAGTGCTTCCGCCGGAGATAGAGGAGAACATTGCCCGGGCCTATAATCTCGACCAATCACTGCCGCAGCAATTTTTCCGCTATCTCGGGGGATTGGTCCGCGGCGACCTTGGGCCCTCCTACCGCTATCGTGATTACACCGTTGCTGAACTGATCGGCAATGCGCTGCCAATTTCAATGCAACTGGGTGTGCTGGCCATGTTGCTCGCGATTGTCGCGGGAATTGCGGCTGGGCTGACGGCGGCGCTCAGCAAAAATTCCTTCATAGACCGGCTTGTTACCGGCATCGCGATGACCGGTATTTCGGTGCCGGTGTTTGTCGTGGCGCCGGTGATGGTCCTGGTGTTTGCGGTGTACCTGCGATGGTTACCGGCAAGCTGGACCGGTGGCACGGAAATAAGCCGGCTTGTTTTGCCGGTTGTGGCGCTGGCATTGCCGCAGATCGCGTACATCGCGCGGCTTACGCGAGCGAGCATGATTGGTGTACTGAGCAGTGATTACGTGCGAACAGCCAGGGCGCAGGGACTCAAAACCAGTTCAATCATTCGTTATCACGCGCTGAAGCCGGCAATGTTGCCGTTACTTTCCTACATGGGGCCGGCGTTAGCTGGGATTCTTACGGGTTCCGTCGTCGTGGAGGAAATTTTCGGCATACCGGGAGTTGGCCAGTTTTTCATTCGTGGCGCATTGAATCGGGATTACACCCTTATTCTGGGGATTGTTATTGTCTACGCGACGCTGGTGATTTTACTGAACCTTGTAGTTGATTTGCTGTACGGCATCCTGGACCCGAGGATTCGCCGCCAATGAGCTATGGTGCGGCAATCAGGCAGATCCTCCGGAAAAACCGGGACAACAAGACGATTGTTGTATGTAGCAGCATCCTGCTGCTCATCGCGGCAATTGCGCTGATTGGACCGCTCTTAAGTCCACACCATTTTGCGAGCACGGACTTCGAGAATCTCTTCATGCTGCCATCGTCAGGCGACTGGCATCTGTTCGGCACAGATGATCTGGGCAGAGACCTTTTCGTAAGGACATTGCTTGGTGTGAAGGTAACGCTGTTCGTGGCGATTATCGCAAGTTGTGTAAGCCTTGGCATCGGTGTCGCATACGGTGCTATCGCCGGTTACGTGGGCGGCAAAGTCGACGCCGTCATGATGCGGGCGGTCGACGCGCTGTACGCCTTGCCATTCATATTTTTTGTCATCCTCCTGATGGTTGTTTTCGAGCGCAACTTCCTGCTGATCTTTGTCGCGATCGGCGCCATTAACTGGCTGGACATGGCACGAATTGTCCGCGGGCAAACTTTGAGCCTGAAGCATCGAGAGTTTGTCGATGCGGCACGACTTATTGGAGTGTCTACTCCCGGAATAATATTCCGCCATATCACGCCGAACCTGTTCGGCGTCGTTGTCGTTTACATGACACTCACGATTCCGCAGGCAATCCTGGTCGAGTCCTTTCTGAGCTTTCTCGGCCTGGGCGTACAGGAACCGCAGACTTCACTGGGCGCGCTGGTGAATAGCGGCGTAAGCACCATGGAGAGGGCGCCATGGCTACTACTGATTCCGGCCCTGGTCCTCGCAGTCATACTGCTCTGCTTCAATTTTCTGGGTGACGGGCTGAGAGACGTGGCAGACCCGAAAAAGAAGACCTTATGAGTCTGCTTGACGTCAAAGATCTCAGCATTCGCTATGCAGGCTCTGCGAAGCCGGTGGTGAATGATCTGAGTTTTTCAATCGAAGCGGGCCAATCACTCGGCATTGTCGGTGAATCGGGTGCCGGTAAGACACAAACAGCCATGGCGGTGATGGGTTTGCTGCCGGCCAATGCAGTAACCGGCGGAAGCATTCGCTTCGATGGCCAGGAGTTCCTGGGTGCAGCACCCGATGTATTAAATCGTTATCGTGCGCGTCGCATCGCGATAGTATTCCAGGATCCAACGACCGCGCTGAATCCATACGTAACGATTGGCGATCAGCTGCGACGTATTTTGCTCGAGCACAAAATCTGCAAGTCGGCCGAGGCACGCGAGCGAACGCTTGAGATGCTGCAACGGGTCGGCCTGCCCGACGCGAAACGTCAGTACGGCGTATTTCCGCACCAGCTTTCCGGTGGTATGCGGCAGCGAGTCATGATTGGCGCCGCCCTGCTCGGCGAACCCGATTTGCTGGTGGCCGATGAGCCGACAACCGCGCTCGATGTCACGGTGCAGGCACAAATCCTGGGGTTGTTACGCGAGCTGCGATCTCAATCAAATACCGCCTTGTTATTGATTACACATGATCTGGGTGTCGTTGCCGGAAACTGCGAACGCATGCTCATGATGGACGATGGTCAAATGCTTGAGGAGGGGCCGACGCAGGAAATTTTTGCGGCACCATCGAATGAACGTACCGCGAGATTGATTGCCGCTGCTCCGCGTATTGATGTGCCGGCAAAAACGACGCCTTTGCCCGCTGGTGTGGCGCCGATCATAGAAGTCGATAATGTATCGGTAAGTTTCAGGGAGGGCCGCGCGAGCGGCAAGAGACAACTGGACGCGGTGCGCAGTTTAAGCTTCACGGTTGCGCCGGGCGAGACCATTGCGATCGTTGGCGAATCCGGTTCCGGCAAGACCAGCCTGGCCAGGGCAATTGTGGGGCTGATTCCAATGCGTAGCGGTGCGGTCAGCTACGCCGGCAAAAAATTGCCTGGTCTGGTGCAATCGCGACCGAATGCAATTCGTCGTCAACTCCAAATGGTTTTCCAGGATCCAGTGACCTCTCTGAATCCGGCAATGCGCGTTGCAGAAATCGTTGCGGAGCCAATCAGCATTCATGAACCCAAAAAGAAGAAGGCCGAGCGGGAACAGGATGTGAATCAAATGCTGCGGCATGTCGGGCTTGGAATTGAATTGCGTGAGCGGTATCCGCACGAGTTGTCCGGGGGTCAGGCGCAACGGGTCGCGATCGCACGTGCACTTGTCGTCAGGCCGAAGGTGCTGATTTGTGATGAGGCGGTAGCAGCGCTGGACGGCACCATTCAAAGCGAGATTCTGCACTTGCTGCAGGCGGAACAGGCCGATACCGGCCTCGCACTCATTTTTATTACGCACGATCTGTCGGTCGTGCGGCAAATAAGCCACCGGGTCCTGGTCATGTACATGGGGCGAGTGTGCGAGGTAGCGACCAACGAGCGGATGTTCAAACGGCCGCAGCACCCCTATACAAAAGCGATGATCAGCTCCGTTCCGGTGCCTGATCCTGGTGCAAAGCCCGCTGAGGTGCCGCTCGCAGGTGAGGTGTCGTCGATACTAAATCCACCTGCGGGTTGCCCGTTTCACCCGCGTTGCCAGCACGCTGTCGCACGCTGCAGCGAGCAGGTTCCTGAGCTGGAATCAACCGCTAGTGGCAGTGTCGCCTGTTTCAGAGCAAATGAACTCGATCTGGGTTATTAGTTGAGGATTGCTGCAACGATGTCGACAGGTTGCTTTGATTTTGTAGGAGCGCGGCCCACCGGGCGATCCGGGTTGATTACGCGTAACCAATGCGAATCGCCCGGTGGGCCGCGCTCCTACAAAAGTTACCCTACTGGTTTGGTTACATGCCAGGCATGGGGATCGGCATCGGCGCACCGTTAACACTAAGTAGCCCCTGTGCATACTCGGCGTTCATGACATAGTCGTCGCCGTCCTTCAGTAAAATGCC
>SMUY01219238.1_pt1 | contig 18641 bp, 13 predicted proteins | sample 2456441 | NCBI WGS metagenome assembly SMUY01 (sample SAMN11095931, study PRJNA526329) | marine sediment metagenome | biome: Marine sediment; feature: Surficial sediment; material: Deep marine sediment; isolation source: Hadal surficial sediment | place: Pacific Ocean | collected 2014-11 | depth...
CGTAACCCAGGATGCCTTGCGCATTATTGTCGAGCTCTGCCTGAATGGTTTCCTCATCCAGCGAGGCAACATCGCACAAAGGCGGCGTTAGTATTTCGTCAAGGCTCGCAAGTTGCCGTGCTGCGCAAATTTCCTGATGCTCGCTGACATTCACATCGTGGTAGTGCATGGCGTGCAGCGTTGCCGCAGTGGGCGATGGCACCCACGCGCAGTTGGCACCCGATTGTGGGTGTGCTGATTTGGATTGCATCATTTCCAGCATGCAATCCGGCTTCGACCACATGCCTTTGCCTATCTGCGCCTTCCCCGGGAGGCCAGAGCGGATGCCGATATCAACATTCCAGTCTTCGTAGGCACTGATCCACGGTTGGGCCTTGATCTGTTCTTTCGGTAGTACGGCACCGGCGTACATCGAAGTGCGAATCTCATCGCCGGTTCTATCCAGAAAGCCTGTGTTGATAAATACGAGCCGATCCTTAACAGCATCAATACATTGTGCAAGATTAATCGTCGTGCGCCGCTCCTCGTCCATGACACCAATCTTGATGGTTCCGGGCATCAATCCGAAGAGTTCTTCAACCCGTACGAACAACGTATTGGCGAAAGAAACTTCGTCGGGACCATGCATTTTCGGTTTCACGATGTAGATACTGCCAGTGCGGCTGTTCGCCGAACGCGCGTCACTCAGCGCACAGGCTGTAGTAATCACCGCATCGAGGATGCCTTCAAATACTTCCTTTCCCTCACCATCAGCAACTGCATCGGTGGTCATCAGGTGGCCAACGTTGCGATTCAACATCAGGCTCCTGCCTGGCAGCACTACCTGGCTGCCATCTGTCGCAATGTATTTGCGATCGCTGTTCAGGCGACGCGTCTGCAGCTTGCCATCTTTCCTGAACGTTGCCTCGAGCGTGCCCTGCATCAGGCGAAGCCAGTTTCGATAAACGCCGACTTTGTCTTCGGCGTCAACGGCTGAAACAGAATCCTCACAATCCTGAATTGTTGTCACAGCCGACTCGAGAACGATGTCGCACAGATTGCCCGGCGCGACCTTGCCAATCGGGTGATCCGGGTCTGTCTGCAACTCGATATGCAGATCGTTGTCACGGAACAGGTATACGCGTTGACCGCCCCAACCGGACCAGCCGATGAATTTTGTAGCGTCTTTAAGCCTGGCCTTGCTGCCATCCGCAAGCGTCGCAATGCAGCTGGCATGGCGGGTTGGAATCTCAACTGAGTAATCGACTACCTCGGCGTGACTGGCGCCATCCAGCGGAATGACGCGATCGAGAAATTCCGTCGCATAAGCGATGACAGCGGCGCCGCGCTCCGGGTCGTATCCCGTTGTAGCTGATTCCTTATCGCCTTTGGGTATGACGTCCGTGCCGTATAATGCATCGTATAAGGATCCCCAACGCGCGTTCGCGGCGTTGATCGCAAACCTTGCGTTGTTGACCGGTACCACAAGTTGTGGGCCCGCAATCGTCTTGATTTCTGCGTCTACACCGGTCGTTGAAATTTTCGATTGCGTAGTGGACTCACTGAGGTAACCAATCTCCTGCAGAAACTCGACGTATTCAACCTGATTCCATGCGTCGCCCTGCCGGGACTGGTGCCACGTATCGATTTGCTGCTGCAACTCGTCCCGGGTTTCGATTAGCTGGCGATTCGCCGGAGTCAGGTCACAGACGATGTCTTCCAGTCCGCGCCAGAACTCCACGGAATCGAAATCTATCGCAGGCAGCAACTCGTACTCGACGAAAGCGTAAAAATCCGGATCGATACTCAGGCTACCGATCGATCGTCGGCCATCCTCAATGGTACTGGCAATATTCAATGCGTACATTGGTTGTTCTCCCGCGGCACTGTTTTTAATTTGCTCGCTCTGATTCACGCGACGAACTGCTCTTCCTCGGTACTGCCATCCATCGCAGTCGTGGATGAGAGTCCCTGCATGATCGTGTTCTGCACGGCATCGAAATAGCCGGCCCCAACAAACGATTGATGCTTCGCCGCCCTGAAACCGTACTTCTCGTCGGCAAATTCCTCTTCCTGAATTCGCGAGTAGGCGTACATGCCTTCATTTTTGTAAGCCCGGCTGAGTTTGAACATGCTCGAGTTAAGCGCGTGCCAGCCAGCAAGAGTGATGAACTGGAATTTGTAACCCATCGCACCCAGTTCCTCACGGAAGTGCTTCATCGTCTCGTCATCAAGATTGGCCTTCCAGTTGAATGACGGTGAACAATTGTAGGCAAGCAACTTGCCCGGGAATTGCGCGTGAATCGCTGCTGCGAATTTCTGCGCCTGCTTCAGATCAGGCTTTGAAGTTTCGCACCACAGCATGTCGGCGTATGGCGCATAGGAAAGTCCGCGTGCTATCGCCTGGTCGATTCCCGCATTGGTACGGAAAAATCCTTCCGCAGTCCGCTCACCGGTTATGAATGGCAAATCGCGTTCATCCGTGTCGGATGTAATGAGGTTGGCAGCGTCGGCATCCGTTCTTGCGAGTAACACGGTAGGCACACCCAGAACGTCAGCAGCAAGTCGCGCGGCCGTGAGTTTGGCTATGGCCTCACTGGTCGGCACGAGAACCTTGCCACCCATGTGTCCGCATTTCTTCGCGGAAGACAATTGATCCTCAAAGTGCACGCCGGCGGCGCCAGCTTTGATCATGCTCTTCATCAATTCGAAAGCATTGAGGTTGCCACCGAATCCGGCCTCTGCATCGGCAATGATCGGCGCCAGCCAATCGACATCGGAATCGCCGTTCAGCGTGTAGATTTCGTCGGTACGCAGGAAAGCATTGTTAATTCGTTCGACCATTTTCGGCACGGAATCGACCGGGTAAAGGCTCTGGTCCGGGTACATTTCGCCCGCACTGTTACCATCCCCTGCTACCTGCCAGCCGGAGCAATAAATTGCTTTCAAACCGGCCTGGATTTCCTGAATAGCCTGGTTACCAGTCAGCGCGCCTAACGCACACAATGGTTTCTCCTGATTGACCAGGCGCCAGAGCTTCTCTGCGCCAAGACGCGCCAGAGTATGTTCTATGACCACCGAGCCACGCAGTTTCATCAGGTCTTTGGCGCTGTATTCGCGCCGAATACCTTTCCACCTCGGGCTGTTTTTCCAATCCGCTTCCAGCTGTGAAATTTGCTCATCCCGCGTCATTACGATCTCCCTTTCTCCCTCTCGCTAACGCTCTGATACCGTGAATACTCCAGCACTTGGCGTATAGTAAGATATTGATCGTTGAAATTTCACAGTGAAAATTTCACAATGTCAATTTTACAAGGTACTGCTATGGTCAGTCAGCACGGACTCCTGCGAAAAGCCCATTTTCTGGGTACCAAGATCAAGTCGCTGCGCAAGCGTAACCACTTGACGTTAGAGGATTTATCGGTCCGTTGTGTGCAAATAGACGCGGCCGCCGGGCCGTCAGTCTCCTACCTGTCGATGATCGAAAACGGCAAGCGAGTCCCCTCGGAACGCCTGGTACAGATCATTGCGGAGATTTTTCAAAAAGACATAAGCTGGTTTTTTGACGAATCGCTGGACGAAAGCGAGATCAATCCTTTACCGGCCACGGCTGCTGTCAGGGGTATGCCTCTGGAACCAGCATTTCTGTTTACCGATAACCTGCTGCAATCCGCTATTCCGGAGCTGCTCGCACAAACCGGTACCACTGGTCGTCAGTTTGCACACCTCCTGATCCGGGCACACCAGGAGTCCAACCAGAATCGATTTCCCGATCTCGAGCGAGCCGCGGAATCGGTTGGCAAGAAACAGTTTCCATTGTCACTGCCCGACGTCTTTGATTTGGCAGAGCACGTTGGATTGAAAATCAAGTGGTTTGATGAGGGCCCGTTCAGGGACAAGCGTGAATCTCAATTGCCGCTGGATTTGCTGGTCCGGTCTTTCTTCGATGCACCGGAAACTGTGTACCTGAATCGCCAACTCGAACAGACACCCGCCCGGCTCAAGTACGACCTGGCAAATCATATTGCACACAAGGTATTGCATGGTGGTGATGGCGCCCGCACACCGCAGGTGTCCGGTGACCGCTTGTCCGATCGACGCCTCGAAGCGCAATCGCCCAACATGGATGCTAAAGATGTTTTGTATGCATGGCGCGATTTCGAGTGCAGCTATTTCGCCGCCGCCCTGCTCGGCCCCAAAACGGCATTTCGTCAATATCTCGCACGCCATTCATATTCCATCGACTTAGGGCATAAGATCGACCTGACCTTGACGCTGGTCATGCGGCGCATGTCCAGCGTCTCGCCCTACCCCCACTGGCATTATTTCGACGCCTATCCGCCCGGGCACCTGCGCGCCGTCTACCGTGGCAATGGCATCCCGCTCCCGTGGGGCAACATGACCATGATCTCTGATCCCTGCCAGCACTGGGCGGTGTTCAGAATGCTCAATACGACCTCCACAAAACCCTCAGCACAGATCTCGGTCCTGCGAGCGGGAGAGGACAAGCGCCTGTATTGCTGCCAGTCCGTTCGCAGCAAGGATGCGGCCGGCAATCCGCACGTTCTATGCGCAGGAATTGATCTCGCGCCCGCCTTGCAGGCACAAAATATCGACTCCAGGTTGACGATCGATCAAATCGAAGCAAGCTGCAACCGCAGCGGCGGATCCGGAGAGATTCCGCGCGATGCCCGCCACCAATTGGAAAGTGTCGGCAAGATTCTGAACATTGGCTGGATCGCACAAGGCGCTGCCAAAGACGCCACAATCATTTGCCCACGGAGCTCAACCTGCCCGCGGGAAAAAAATTGCATGGGTCAAACCAGGCCTAAACTCAGACCAAAAATTGACGAAATACGCCAGGCAGTACTCGCAAGAGAATCCGCGTAGCGTTCGATATTGCCGGTTCTGTTAAACAGAATAACGGTAACAAACCCTCGTAGGAGCCCGCCGTACAATAGGTACGCATCCTCAATTCCGGAGATTTTCGATCTATCGGCACGGGCGACAAACATTTGCAAAACCCAACCAACCACACCCGCACCTGCGAAGCGTCACACCATCACGCCGCCAACATTAAACAAAGCGCTCACTCTCCCAACTCCCCGGAAAAACTTCTTTCCAACAACAACCTGCACCGCTCCTCCGTTAGCTCAACCGGATTGCCCGCCGCAGTAGGATCCACCACCGCCAACGCCGCCAACTCATCAAACCGGGAATCATCCACACCAAGCCCCTTGATCGTATGCGGAATCTCAAATTCAGTACGAAGATCCATAATCCATTCCAGCACCGCAGCAAAGGACGGCTTGTCTAGCCCAAGATAACGCGCAAGACGCAGCATCGAAGGCTCGATTTTCGAACGATTAAACACCATGACATACGGCATGAACACCGCATTAGTCCGCCCGTGATGCGTGTTATAAAGCGCTCCGACCGGATGTGACAACGCATGGATAGCGCCCAGGCCTTTCTGAAATGCGGTCGCGCCCATGGACGCTGCAACGAGCATGCCGCCACGCGCTTCAATATCGCTACCATCGGTAACTGCACGTTGCAGAAAAGTTTTCACCAGCCGCATGCCCTCCAGTGCGATGCCATCCGCCATCGGGTGATATCCTGGCGCGCACCAGGCTTCCAGGCAATGTGCGAGCGCATCCATACCGGTCCATGCAGTCAGGTTTGGCGGTAAGCCGAGAGTGAGCTCCGGATCACTGATGACCACGGCCGGCATAATCTTTGGATGAAATATGACTTTCTTGGTGTGCGTGGACTGATTACCGATGACGCCGGCGCGACCGACCTCGGAACCGGTCCCAGCCGTAGTCGGCACTGCAACGATCGGCAAAATCCCGGCCGGATCCGCCCGTGTCCACCAGTCATCAACATCTTCGAAGTCCCACAGCGGCCGCGTCTGGCCGGACATAAAGGCGATAACTTTGCCGACGTCCAACGCCGAGCCACCGCCGAATGCGATCACGCCATCGTGCTTGCCGGCGTGTAACGCAGCGACACCATCGGTAACATTTGTGTCAACCGGGTTACTCCTGACGTCCGAAAAGACTGCTATGCCGAGCCCGGCTTGCTGACAAGCATTCACTGCGTCGCGCAGCATTGGCAGATCAACCAAACCGCCATCCGTAACCAGCAACGGCCGCTTCATTCCCAATGAGGCGCATACCTCGGGTAGCTCGCTGATGCGACCCGCGCCAAATCGAATGTCGGTAGGGTACGACCAGTTACCAATAACGCTCATTCCGGCAACCTTGCTCAGCATTGTTCGAAGCTGTGTAGAAGCTCATGGTCCATCACCTCACGATCGTGTTCAGATTGCTCCCACACGGCGAATGGCAATACGGCGAGTGTGGCAAGTGTTACTACCAGGGTTACCTTGAAAGACATCTCAGCGATCGAGAATGTCAGCCCGATATACATGATCGCGATGATAATCGTTGCGACGAACATGCCGCCCCAGCCACCCGATGCCAGCCCCAGGTTCCAGCCGGAATAGTGGCCGGAGATGACAGCACCAATACCTAATGCCCACAACGACCAGACGCCGGCATATTTTCTCAAGCCCCGTTTGGCGAAATATTCATCGCCTGCGTTCGTGTATTGAACACTGCTTTTTGATTTATCCATGCTGACCTGATGTTCTTGTATTTGTTGTACCTGAGGACCAGCTATCGCGCCTGGTTACAGTAGTTGGTGTCTGTTTCTCCAGTCGTTGTGAAATCCATATAGGTGGATGCAGCCAGTGTAGCGAACGCCGGGATGCCGGACACTTCATGGGTGTCCGGCAATATCGCGTGCTCAACATACATGCTGTATTGCTGGCCTGGTTCAAGCGTATTTGCGCTAACGACATAGTCTGTCGCCCGATAAGTCAGGTAGTTCTCTTTCTCGAAAGGTCGACCGCTGTGCACAATATCTTCAACGATGCAGCTGTCGATCGCAACAAATATCAGATCATCCAGCACGCCGTTTTCATCGGCACGCCCCTCCTCGAACGGTGGCCAGGTAATCACGAGATCAATGGCCGGGTCTACCTGGTCGATCGCGATTCGTTGGTCATTTTGCATGAAGATAATGACAGGCTGTTTCGCGAACTGACGATCTTTGAAATTTACGGAACGTGATATAGCGGCACCGCTGCCGGTCTTGAAACTGAAGGTGTACTCACCTGCTGGAAATTCCCGATCGAGCTCCGCGATGCTTGCCGCCGTGCCACTAAGGTACATGACGTCGCCAATCTCGTCGGATTCAGAATGACGGTACAGTAAGTTCCGTACATCACCTGGTGGATTTGGAAACGTGACGCTCGCATCGGTGACCTTGCCACCCTCTGCAATGAATATCTCCGCGAAAAACAGTGGCCCCATGTCTTCGAGTGCTCCGTCCCTGTACTGTTGATAGCGAGCTACCTTACCGGCACCGAAAAACGTCACGTCCTGCTGACCGATGGGCTGGTCCGATGAGTTTGAGCGTGTTGCCTCGCCAGGCGAACAACCGACGCCAAGCAACAGCGCGAATGCCAGCAGCATTGCTGGCATTCGAAGTTTGTGCACGGCGCTGATCGTATGCGTGTGACTAAGCATAATTCCTTGCCGATCCATTGGGTTGCAAGACTATAACAACGTCCGTCGGCAAAGTATCTCGCCGCGATCGCCAGGCATCAGGTGTTTCCTGAAACCGAGCGCATATTGGCACAATTTCCGCGGCGAATTGCTGGCCGGCGATCGATACGCCTGAAGTAAGGAGCGCAGTGCGGCAGGCACTGGCTGAAGAACACGTCGTTTTGCAGGATGCCGGCATCGCCATGTTGGAGTCCGCCCAACAGGATTTCTTCCGGTCGATGCTGCACTGCACGATCGAGAAAAGGGGGAAATGAGACCTGCCCATTTCCCCTCTGTCCTGCACCATTAAACCCGTCAATTGAACGGGCAAACGGTCACCCCGATTAATTAAATCGCTTGGTCAGCGTCACGCCATAAGTTCTCGGCTGATTTGGATACGAGCTGATCCTGTCAGTCTGGACTGTCGTCGGGAAGCCGCTCGTCAGGTAATCGTCGTCGTTGATATTGCGACCCCAGAGCAGGACTTCGAATCCGTTCTCCCAGGCAAGACCGATGCTTGCATTGATCGTGCTGACCTCACGCGAGAGAATGTCTGCAGAGACGTTCTCGACGACCTGGACTTTGTCATCGTAAATATATTCAGCGCGAATAAAGCCTGAAGCGTTACTGCCAAATTCGAAGCTCCAGATACCCGAGAAGTTCATGCTGAATTCACTCACGCCGGCTACATTCTGCCCGCTAAGGTCTATTGGACCGTTAGGACCCTGGGCGTTCTCGAACGAATCATATTTAGGATCCATCCAGGTTCCGGAAAATGCAAGATTTAGTGAATCGACCGGATTAAAATTCGCCTCTAACTCCAGTCCCGTGGTCGATTGTTTACCGGCATTTGCGAGGACAAATCCTGTGCCAACGAAGATTGCGCTTTGGAAGCCCTTGATCTCCTGATCGAATATTGCGACGTTTACCGAACCGCGATCAAATCGCGCCTTTAGGCCGATTTCGTACGCGGTAGCTTCTTCCGGACCGGCATAGCGTGTACCGGAAACCAGGTTGGGCGGGCCGATGCGATCATTTGGACCTGCACCAAGTGCCGCCATATCTTCCGGGAACGGCCGCGAATCGCGCGTGAGATTCCAGGAGGTCGCTTTGAAGCCAGTGGCTGCGCCTATATATACATTGATGCTGTCCGTCCAATCGAACGCGAGCCGAGCGCTCCAGGTCGTGTCATCGTCTTTGGTTGAGCCGGATTCTACACCATTGGGAAAGTTCATAAATGGTGGCAGAAACTGGAGTGGCTGCAGCGGAAGAAGTGGATTGCAATTCGGTGCAGTAGCCGGTGTGCACTCAGTCGTACTGACAAAGTTTGCAAGACCGTCCTGAACCGGATTTGCTGCAATGTTGGCTGGCGTAGGAGGCAGTCCCGTGAGAAGCCCAAAAGTCTGCGCATAGACGATCTGTCGGAAATCAAGCGACGAAAACAGGTCCGTACTCACAATATTCATGGTCACATCCTTTTCATCCTCGGTGTAATTCGCCCCGAGTGTCAGGATCACCCGATCCCCCATATGAATATCAATCTGACCGAAAATCGAAAATGATGTGTTGTCTTGCGTAAACGCTTCTACAAAACCCGTCCCGGCCTGTTCAAAGTCCCCAGGCTGAATTCCTAATGCTGCTAATGCGGCCTCTGCACCGTCGAGGCCAGAGGGGGGTGGGAAATTTGGTGGTGGGGTTGACAGGAAGTCGCCATAAGCACGGAAGTCCTGTCCGTAAAACAAGGTATTGTTGTTTGTTAGTTCGTCGTCATAATAAAACCCGCCAATCATCCAGTCAAAAGCACCATCGCCTGACGACGTGAGGCGTAGCTCCTGCGTAAATGTGTCGATATCGATATCTTTCGAAACAGGATTGAGCAGATCAGCACTGGTAAAATCGCTGTCGGCGTCCTCAAGTCGAGACTGACTCCTTTGGGCGGTAATCGATGTGAGTGTTACTCCGCCAAAATCGTAGTCTATCTGCAGCGAAACGCCTTGGTTTTCAAGTTTGTTAGTTGGGTTGTAGTTGTAATATTGTGCCCGTGCAAACGGATCTTCCGTTAGCACCTGGCCACCAATGAGCCCTATGACCGCGGCAGACTGGCCCAGTCCGGCGTCGGCGTTAGCAACGCCGCAACAAAATTCGTCAAGCTCATCGTAGTCGACGATCAAACGCATTTCCAGGTTGTCTCCGGGCTGGAACAGGAGTTGTCCGCGAACACCAAAACGATCGATATCATTTATGTCCGAGCCATCCGCGAGGTTTGTAAAATAGCCATCGCGCGTATGTGAGCTGCCGGCCAGGCTGAACGCAACTGTGTCTGACAAGGGGCCCGTAATGTCACCTTTGACTATGAACTGACTGTAATCGCCAACGGTGACAGCGGCTGATCCGCTATAGCCATCGAGATCAGGTTTTGCCGTGATTACGCTAATGACGCCTGCAGAGGCGTTCTTGCCAAACAGGGTGCTCTGTGGTCCGCGCAATACCTCGATACGTTCAAGCGTCGGAAAATCCGCGATTGCAGATGCTGTCCGCGAACGATAAACGCCATCAATAAAAACACCGACAGAAGGCTCGATACCGATATTGTTGGATCCGTTACCAAATCCACGGATAAAAAAGCTCACGTTGCCAGCCGTTTCCAACTGACTGATACGCAGAGACGGTACTAGGGTTTGCAGGTCCTTGATGTCTACGATCTGTGCTTTTTGGATCGTGTCCGCATTGACGACCGTCACTGCTATAGGAATCTCCTGCAATGTTTGCGGGCGTTTGGTCGCCGTAACGATAATTTCCTCGATGATGCCTTCCTGCCCCCAGGCAGGTGCTATCGCAGTTAAGGATGCCGCGAGGATTGCGAGGCAAGGTGCTGCTATTCGGAAGGTTTTCATCATGGTCCCCTGGAAATGTGGTTTCGCTGCGTGACTCGGGCGCCAAATCGTTGTCCGACCACAGGCAATGACAGGAAGACTAATGCTGTGGAGGGCAGGTGTCAAAAAACAACGATAGACAGGCACTTGATCTTGCAGCAAAAATAGCCATTTTGGATGACATAAGATCGCACCGCAGCAGTTGCGCGCAGTCGCTCAGCGACTGGAATCGCAACGGTTTAGCGCCAATGGTGTGGCTGGCCGGGCACCCTACTCAACCTGAACATCGGCCGGCAGCCGCATTGCAACTTTGTTGTGTAAAAACGACAGCATAATATCGCGTACGTCGCGCCAGCGATGAGTATTCAGGTGATGCGTGCCACCACTGATAATCTCCACCCAGGCGCGCAGAATCAGGTCCGCCAGCAAGGCAGCGCTTTCGAGACTTATCGTGTCGTCAGCGTCACCGAAGATGCCGAGCACCGGAAAATAAAAACCTCGCGCAACGATGCGCCAGAGCCAGATACCAATCACCGGCGTTGTCATCAATGACACCAACACACTATCACCAGTGTTGAGCAGTCGCAGACCGGCGGGCGCGAAAAGTGTCAGCGTTTTTACGCGCTCCGGATGCCGCGCGGTAAAATCCGCAGCGATCACGTCCCATCGACAGGGCACCGATATTTACAGGGTCATGGAGTCCAAGCGCATTCAGAACGCGTCGGTATTCCGCAAAATCAATTTACCGAAATTGCTGCCCTCGAAAAGTTTGAGGAACACTTGCGGGAAATTTTCGATGCCATCTTCGATCTGCTCCTTTGATTTCAGTTTGCCTTCGGCAAGCCAGCCACCCATGGCCTCAACGGCCTGCGGAAACTGCTTGAGGTAGTCGAAAACCAGAAAGCCTTCCATCCGTGCACGTGACACGAGCAGGCTCATGTAATTGCTGGGCCCGGTCATCGGACCCTTATTGTTGTATTGCGATATTGCCCCGCAGATTACGACGCGAGCGTGCATGCGCAACATGGGCAACACGGTATTTAGCGTATCGCCGCCAACATTGTCGAAGAAAACATCAATGCCCTTGGGACAATGCTCCCGCAACGCTTTTTGCAGATCTTCACTCTTGTAATCGATGGCCGCATCAAAGCCCAGTTCATCGACCAGGTAACCGCACTTCTTCTTGCCACCGGCAATGCCAACCACGCGGCAATCGTGGTTGCGCGCAATTTGGCCAACGACGCTGCCAACCGCACCAGCGGCGCCGGATACGACTATCGTTTCGCCTGCTTTGATGCTGCCTACATCCAATATGCCAAAATAAGCCGTAAGCCCTGTCATGCCCAAGACACTCAGGAATGTCGGCAGTGGCGCAAGCTTCGGGTTCACTTTTTGCATGTCCTGGCCATCGCTGACCATGAATTGCTGCACGCCGATCATGCCATAGACATGATCACCCACCGCGAATCCCGTTAAATTTGATTCAGTTATTCGGGCTATTCCGCCTGCCCGCATTACCGCACCGATCTCCACCGGAGGCATATACGATCTTGTTGCATTCATCCAGCCACGCATTGCCGGATCAAGCGAAACATAGAGAACTTCCGCTACGAATTGCCCTTCCTCAGCTTTCGGCACCGGTTCGCGGCGGATTTCCCAGTCCGAGTCCTTCGGCAAACCTTCCGGCCTTGCCGCAAGGCGAACCTGAATATTTTCATCTGTCATGGTTATATCCTTCCTGGCTTTATCGTCTGTGAATCCGCTAAGTATCATGCCCTGATATTTGTCAATTCGAAACAGGTAATACAAAATGGCCGCACAACTGAGGAGCGCAACTCGTGATTGACCTGTATACCGCAGCAACACCTAACGGCTGGAAGGCCTCGGTCACACTGGAAGAACTGGAGATTCCTTATACGGTCAAGCACGTAAGGATTCTTGAGGGTGAACAGCACAAACCGGAGTACCTGGCGATCAATCCGAATGGTCGCATCCCGGCAATCGTTGACCACGACGCCGGCGGCTTCGCTGTGTTTGATTCGGGCGCCATACTGGTTTATCTCGCGCAAAAAAGCGGCAGGCTCATGCCAGCAGACGCGAAAGGTTCTTCACTGGTCATGCAATGGCTGATGTTCCAGATGAGCGGCGTCGGCCCGATGATGGGACAGGCCAATGTTTACTTCCGTTATTCAGAGGAAAAAATTCAGTCCGCCATAGACCGCTACCAAAACGAATCGAAACGGTTGCTGACCGTACTCGATGGCCGACTTGCAGATAACGAGTACCTGGCCGGCGACTTCAGCATAGCCGACATCGCGAACTGGTCCTGGGCACGCACACATGCATGGTCCGGTCTCGATATTACGGACTTGCCGAACCTGCAACGCTGGCTGGATGCAATATCCGCACGCCCGGCTTGCCAGCGCGGTATCCAGGTGCCGGAAGACGTCAGCAATCTTCTGACCACAGACAATTCCGACGAGAAAGATAAATTCATCGCCGGCGCACGCACGATGGTGACAAAATAACCGGGGTCGAGCCCACTGCTGTCCCGCAAACTCAAAATCGGAGATCGTGCTACAGGCAAAACTTGTCGTGTTGTTGAGATTTATCGCCCGTGCCGATAGACGGATAATCACGAGTATCGAGAACGTGTATCTATCGTACGGCGGGCTCCGACAATTCTAATTGGTAATGTCGGAGCCCGCCCAGCGGGCGAAGTCCAAAATCCGTAGGAATGTCGGAACATTACGCCAACGCTTCAGCCCACGGCCATCAGCAACCAGCAATATTTGCCGCTTAGTTGGCGCACAAACGAAGTTTTTTGTATCAATTTGTTTAAATATTTACGAACTGCAACACCCAGTAAACTCCGATTATGAACTGGGCAATGAAGAATGCGAATCTGACTTGCACGGCAAAATTACTGGTCGATACGAGGTGCGTCACTGACTGAAGCACCCGGGCGCCAATCAGGAAATACGCAAGCCCATCCGTAACTGCAGTGGTATCCGTAGCGATCGCCAGCAGCAGCAAACCGCCGAATATTGGGAAACTCTCGTAGCAATTCGCGTGTGCCCGGCAAAGGCGATTGGAAAACGGTGAAACATCTGCCCCGCTCGGGTCGAAACTATTCGGTGCTTTCTTGCCGGTCACCGTATAAAGGACTCTTACGGAAGCCAGCAGGGCAAGCAACGCCAGCATCCAGACTATGTACCCCAGAAACGCAACAAACGATGGGCTTATTTTGATTCTCCCCTGTTTTTATCTATTTGATTTTCTTGTCACACGATTTAACTGCGCCGGGCCGGTGCCCGCAAGTTTCGCGCTTTGCGGCGTGGTGCAACACAAGCAGGAACACTCTATTATGCCTGACAAGAGCACCAGCCTGGGCTATTCATGAATAGTCCGGGGCCAGACCTGACAAGACGGGCCCAACCTGGTGACGGGATATAAAAGTTGATAAAAGCTAAGGGATACAGCGTCGAAGAACTCGATCGTTTTCGGCATTTTCAGAAGTTATCGTACGAGATACTCGATTCCACAGCGAAAAATCTGCAGATCGGAATCGGTGAACGCGAGGCAACTCATGCGTTGCGAAAAGCGTTTCATCTCGCTGGCGCACATAACTACTTTCACGTTCCAGTTGCCCTGTTCGGTGAACGCAGCGCGTATCCCGGTGACTTCGGCGCGTTTGAAGCATTGCCAACCGACCGGGTATTGAAAGATGACGACACGTTCATTCTTGATGCGGCACCCATATTTGATGGCTACACCGTCGACACGTCCTGTGCATACAACTTTGGCGACAGTGATGTGTTCCGGAAACTGGATCAGGAGCTACCGACACTGCGTCGGCTGATCAAAGACCGTATCGATGAAGGCTGCACTTTCCAGAATATCGCCTGGGAAGTTGATGATTTTATCCGTGCGCGCGGATATGAGAATTGCCATCGAAAACATATTGGCGCGGTGCTCGGACACATGGTGACAAAAGCGGATACCAATCGGCTGGCCTCGTGGTCGTACAAGGGCCTCGCGGTTAAACAGGTCTCCTGGTTTCTTACCCGCAGTCGCCTCGCACGCGGCAAGCGACGAGAAATGACGCCCAACTGGAATCATACGAATACCTGCAAAGGCGTCGCACCCTTCGGCTTGTGGGCAGTGGAACCACATCTCGCGTCCGGTGATGTGGGTGTAAAGTTTGAGGAGATCCTGATCATTGACGAGGACGGTGCACGCTGGCTTGATGATGATTTGCCACATCATCGGCGCTGGAAAAACTTTCGGCTTTAGGCGATATCTCTCGACACCACCATGTCAATCGCGTGGTATGCGGACAGTATTGCGCCCTCCTGCCAGCCCTGCAGAATGCTGAGATGCTCTCCCGCAAAGAAAATGTTGTCATCAGCAGTTAACAGGATACCCGGATCGGAAGTTCCCCACGCACCCAGCTGGAACGGCACCTTTGGCCAGGACACACTGATACCACTACGAACCTCATTTCCGTATTCCTGATGCAAATTATTGCCTTGCGCTATTGCCGCATTGATTCTTTGCTGCGGCGATTGGCTGGCGAAATTGTTACCCGCAACGCCACCGAAAATATAAGCGCCAACGATGATTCCATTGGCCGTTCCCAGGCTGCCATTGGGATACCACATTTGCGTAATGTCCTGTGTCGTCCAGGATATGCCGCCGTAAATATTGTGATCCTGCTCCCAGAATCGACGTGACTGAAAAGCGATTTTGCCAGCAGCGGCATAAGCAAAGTTGTTTATTGCGGACTGATGGCCACTGGCGAAATCGTTTGCGATATTTCTCAGAACTGACGCCGGGATAGTACAGACGCAGTGATCAACATCGAGCGTTACAGATGTGCCAGATCGATCCTGATAAATAACTCTCGCACCATTCGTAATCTTGCGAATTTCTGTAACGACTGCCTCAAAAACAATATCCGCAGCCACCCTGTTTTCGAACGCCCGGGCGATCTTATCCATCCCGCCAACGGGCTGTAACATGGTTGCTTGCTGGTTAAGCGAGTGGGGGAAGTCCTGGCGTTGCTGCCAGAACGTTTCGCTGAGAATTTCCTGCAGCTGGAGCGGGCTTAGCAATTCACCTCGTTGTCGGCTGCCGGTATTTTGCTGGCCGGGGAAACCTGCTCTGTCGGAACCCGGATAGTCAAAGTTGCCGGACAGGTCGCCGAAGCCGCGCAGCATTTGCAGAATATTTTCTTTGTCGTTCGCCGATAGTTCCATATCCAGCGAGTTCTGGTTGACAGCCAGTGCCAGCAGGCTGGCGATATTGCCACGAGTGTCGGCACGCACCTGCCGTGCAATCTGTGGCTGACCATTAAACGCAGAGGTCGAGTGCATCAACGCGGCAGAATTGTAGTTGATGAATGTTTCCAGCGGCACCTTGAATTCGCGGCAATAGCCAAGCAGGAACTCATGGTGACCCGCGATTCTTGCCGGGCCGGAATTAAAGTACAGGTCGTTATCAAAATCGAACTGACATGTCTGCGAGGAGTCCGTTTCAGCCACCACATCGCCCGCGCGGATGGTCCTGTTGCGGCCTCCGGCGACGGCCGTTGCTTCGAGTATGGTGCAGTTGTATCCGAGCCTGGTCATTTCCAGGGCAGTCGTCATACCGGCTATACCGCCGCCGAGTATTACTACCGATTTACCGACGCCGATGTTGGTGGGCCAGTCCCCGGGGCGAGGAGATGGAATGGCCGGCTGCGGATTCGGCGGTGGATTCGGATTACCGGGCATCCCCGGTGCCGCAGATGAAGAACCGCAACCTGATAACGAGGCACTAATGCCCATGGCCGCCATCGTCCGCAACATGACGGAGCTGCCAACGGCACGACCGATGGAGGTCAGAAAGTCGCGCCGGGCGATGCGATTCCGGCTGGAGGTCATTTGATCACCATTTGGCTGGTAAGTACGAGAGCATTCATAGGCTATGCAGGATGAATTTGGCTTTCCTGCCATATTGGACCGCGCAATCTATACGGAATTCCCGTCGCGAAAAGGCGGGTTTAGTCATAATCGAGACCCATTTTCTGCTGAATGCCCTGGAATCGAACGTCATGTCTGATCGGATCCCAGGACGAATTGGTATTGAGAAATATTAATCCCCGTGACCGGACGTCATAGGCCCGCTCCAGCCACTGAATGGCCGCATCGAAATCTCCAAGTTGCGTATAAACACGCGCAATCTCTTCCGGTGGCACAAATCTGCTTGCCTCGAGCGCAATTATTTCATCGAGAATTTCGCGTGCTTCCAGACTATTCCCGGCCCGAATTTTGGCGACAGCCAATGCCGCCAATGATGCTGGTGAGCGTTTCTGGATCGCGACGTTCTGTGCAAAATCCATCAGTGCCAGGCCCACGTTGTCCAGTTGCAGGTATGCCCATCCCCGCGGGCTAAATGCATCGCCAGAAGTGTCGTCAATCTCAATCGCGATGCTTGCCTCTTCGACCGCTCGCTGCGGATTTCCTGCCGCAAGAAACCGCCAGGCGGCATTCGACCTTACCCATTGATCGCGCGGAAAACGCCTGATTGATTGTTCGGTTAGTTGCAATGCTTCGTCGTTGCGGTTCAGGACCGAAAGCAGAATCATGTAACCAAGTACGGCGCCCTCATCATCTCCCTGTGCCTTTTTATAAGCGTCCTCAGCCTCATCCCACCGCCATTGATACCAGGTCAAAATGTCGCCATGCAATGAAAGCGCTTCTCCAAAATCCGGTGCAATTCTCAGCGCGTCCGCAACCTGTTCTTCGGCAAGCAAAAACGCTTCCCGCGGCGCCAGCCAACCATAACTTGTGCCAGCAAATGTCAGCGCCTGCCCAAGGCCAACATGCGCTTGCATGAAATCAGCATCCACGTTGAGCGCTGCTTCGAAAAACCCGATGCTACGCCGTAAGTCCTCCGCATTTCCTCGCCAGAGATGATAACGACCGAGCAGGTAATTTTCATAGGCTTCGAGATTGTCTGTTGGCAATCGTTGCGACTCATCAATGTCGTCAACGATCAGCTCCGTCGCCAGTTCTTTTGCAATTTTTTCCGCGACATCGATTTGAACATCAAACAGTTCACTCACGTTTAGGGGGCGATCATAACTTTGGGCCCAAAGATGATGGTCGTTGACTGCGTCGATAAGCTGAACTGTGATTCGTACCCGGTCACCGGAATGCCGAACGCTGCCCTCGATAATCAAATTGACCTGCAGCTCGCTGGCGATGTCACGCAGATTTTTCTTCATACCGCGGTATGGCAGCACCGATGTTCTTGAAGTAACTGCCAGACCATTGATTGCCGACAAACGCGAAATAATTTCTTCATGCATGCCGTCGCTGAAATACGCCTTGTCGGCGGTGGCGCTCAAATCCTGAAATGGCAATACAGCGACCGACCAGGGACCGCCCGGATCAATCGCCGCACCCGACTCTGGCTGCTCAACAAAATTCCACAACAAGAGGCCAAGCCCCAGTAGCCCAATTAATGCCAGGACGTACACTTTAAAGCGGGTGCCGGTCAGCCGCTTTTCCCCGGGATCGGTTACCGGAACGATCAGTCGATAACCCACGCCGCGAATTGATTCGATGTAACGCGGACTGTCGCTGGAATCTCCCAGCGCCTGGCGCAGCAGGCTGACCCGTTGCTTTACGGTTTCCTCACCAACTACAACCTCGCCCCAGACCTCCGTGAGCAGCTGATCGGTACTCACAATACCGGGTGCATGGCGTATCAGCGACAGCAACAACTCGTAACTGAGTTTGGGTAGCCGAATTTTCTCGCGACCGCGCCAAAGTAGCCGTTGACCCGGATCGAGCAGCAAGTCACCTATTTTTCGGGGCTCGCTGGAGGCTTCTGTCGCAATGTTCATATTTTGCGATAAATCATTGATTCGTATATGTCTCCAGGTGCGATCGAAGATTCTTTACCGATCCTTTACTAAACATTCCAGTGACCTTCAGACACATTACCCCATTGAGTCCTATCTTACGCCGCATGTATCGGCAGCGGTTGCCCGATAACGTACTAATTTGAGAGAGGATTTCGAGATGAATAGTTCAAAAGGCCCACTGACGGGGCTCGTGATGTTAATCCTGATGATAATTCCGGGGTTTGCTGCAGCAAACGGGCACTGGCTGTTTGGTGC
>SMUY01404377.1_pt1 | contig 18557 bp, 12 predicted proteins | sample 2456441 | NCBI WGS metagenome assembly SMUY01 (sample SAMN11095931, study PRJNA526329) | marine sediment metagenome | biome: Marine sediment; feature: Surficial sediment; material: Deep marine sediment; isolation source: Hadal surficial sediment | place: Pacific Ocean | collected 2014-11 | depth...
ACGCGCGGGCGCCGTCGTTAAGCAGTACCTGAATCACGTTATCCAGATTGTCCGTCACAACCAGATCAGCATCCAGATCGCCATCGAGATCGCCAACGGCAAGGGAAAACGGGTCGCTCCCAAACGTCACATCAGAACGTGCGAGGAAGCCGCCCGCACCATCGTTGAGGAGAATTGAGATGCCGGGCAGATCGCGATCAACCGTCGCAACATCGAGCCAGCCATCTGCATTGAAATCTTGACCGAGAATGATTCGTGGCGCGGTGCCAGTATCAAATTCCTGCGCTGCGCCAAGCGCACCTGTACCATCATTTGTGAACAAAGAAACAATGTGGTTGCCGCCGCCGAAGTTGGTCACGACGACGTCCATAAAGCCGTCGTTGTTGTAATCCCCAATAAATGACGCCCCAGGCGTGCGTGTAAGCGCATAATTCACAGGAGTCTGAAACGTTGCGTTGCCGTTGTTGAACAGAATAGAGAGTTCCAGCGACACCGAAGTCACCACTGCAAGATCAAGTGCGCCGTCCCCGTTCAAATCCCCGCTGATCACATGCACAGGTTCCAGCCCAACCGAGATCGGACTTTGGGTGGAATAAGTGCCATCGCCATTATTTAGCAAGAGGGTCAGGTTGTGGGTGAGTTGATTTGACACAATGATATCGAGGTCGCCGTCGCGGTCGAAATCGCCGATGGTCAACGCCCGGGGCGAGTCGCCAACGGTGAGGATTTCCTCGCGTGAAAAATCTCCATTGCCGAGGTTGAGCCAGGTGTGCACGTTGTCACCCTTGGAATGCGGAATCGCGATGTCGAGGTCCGCATCGTTGTTCAGGTAGCCTACGCCAACGAAATGTGCGCCGTTGTCCGTCGCATACGTCGAGTCGAGATTAAATTTTGCCGTGCCGCCGGTAACCTGAATGTAAAACGACCACTGAAGGCTCGCAACCAACGGCGTGCCGCCCGAATTGAGCACGCCCTGAGTTAAAATTACGATAACACGCTCCCCGGCCTCGAACGGATTCGTGGGGGTAAACGTGGCCGTAAAGGCGCCGCCATTATAGCCGTACGTTCCGTCGTGAAAGCCCGAACTTTCACCGTAAACGAGAAAATTCGGCGACTGCAAGGTTGTCTCGTCCATCGCTTGATCAAACTGGACATCGACTCCCACGGTGGCAGGATTGTTCATGGTGAAGCGTTTCGGGTTGAAGTCCACGACACCGGGCGCTTGCGCAAAGACCGGCGAAATAGACAAGAGCAACCACAAAACACCATAGCGAGTATTTGTGATGGTTGACCTGAGCATGATACTCCTCATTACAATTGATCACACGCAATGCGTGTCTAATATTATGAATCCGTGGTGAAACTCATGAAAGGACTTACTCAAGAGATTGATGCGGTCAGACAGTGGGGGCGGTCCCTGGCCTCTGAGAATCCCTGAACTCAATGAACTGCTGCTTACTTCTTCGATGAAAGAATCTTACCCGCATTCGCTTATGAATGCGTAAGTGGAAGCCTTCAAATCAAGCGATGCTATCTGTAATAATAACGGACGATTATAGAAATAAATTAGCGAAATTCAAAATGATATTTTTACAACAACCCCTAGGGTCTGCGAGAACCCAGGGGTTTCGAAACAACCCTATTAACTTCGCTTAACAAACCCACCCCCACGCTCCGCGCACTTTCCCTCTTCCCTTAGCTTGATCAACCCTGCTTGCAGCGAAAGCTCGGCCAGTGACCAAATGGCGGGATCGACATCGTTGTAAACCCGGCGCACCAACTCATACGTGCTCTGCGGTTCCGCCGTCAACGTAGCCAGCAGCTTTTGCTCACGCTCCTGCCGGTGTTTGATAAAATAACGCAGCACCTCTCTGCCGGTCCGCACCGCCGGGCCGTGGCTCGGATAAATTGTGCCGGTCGTGACCGACTCGAGCAACCGCAACGATTCCATGTACGCTGCCAAATGACCGTCCGGTGGATTGATGACAATGGTGGACAAAGTGGAAATCATATCGCCGGCGATCACACTGCCGTAGCGCGTTTCCTGGAAGGCAAGGTGTCCCGAAGCGTGGCCGGGCGTGTGATAGACTTTTAGTTGCCAGTCGGGTTGGCCATCGGGCGATTCACCCAAATCCAGTTCGTCGCCATGCTCGAGATATCTTGTGGGCATGATACCCAACTTCTCCGCTGTGTTCCGGTGCGCCAGAATCGGCAGGCCATAGCGTTCAACGCACGCCTGCAACGCCCCGACATGGTCTGCATGATGGTGCGTGAGCAGAATCGCCTTAAATTCGCAGCCTTCCGCCAGACGTTTGTCCAGATAATTCCAGAAGCGCTGTTGTTCGTTCGGGTCCGATGGCGCCGGGTCGATGAGGTAAAGCTGCGACTCGCCTACCAGGTAAGCGTTGGTGTGCGTCGCCGGCAGCAGAGTGCCGGTGGCCAGCGGCACCATCTGCACGCCCGGCGTAAAGTAGATCTGATGAATTGCGCCCCGGCTGTAATCCTCTGTATGTTTTAGAATCGCGGGAGTCCCTGCGGCAACTGAGTGACCGGCAAATTCACGCAGCATAAAAATAACCGGCGGCACGATAATCATCTCGCCCCGCTTCCAACGAACAAGTGCCGCATCCGCGTGACAATAATTCCCGCTGACCAACTCGCCGTGCACGATTTCGGGCATCTGGCCGTCAGGGACCTGCACCCAGTAGAACTGGGTATCGTAGCGCACGGGCGCAAACTCCGGCGTCAAAACCGCCCCCATGAAATGGAAATCCCGGGCATCTATTGCCAGACTTTCTCTGCCCAGCATTTCGTGAAAATCAATTTCACCAGCCAGAAGCTGTTGACGATAATGTCGTCGTTTGCCAGCCTCGATCATGTTGTCGCCACGAGCGAGCAAAACACCGGTTTCCTCAAAAAGTTCGCGCGCGGCAGCGGCCATGAACGGCAGAGAATCCGGCTGCGCTACAGCAGCGTTAGCAATTTGTGCGCTGTGGTCCTCTTCATCCAGCGTGCCCCCTGGAAAGGCAAAATAGCCGCCGAAAAATTTCAGTGCCGGGTTGCGCTCCACCAGATAAACTTCCGGCGATTCCGGATTGCGGGTTAATACGATGCTCACTGCTTTTCGTTTGGACATGCGGTTGCTTCCATTGTCAAAACAAAGTACGGGAATATAGCTATTTGATGGGTTTCTTACAAATCAAAATATCCTAACCCGGACCAGAGACCTTTTCTCTATTGACTAATTTGGTGAGAATATCTACTTTCACCACCAATCGGCGTAATTAATACAACCCTGGAGGACACTCACCATGAATATGTTCAAAATTTCAGCCCTTGCATTTCTCCTACTTATATGCCAGACTGTTCAGCCGGTCTCGGCGCAGTATATTCTTGAAATGGAGAAATTCGAAGTCCCCGAAGACCTGCTGTGGACGCTTGGGAATGATGAGGGTCTGGATGACCCGGAAGAGCGTACATCATTTTTCGCCAGCTTGCCCGAGAGCGAATATTTGAGGAAAGCCGAAGCTGAAGGTATCACCCTGAAAAAAAGTATCAGCACAATTTACGTGGACGGTAACAACTTCGCCGCCGAAAGTATGGCGCTCGATGAAGGCAAGATGACTTTTATCTACCTGGAGAATGGGGATATCTACATGGTCATGTGGAACAAGAAAAAAGTCATCAAAACCTCGCAAGAGGAAATCAACCAAATGAAAAAAGATGCTACGGCGATGATAAGCCAGGCACAGCAAAACATGCCCAACATGGACGCCCTCCTCTCAAAGTACATGACCGAGGAACAGAAACAGCAGATGCAGGAGGCCATGAATAAGTTAAAGGGCATGGGACAAGGTATGCCAGATCAAACGCCGCAGGAAAAGCCGAAGGTAACGATCGAGAGACCCGGCACGAAAAGAAAACTGCTCGGCACAGAAGCTGAATTATACATCGCAAAGGCGGGCAAGAAAGTTGAAGGCATCTGGGCCATCGACAATGACAGGGCGCTTGCGGCAAAATTCCGGGAAATGGGTGAAAACATGACGGCCGCATTTGAGATGGAAGGCCTGAAGGAAATCAAGGAGTGGGAGATCATCCCGGGAAAATTTCCAGCGTCGAAAACCACTGTGGAAATGGGGATGCGGGGTGGCCGCTTGAGTGTTGACGTTGAATATTACACGAGCATAAAACGGGAGACGCCCACGGCGGACAAGTTCGTACCGCCCGGCAAAGATGAAGGCTTTACCCAGGGCACGCTGATGGACCTGATGCCGGGCATGAACAGCGCGAAGTAGTTCCTGCGGACATAAGGGAAACTTTTTCCGGTGAAAACTGCTTCACTCTCGTTGTTGTTGATGAAGTTTCTCAAAGGTTGTAAATGAGTCAAAAAATCTGGCAAGTCGCTTTTATACTTTTTCTGCTCTCGCCGATTTTCGCGCAAAAAAACGGCGCAAGCCTGAGACTGCCCTATTCCATCCCCGCTGGCAAAATTCGGCCGCTACGCGAGATGCAGGACAGCAGCTTGCAGGCAAAATTCGAACGCCACGTTTTGCAGAATAAGAAATGGGCGCGTCTGATCGCAAACAAAAAAATGACTGTGGGGCTGGTGGATTTACGCGAGCCGTACCGCGCCAGATTTGCGCATCTCAACGGTGATGTGATGATGTACGCTGCCAGCCTGCCAAAAATCGCCATTCTTCTGGCATCCTGCCAGGCCATCACAGACGGTAGTCTGCAGTTGACACCCGAAGTCGAGAGGGATTTAAAGATCATGATCAGCCGCTCAAGCAACATGGCTGCCACCCGCATGATCGACCGCATTGGGTTCGCCAAGATCGAAGAAGTGGTAACTGCTCCGCACTACGGATTTTACGATCCGCATTTAGGTGGTGGACTCTGGGTTGGAAAGCGTTACGCCAAGCGCGGGAAGCGACATCCGGATCCGCTCAAAGGTCTGAGCCATGCCGCCACGGTGTACCAAACTTGCCGGTTTTATTATTTGCTCGCCACCAACAGGTTGGTCAGCGAAAAGGAGAGCCGCCACATGCTCGACATCCTTGCCGACCCGGAAATTAACCACAAGTTCGTTTACACGCTCTCCAAAATCGGACCGAACGCAAAACTTTATCGCAAATCCGGAGGCTGGCGAAACTGGCATGCTGACTCCGTGCTGGTCTGGGGCCTGGAGCGGCGCTATATTCTAGTAGCTCTGGTGAATGATCGTGATGGTGAGAAAATCCTGCGGGAGTTTGTGACCGCCGCGGAAGAAGCGCTGGACGGTTGATCAGCGCGTCAGCGTACGGTCTATGTAGGTCGCCAGCGTCTGGTGCTCCACTGCCGAGTTGATTTTCAGCACATTGGACATCAGCACCACCATGTACACCTTGCCGTCAGGCTTCTCAACAATGGCGACCGAGTTCATGTAATTGGCACGATTGCCCATGTACTTGCCGCACTCAAATCCCGGCTCATCCTTGCAACTATAAAGACTCCCCGACTTAAAGTAAATCGCCGATTTTGCCAGCCTTGGGGCCGATGCGTAGCGGATGCGCTTTTCCGTCATGTACAGCAGCCGCTTGATTTCCAGACTCGACCACGGGTCCACGACCCGGCCTTGCTCAAGCCGCAGCAGGAACTGCAACAGGCCGTTCGGCGTGCCGTGGCTGCCGCCGCGTGGCACAATTTTCTTGCCCGTCCAGGTGAAAAAGCTGCCCAGACGCCAATCTTTGTCTTCGATGCCGATCCTTCGGAGCGGGTCGTTCACGACTGAAAGCGCAATCGCCTGCAGCGTCTTCTTCGGCGTCTTGTTAAAAAACTCATCCTCCAGTTCCTTCGCCGGCGGATAGAACCGGCCGAACTGCCGCATCAGCATGGCTTCTTTCCAGACTGTGCTGGCCGCCGAATTCGAGCTTGATGAGAGCATATAGTCCAGCCACTCGTACAGCGTGAACGTGTCTCCCTCCTGGACCTTGCGAAACTCGACCCTTCTGGTTTCGGGATGAAAAATGGGCACTTCGTGACTGGCTTTGTGAATCCAGCGGTCCGCGATCACCATTCTGCTGCGCAGCAGCCAGATGCGGTACTTGACCGAATCGGGAAACAGGCGCTGCAACTCGGTGAAGAAGCCGGCCGCGATGGCCATCTTGCCGACGCTGCCAGGCTGGTACTGGTAGCCGGCGCGGTGGGAGGCAAAGCGAATCGGCTGGCCCGGCGTGATATCGAGCAAGGAAACTGAGTAGCTTTTATCCCGTCCGACGAACAATTTCTTGATTTGTACTTGCAGCGCCGAATCCGCTTCCGGAAATGTGGCGAGCGTCTCTGCCGGTGTGTCGTACAAATGCAGCTTGATTTCATCGTACAGCTTGCGGCCGCCAACCACCGGTGCCGGCCCCTTCATCTCACCAGCCAGCCGCAGTCGCAGCCGTTCGAGACGACGAATGCCCGTGTATTTATAGCCATCCACAGGATACAATCCCAAAAACAAGATGAGTGGAAGCGCGAAACTAAAAGTGTTTTTCATGGCATTTTTATCATTTGACTAATACTTTGGGTTAACTACCACTAAATTTGAAATGGAGCACTAAGGCTGATCGACCTGTTCAGATCCACTACAAAGTCCAACCGGTTGAGATACGATGACGATTGCGCCAGCTTGTTCTCCACGAACGGCCGCACCTGAAACAGCCAGATCTGGTCGTGCCAAAATCCCAGCTCGATGTCAAAAGGTCCCTTCGTTTCGATGCCGGGCATGCCGGGCAGAATTCGTCTGATATCCGCGGCCAGCAGCCGCAGTTTGGTGCGGTCAGACTTTGTGAGAATGGCTTCGTTAAAATGCACAGATCTCCTGCTCACGCCACCCTCATCGGGCAGATAGAGGTACTCCGGTTCGCGCGCCGGATAAATAAGTAAATCCCTGCCGTCGCTCACCAGGAGGTAGGTTTCCGCCGCCTGCCCTTCAACAGCACCGCCGCCGCCCCAGTTCATCGCCACCACCATGTCGTCCGGGTTGGAGGAAAAGATCCCCGTGGTAATCACCACGCCCGACTTCTCCACGTTCACGCTCGGCAACAACAACAACGAGGGATAGACATTTTCCGGATTGAGCAAATATTTCTGCCGCCACTTGAAGCTGCGCTCCGTAAACGGTGAGGCCCAGACCCGGCGGATCGACTGCAGAATCTCCTCGCGGTCGCGAATATTGAAAACGGTTAAGTTAAGACCTGCGCCGGTAAACTCTTGCAAGTCCTCCATGTTGGTGTCGCTGCGAATGAAGATCGGCAGCTCACCGAGTTCCACGCCAAACTCTCGGTGGAAATCGTCTTGCAGCGCCGTCAAAAACCCGGGCAGGAGTTGCATCTTCTCGATGGCCGCGCGCAAACGGCCAAGCCGCGCCAGGACCCGATCTTCGACTGTGTTTTCAGGCACACCGCGCTCGCGGTCTTGTCCTGCCTGGGCGAAAATCGCCTGCAGGAACTGCCAGTAGGTGACGTTTGTATCCGGAATTCTTTGCGCCATGTGCGCGTGAAAAACGCCGAACGGAATGACGAGACCGGGTACAACTTTTTCGGGAAAAATCGCCTTTAACTGGCCGAGGTTGGCAGCCTTTGGCCCGCATATTCTACCGGAATCACTGGAGCGCAGATTGCTCAATCTCAGAATTGCGGTCTGATCGAGATCTATCTCATCCGTGGGAATCGCAATCTTGTGACGGTTGCCTTGCTCTTGTGTTTCCGCCACCAGGGTGGTCTCCTCCAGCGTCATCTCAGAGGCGAGTTTCATGACGACGCTGCCGCGATCCGAAACGGCATAAAAAACGGTCTTGCCACTATATTTAGCCAGATCCTCAAGGTTGCCGAGCGAAATGTTGGCGTTGGGAATGCCCAGATTGCGGGCCAGAAGCTGGACATGCGAGACGGCGTTGCCTTCAGACACGGTCAGAATGCCGGCAACCGGTTTCAGATCGCCCGGCGCACGCCGCATGGCGTAAATCTTATTCTGGCTGAATACCACTTCCGCCTGCAAACCCGTCACGACGACCAGCTCACCTTTGGTAAATCCGGGGTTGAGCCCCAGCACCTGATTCTGTCCGGCCAGGTCGAGCAGGTGCATTGAAACACCGGAATATTTGTTCGAAATTTCGGCGAGCTTGCTCGCCAGCTCGCCATATGGCAGCAAAATGGAGGAACGCGTGCGGTCATCGATGAAAGAGTGCACCAGCGGCTCGAAATGCGAAAAAAGCGCCACCTCATGCCCATATACTGCCTGGACCATGCGCGTGCCCCATTCAATGGAACGATTCGTCGTTTTCGTAAGCGCTAATAATTTGTCAAGCTTGACGTCACGCTGGGTTTGAGGAAGCAGTAACTCGGTTTCCAGTCTTTCCCACTCCCACACTTCGAAGAAACCGCACCCGGCAGCCGATTTCGCCAGCACATAATTCTTTTCCAGCAATTCGCCCAGCGTGCGCGTCTGCCACCTGGCAATGTTGCGGAACTGGATGGCTTCCAACTCGGAGGAAAGGTCCATCAACGCCAGTCGTATCTCTGCGGACTGCGTATTCGGCAAATGCCGGCGGATCGTAATCAGCAGGCTGGCAATCTTCCTGGCCGACGTCCTGAATCCATCCTCCGGCGTGCCCTTGCCCAGAACGAGATTTGACAATTCGAGACCTACCGGATATTGCAGGGGAATGAGCGCCAGATATTTTCGCAAACTCTCGACGCCCGATTCCGCATAGACCGCAGCCATGCCATCTGCCAGCCGCTGAAACTTCGCGGCCAGGCTTGGCCAGATCTCCTCCCGGTTACTGGCGCGAAATTCTCTCACACTATCGAGGTCCGACGCGTCCGGTCGACCGTGAATTTTAACGCGTAGGTCCATGAACCCCGGCAGCGAATCGGCGATGGTTTTGGCCAGCGCGCGAATCTGCGTGGACTTGTCATCGTTGCCGTTGTGAGGGATGTCCTTTACCGCCTGCCGCACCAGGAAAAATTGCTCTTCCAGTATTTTATCCTGCGACAGCAAATACTTGAGGAAGTCGTTCCCCCAGGCGGATTCGTCTTCTGCCTGGTAGGCGCCGCGGTAGTAGCGGGCGCGGCGCATGATCCAACCGTCGTCTGTGGTTTGCAGGAATTTTTCAAGCTGGTACTGTTTGAGGCGTGCGTTATTATGATCCTCGTCCAGGAAGTCAACAAACGGCGTGCCCGCCAGAATCTGGCCGAGAAAAATATGGTGATCTGTGCGCCACCGCAGCACGATATCCTTTTGTAGCGCGTGCTGAATGCCGCCGGACTGCTCACACCGCTCCCGCGCAGGAATGACGGTTCGGTCCGGGCAAAACCAGCGGATGCCTTGAAACGGCCCGCGTCGCTCTTTTCTGAAGGCCTGCACATGTTTGGCGATCTCGGCAAAATCGGGCTGTCGGTCGGCTGCAAACGGACGCGCCCCGAAAATCAATAGAGCAAAAAAAATGACCAACGCCTGGCGCCGCCGATTGAAAAGCATCAAACACTCCTTAACCCGGACAAACCGGAAGTCCCAAATTCCAAACCGGCACTTGCCGGACAAATCCCAATGAATCCGGTTACCTGATAAATAAATAACATGAGTGATCAAATTTTCGTTCAGACACTATATTAAGTTTAATGAACAAAAAAGCAAGGATTTACTGCACAAGAAAGTCATGAAGAACATTGTCTGACATAAATTTTTCGCGTCGAAATTAGTGCTTGCAAATTAGACCGCAATGACATATATTTTGTGTTTGTATATTCGGCCAGCTACATGAAGTTAACAGAAGAAAAAATTCGTCAAATCGCCCGCGAGGCGATGAATGTGCTGGGCAAACGCGCCAATCACACTTTGGTCAGGAGGGTCGTAAAGGAAGTGGTAAACCGGCTTCAGAAACAGGCCTCAAATGACCACTCAACAGGCTCAAATCAGACCCCTGGCTATTAGTCGATGGCCTAACATTTCGCCTGAAGTATTTCTTTTTCATAATCGATTTTTGTTGCTGAAATATGAGCCCCTGGCTGGGGTTTATTGCGCTCTCAATATTGATAAATGTGCTGGAGGTTAAACACGCATGCGCAAGAACAATCTTTTAAAAACATTACTTATCGTGCTGGTAATTGGGTGGTCAGGCGTCGTCCTGATGCCGACGTTTCAATTGAATCAACAGCAGAAAACCGCAGAAGAATACTACAAGGAAATTGAAGAAGCAACCAGCCTGACCCGCAACGATATAAAAGCCGCGTTGTCGCAGGGCAACCTGGAGCTACAGGTACGGGACACGTTTAAGGGAACCAACGGCAAGAGCGTTGAAGAATTACTCGAGGACGTAAATGCTCTGATTGAGTTGGATGAACAAATTGCAGAGAATGAACCTAAATCGATAAAACTTGGCCTCGATCTGCAGGGTGGAACTTATTTGGTCTATGAAGTCGATTTACCCAGCCTGCTCGAAAGCCTGTCGAAACAACGCGACGCAAACTTTGACGCCGCGATCGAAGAAGTCAAGAGCCGCGTCAATACCCAGAATGAAGATTTCTTTGATGCGCTGCAGGCCGTTTTCCAGGAAAAAGACATGCGGCTGAATAGACATTTTGGCGTTAGAGGCGATTCAGATGACAAGATTATTCAGGACTTGAAGGACCAGGCTGAAGATGCAGTGGAGCGCACCCTGGAAGTGCTGAGAAACCGCATCGACCAGTTTGGCGTTTCCGAGCCTTCCATCACAAAGCAGGGAGCAGACCGAATCGTCGTAGAGCTGGCAGGCGTTCAGGATGTGGAGCGCGCCAAAAGCATCATCGGCACCACAGCACTCCTCGAGTTCCAAATGGAGGCTGAGCCAGAGGTGGCCAGCGCCGTTTTGCGTGAAATTAATCTGGTCATGAAAAAGCAAATGGCCAAGGATCAGGGCGAAGATGTGGAGACCGCAGCAGCGGACTCTCAGAAGACGCCGCAGAAACTGAGAAGGGATACTGAAGTTAGCCTTGAAGATGTGTTTGGTGAGTCTTCGATTTTTGAAGAAACCGCAGGTACGGATAGTTCAGACGCCGGTTCGACTGTGCTGCTTCACCAGGAGATTTTCCAGGATCGCCCGTTCGACGCACTGCTGGCCAATCTTGGCGGCGACATCGGTGTGCCCACCAAGAATGTGCGCACCGTGGAAAGGATTTTGAATTCACCGGGAGTTCGGGAAATTATGCCAAACGATGCTGAATTTCTTTTCCTGAACAAGCCAACGCGCATCGGAGAGCAGGAATATTATCGGTTGTATATGGTAAAAAAGGAGCCGGAGATGACCGGCAGAATGATTGCCAACGCTAATGTACAGATCGGCAGCCAACTGCGTGCCGGCGAGGCTATGGTTGGCATGGAGTTGACCAGCGAGGGCGCCAAGATATTTTCAAAAGTGACCGGCGCCAACATTGGCAAACGAATGGCCATCGTGCTCGATGGCAAAATCGTTTCCATTCCAAACATTCAGGAACGAATTCCTTCAGGTAATGCGCAGATAACCGGCATGGCTAATATGGATGAGGCAAAAGATCTGGCCATTGTACTTCGCGCCGGTGCGTTGCCCGCGCCTATTCAGGTGATCCAGGAACGAACTGTGGGGCCGTCACTGGGTCAGGACTCCATTCAAAAGGGCACGTCGTCTGCTCTCGCCGGCCTGGCCGTGGTGGTCATTTTCATGGTCGTTTATTATCGCCTGTCCGGCCTGGTGGCCGACGTAGCCTTGTTGCTCAACATTTTCATCATAATGGCGGTTCTGGCAGGCTTTCATGCGACCTTGACCTTGCCGGGCGTGGCGGGCATCATCCTGACCATCGGTATGGCAGTGGATGCCAATGTGCTCATTTTCGAACGAATTCGCGAGGAGCTCCGGCATGGCAAGACAGTACGCGCGGCTATCGACAACGGCTATGCGCGCGCTTTCAAGACCATTATCGATGCCAACGTCACCACCCTGTTAACCGCGCTTGTGCTTTATCAATTCGGTACCGGCCCCATCCGAGGATTCGCCTTGACATTATCCATCGGTATTTTGGCCAGTATGTTCACCGCTATCGTGGTCACCCGGGTTATTTTCGATTATTTCACAAACAAAATGACCATGCAAAAACTCAGCATATAATCTGGAGCGATTCTTAGATGGAGTTTTTAGTCAACGCAAAATTTGATTTTGTCAGCAAGCGAAAAGCAGCGCTTGTTTTTTCCGGAACTCTGATTCTGGTGGGACTCGGTTCTCTCATCGTTCACAAGGGACCACATTATGGTATCGATTTCCTCGGCGGCACCTCGATCGAGCTTGAGTTTGAACAGCCCATCGCCATTTCGGACGTCCGTTCGGCGGTTTCGAAAGCCGGGTTCGGTAAAGCTGAAATCAAAAACTTCGGCGCACCTAACGAAATTTTGATCCGTGTTCAGGAACAAGAAGCAGGAACCGAAATTTCCGGCGCCATAAAAGCAAGTATCTCGAAAGCCTTTCCCGACAATTCGTATACCGTGCAATTGGTGGAAAAAGTAGGTCCCAAGATTGGTGCTGAACTCCGGAGCTCGGCTTTTTGGGCAATCTTGATCGCGCTGCTGGGCATTCTGATGTATATCAGTTGGCGATTCGAGTTCATGTTTGCAGTTGGCGCCATCGTGGCCCTTTTCCACGATGTCTTGATCACATTGGGGGTCTTTTCGGTGCTTGGGTTGGAGATATCACTTGCCATTATTGCGGCGTTTCTGACCATCGTTGGCTACTCCCTCAATGACACCATCGTGGTGTTCGACAGAATTCGCGAGAATCTGAAGGTCTTGCGCCGCGAGACGTATGAGGCTGTCGTCAACACCAGTATCAATCAATCTTTGACCCGCACAATTGTAACATCTTTGACGACCCTTGCCGTTGTGACCATCCTGTATTTCTTTGGCGGAGAGGTGATACACAATTTTGCATTTGCCTTGATTATTGGCGTTTTGATAGGGACGTACAGTTCGATTTTCATCGCGAGTCCTATTGTGGTGGAATGGGAGAAACGGCGTGAAGCGAAAAAGGGACGGCCTATGGCAAAGCGGGCATAGCCTCGTTTTAGTCGGACACCTAACCTGCCGGAGGAAAACTTCATGAAGATGGATGAAAAAACGTCGGGCGACATCGTAGTTTTACGACTTTCAGGAAAAATCATGGGCGGCCCCGATGCCTCGCTGCTCAACGATAAACTCCACGAACTCATCGAGGTCGGTAAGACCAAGGTCGTGGTAGATTTGGGAAGCGTCGAGTGGATGAACAGTTCCGGGTTGGGAATTCTGATCGGCGGATTGACCACGATGCGCAACAGCGGCGGCGATTTGAAATTGGCCAACATTACCGACCGGATTCAGAGCCTGCTCATGATTACAAAATTGCTAACCGTGTTCGAGACGTTTGAGACCATTGAGGAAGCAGCAGGAAGTTTCAATTAGAACGAACTACATCATTTCTTGACTTCAAAGCTCCGGCAATTTTGTCGGAGTTTTTTTACGTTTATTGCGGGGCTCACATGGCAGTCGAAATTGTTGTTGGCGCGCAATGGGGGGACGAAGGTAAGGGCAAAATTATCGATTTGCTCAGCGAGAAAGCCGACATCGTCGCGAGATATCAAGGCGGCGCCAACGCTGGCCATACGGTGGTGATAGAAGACCAGAAGTACATCCTGCACCTCATTCCTTCAGGTATTCTAAACGAAAATACAATCTGTGTTATCGGCAACGGCGTCGTCATCGATCCTATCGCCCTTACGGAAGAAATTGAGTTTCTGAGATCGAAAGATATCGATGTGGAAGGGCGCCTGTTTTTGAGTCACCGGGCGCACCTGATCATGCCGTACCACAAGCTGCTGGACCAGGCCAAAGAGGAGAAGGACGCCGGCGACAAAATCGGCACGACCGGCAGGGGTATCGGCCCGGCGTACGTCGATAAGGTGAACCGCATGGGCATCCGCATCGTGGACTTGCACGACCGCCCAACGTTCGAATCGAAGCTGCGCAGGAACATCGCTGAAAAGAACGAGATTCTTCAAAAAATCTATGGTACTGAGGGGCTCGATGTCGAACAAATCATCAGCGAGTATCTTGAGTTCGACCAGAAGGTAGACCCGTATATCAAAGACGTGTCCGTTTACCTCAACGAGGCCCTAACGGCAGGCAAAAAAATCCTGTTGGAAGGCGCGCAGGGCACGCTTCTGGATATCGACTTCGGTACCTACCCGTTCGTCACATCTTCCAATCCCACAAGCGGCGGCGCCTGTTCAGGCGTCGGCATCGGGCCAACCTGTATCGACGCTGTGCTTGGTGTTATTAAGGCCTACACAACCCGTGTGGGTATGGGTCCGTTTCCGACTGAGTTTTCTGACGACAAGGGCGCAAACCTGCGCGAGCTCGGTGACGAGTTCGGCGCCACCACGGGCCGGCCGCGGCGCTGTGGCTGGTTTGATGCGGTCATCGCTAACTTTGCTGTGCAGGTGAACGGGATTGACTCCTTTGCGTTGACAAAACTGGACGTGCTCGACACTCTGGAAGAAATCCTAATTTGCGTGGCCTACAAATTCGAAGGTAAAACCATTACAACCTTCCCCGGCGAAATACGTATTCTGGAAAACTGTGAGCCGGTCTATGAAACATTCCCCGGCTGGCAGGAGCCCACCAGCCACATCCGCAATTATGATGACCTGCCCGGCAACGCCAAAGAGTATATTTCCGCCATCGAACAGCTCACAGACACACGCGTCGCAATTATTTCGGTGGGGTCTGGCAGAGAGCAGACCATCATTGTCAACTGATCTGGCCGTCTGCTCTATGAAATTTGACATACGTTACTGAACAATTCCCAATTTCGTGCCGGTTTTCAACGGACACCAGCTTTGCCAGGGCACGGCAACGAAACGGAAACGTATTGAGTAAACGTCAACTGTGAAGAGGACGAAGAGTTGGAATTTGTCAAGTAGATGCCTGCTTGGAAGTCAAAAAAGGCTGGATTGGTTAGCGGCGTCGTTAACGATGTCTTGGGGCAAATCGGGCAGTTGAGCAGCCTCGTTAGCGAGTTGGTCACATCGTTCGTTTTCCGGGGTCCCCACATGGCCACGCGTCCACTTGAACCCTACCTGGTGTTTTTCACATAGATGCAAGAGCTGCTTCCAGAGGTCGACGTTCTTGGCGCGTTCTTTCTTGTTACGCTTCCAATTGTTGGCTTGCCATTTTTCTACCCACCCCAGGGTCATGCTATTGACCAGGTATTGCGAATCAGTGTAAAGCGTAACCTTGCAAGGCGCGGCCAAAGCCTCTAAGCCATTGATTGCCGCGAGGATTTCCATCCGGTTGTTGGTTGTGTCTCTGAAGCCGCCGGAAACCTCCTTGCGTTTGTCCCCAAACAGCAGGACTGCCGCGTAGCCGCCCGGCCCGGGATTCCCGTGGCAAGCGCCGTCAGTGTAAATTGTCACGTTTTCCATTCAGCTTAGCCGTCTCTGATCTTTCGGGTCAATGCAGGGTTCCATTCCAAGGGGTCGTTCGTACAGCGTTGATTGGCCGCGCCGGTACCGCGATGAAATTTCGAAGCGGCCATCCTGCCAGCTTTCCAGCGTTTTCTCTAATAGAGATTTACATTCCGCCACAGGTGACTATAGCTTAAAGCACACCAAATTTATTTTCATTTCCAGTGACTGACTCCTGGTAAACCTGTCTCGACTAAGCTGCAATTGCGGTTCCGGCAACTTCACCTTTGCCAGGCCGCCAGAGTCAAAATTGAACAAAGCTCCGCTACTTGGTTGCGGCCGGTTGGCGACATGATAAAGGCCCATGGCAAATCCGCCAAATGTGCCGCCAATGAATGACCATTTCATTATATCACCGGTTTCTCCATCGACTACAAGCGTGAGCGCCAAGCCGATAAGCAGTCCAGTGCCCGCACCGTAGAGCGTGGACTTGCCAATTGTGACCATTGGATTCTCAGCGCCACCCCGAACAACGGTTACCTGCGCTTGAGCTACCGAACTCAAAGACAAAACGGCCACAATGGCTATGAGCACAACGATGGAACAACTTTTCTTAACCATAACAAACCTCCGCATCAGTTTGGGTAGTGCTTGCACAAGCCGATTCCTAAGATAGAAAAAAAGTCAGCTTGTGCAAGCTAAACCTGCGAGTGTCAGTTTTCTTATGATATATGATAATACACTTGAGAAGAGAAAAACCCCAGCAGAAAGTCTGTTACAGGATGTTGTGACTGGGAGCTGAACGCCCTATCTCCGTGCTGAAATCAGTCGAATCGAAATCTGGCCAGAAAATTCTGCCCGATCACGTAAAAGCGCCGTCTGGAACAACGTCCACTGCTTGTTCGGCTTGCGGCTGCAGACCGTCGATACTCTTGGAGTTCCAATAACTTTCGTGCGCCTGAATGTATTCGTCGAATTTCGTGCTTGATTTCAATTTGTCGATATCTTGCAGAACCTTCTTGCTGTAGAGATGAAGGTGCTCAGCATTGAATTCGAGTTCCGTACAAGCAATTTCTCTTTTTGTCGGATGGGCACGGGAAAAGATGCTTTGCTGCTTATTCAAACGTCTATTCAACGACTCTTTGCTAAAGCAGCCAAGAAGCACTTTTTGGAATTGCTCTACCAGGTTTTCCGGATGCGCGGTTGTGATGAAATTTGGCAGTCCGAACTGATCGATGCCGGCGGTCCCCATCATACGGCCTTCTGAGTTCAGCCTTCGCTCAAGCTGTGTCTCCGGAAGGGCAAGCAGCATACCGGTCATGGCTACCGTAATACCTGTGGTGTTGACGTAGTCAACGATGAGGTCGGCGATATTGTCCGGATCGCTGTCAAAACCGATAATAAAACCTGCCTGCATGAAGAACTCATAGCTTTGACAAATCTCGATCGCCTCAACCAAATCCAGCTTCAGATTCTGTACTTTACGCGTTTCCTTCAAGGAAGCCTTGTTGGGCGTCTCGATGCCGGTAAACATGCAATAGAAGCCGGCTTGTTTCATGAGTTTTAACATGTCGGGATTCTGGGCCAGATTGATGCTCGCCTCGGTATAGAAGTAGAAGGGGTAGTCACGCCGTTTTTGAAAATCGACGATTGCGGGAAGGATATTCTTGATGTTTTTGCGATTGCCATAGAAATTGTCATCCACAAAGAACACGGGGCCGCGAAATCCCAGATTGAGCACAGCTTCCAATTCACTGACCATGGCTTCCGCAGTTTTGGTGCGCTGAATTCTGCCGTAGAGCTCAATGATGTCGCAGAATTCACAGGTGAAGGGACAGCCACGCGCATATTGAACGGTTACCTGCCAGTACAGTGAAAAGTCGAGGAGATCATATCTCGGCATAACAGGATTGCTGGCAATGTCCGGTTGCTTTGAACCCTGGATCAGGTGCGGCGCATTGTCATTGGCAATCTCGTCCAGGAGATTCTCCAGATCAAACCCTTCCGCTTCACCAACAAAAATGTGGTCAACGTTTCTGAGGATTTGGTGATATTCTGATGCAAGCGGTCCGCCAATAAGAATTTTTTTCTTGAGCTTTCTGCATTTTAGCGAGAGGCGAAGGATCGATCGATACTGCGGTCCCCAACCACTCAGCATGACCAAATCTGCCCACTCGATATCTGCTTCCGTGATCGTCTGAGAATTGAGATCGATGTGACGAAAATCATATTTCCCGCGCGGCAAGGTGCCTGCAACTGTGATAAGGGCGAGCGGCGCCATCACCGCCTTCTTGTTGACTTGGTGCAGACTATATTGCATTCCCCAAAAGCTGATTTCAAATTCTGGCCAAACGAGTAGTATGCGTTTTATGGACTTTTTCATGCTTCCCTCCCTAATGAGAAAAAACTTGTTAAGCTGACGCAGCTAAAAAAACTCGACTCCGAGCACTATAACATTGCTCCGGCACCCGCCGGATATGAACGATCACTTGGTCGATACCACGAAGTTTGCGTAGTCCGTTTGAACTCAGACAAAGCGGCTATGAAGAGAGTGAGTCCTGATTCGGGGTTAAGGTTCGTTGACGTTTCAGTCGTTCAGTTGCAAAAAGAGGAAGTGTCTTTTATCGGCAACTTAGTCGTCGCCCAGTATCCCACACAAAACATGCTGTCCTAAATGCCAGCACTGATGGAATCAGTGGGAACGGAGCTAATTTACCAAAACTTATTATTTGTTGCAAGGGAAAGATAATTAAAGATAATCTTCTATATCGATTCATAAATATCTTTACAATTAGATTCAGTTTTTGTTTAATGTAAATCTTTTTGAGAATCGATGTACTACCAGCAGGCTCCTTTAAGATCTATGGTTTTGACTGGCTGCTCGGCCAGGGCAGCAAAATTCTGTGCGGCAGCGTTGCCACCCTGGAATACCAACTGCCATTCTGCTGTTTAAGTCTAAACATTCCTGGACGAGGATACACTTAGCATGTTAAAGACAAGCGCCCTACTATTCCTTCTGCTGTTCATGTCGGCCCTGTTTTATTCGTTTGCCGGCAGCAAATCGGCCTCCTCAAATATCAAACACAAGCAGCG
>SMUY01201670.1_pt1 | contig 18490 bp, 15 predicted proteins | sample 2456441 | NCBI WGS metagenome assembly SMUY01 (sample SAMN11095931, study PRJNA526329) | marine sediment metagenome | biome: Marine sediment; feature: Surficial sediment; material: Deep marine sediment; isolation source: Hadal surficial sediment | place: Pacific Ocean | collected 2014-11 | depth...
CTAACGCAGCACTGTGCGCCCTGTCAGCTGCTGGGATTGCAACAACACATTTCTTATTCTATGGTTTTCTTCCTACTAGAACAGGAATGCGTAGACGTAAGCTGGAAGAATTAAGGCTGTTACCCTACACTCTAGTATTTTACGAAGCGCCCCACCGCATTTTAAAGTGTGTGGCGGACTTATCCGAGGTGCTGGAAGCTAACCGTCAGCTTACCATAGCCAGAGAACTGACAAAATTGTTTGAAACCATTCACACATGTGCCTTAGGTGATGCTCTAACATGGCTAAATACCGATGCTAAACAACAGAAAGGAGAATTTGTTCTGCTTTTATCTGGCGCCAAAACCATGGAGAAAATTGGGATCAGTGATCAAGCTCAGCACACGCTGAAATTATTGTTGGAAGAGCTACCCTTGAAACAAGCAGTAAAACTTGCTTCGGAAATCACTGGTGAAAATAAGAACCAATTATATACGATGGCGCTATCGCTGAAAGAAGGAAGGAAACGATAGGATGTAACGCAATAAATTGATTTATATACTACGGGCTCTTGAACATAAGAAGCCACCTTCATTTCAGAAAATTCAGGACATCTGGACTAGCGTGAAGACACTAGTATCGATTATAATTACATCATCACATGATCATAACTGAACTGCTTGTTGTGAATGTGAGTATATCCTTTGATTCTTAACACCGTTTGGAGATTATCTATGAAAACATCTGCTGTTTTTTATCATGCTGGTTGTCCAGTATGTGTGGAAGCTGAGCATCAAGTAGCTGAAGCTTTGGACCCTACTCGCTACGATGTGGAAATCGTACACTTAGGTGAGCAAAAGGGACGAATTGAAGCTGCTGAGGCAGCTGGCGTTAAATCAGTTCCTGCAATCGTAATTGGTGGAGCACCTTTCCACATCAACTTTGGCGCTCCGATGTCCGCGCTGAAGGGCTAGCAGGAAAAATGGCGGGTAGTTTACACCCGCCTTTTGTTCACTGTAGACTGAAAAGTAACGAGATGTGTTGATGATGCAGTAGCTATAAATTTTTAGTGAAACCATAGTATCTCAAACATAACAACTTACACCAATCCGATACAATATTTATTGGTCACAGTTACCTGGCTCTTACGTGTCAACCCCCTAAAGCAACACCGACATAAATGCTCTTCAAAGAATCTGGTTACCAAAATTTCCCAAAGTAGGTTCGTCTTCGTAAAGGTGCTGCCCCGACACGCTTGATCTCTATCTATCTGTATTAGATTGAATCCAAATCCAATTAATTTACAGTGCCCTTCAAGGTCAAAAGTTATCACATCTAGTTATCCCGGCCATGTTTCAAGCTAATGCATATTAATTTAGGGAAAACTTGTTAATCAAACTAATTAGAAATACTAAAGTACGGCTCTTCATATGAACAAATACCAAAGTTCAGGTAAATATCGATGCAATATTCCTGCAAATCTATAGGAGAATATTATGTGCCGCAAAATTATTATCACCTATATCGCTGTTGGCTCTATCTTTGCCGTTACACTTGGTAATACCTCGATCTCGTCTGCAGCTAATAGCACTTTTGCCCCACAGCCCCTAAACATGAAGGGCTACATGCTAGCCTACGCCGATATGGCAGATCCCAAAAAATATGGAGGAACGAAAACAAGAGGCGGCGAGTATGGTATGTCATTGATGGATAAAAATAAAGATGGCAAGGTCAGTAAGGAAGAATTTCTGAAATATAACGAGGCTATATTTAACAAGGTAGATACTAATCGGGATGGTTCTGTTGATAAAAATGAAGCAGATAGTTACGTGACCAAGAGCAAACCTAAAACAAGTTCGAGCAACTCAATCTCACATGGTGAAATACAGAAGTAATTATCCAAGCTTCTATTGATAGTTACCGCGCCCCATTAATTAGTATGAGATACGACTTTTGTACTAATAACTTACACCCCACCCAACACGGTGGATTCACTCTAATTCACACTAGGAAACCAGGTCGATCTTTGTAACCGAATAGTTAATATAAATATACCCAAGACTGGTTGTCTACCTTGTATACGCATCACATATTAAGCACATTCCAAATAATCAATAACAATTAGCGAAGTATTTTTCTAGCTTACTTTTCTAATTTTCTTTTCCCTGAAACAAATTACATTGTTAGGTATTTTAATTACAAAATATTTTTACAAGTAGCACCTAGCAATTTTTTTGCAAGAAATGCAAGAAACACTTGCATTTTTTTTTCAACTCTCTAGAATTAGTATTGCGTTACTTTATTAAACACTATATGTAGTAGTTAAGCGCTATATGCAACATCTAGCTGAATCGATGGGAAACCACAGTTTTCCCACGTAAAAACGATAGGGAGAAGCCAAATTATGCAACTTGCAACAGACAGTACGAGTTCCACATTAGTATCTGGTTACGATTTTTCTTCGCCCCCCTCCTCCCAAGATCCACGTTATTCCCAGTACAAAATCATTCGTCGAAATGGCTCAGTTGTTGCGTTCATGCCGAATAAGATTTCGATTGCCATGACTAAGGCATTTATTGCCGTTAATGGTAACCAGGGGGCGGCATCTGCCAGGGTACGCGAAGCAGTAGTACGCTTGACCGATGATGTGATTAGCGCGTTGATTCGCCACCAACCTGTAAGTGGAACCTTTCATATTGAAGATATTCAGGATCAAGCAGAACTTGCTCTGATGCGTTCTGGTGAACATGATGTGGCACGCGCTTATGTACTTTACCGCGAGGATCGAGCGCGAGAACGAGCAAAACAGAAAGAAAAGGCTGCGGCAGAAACACCAGTTAGCATTCTGCATGTGCTGGAAAATGGATGTAAGACTCCGCTAGACACGACACGATTGCTGGCTCTGATTGAGTCTTCATGTGTAGACCTAGGTGAGGCAGTAAACAGCGAACTGATACTCAAAGCCACGTTGAAAGATCTATACGATGGAGTGCCGGTAGAAGAAGTAAGAAAATCTGTCATTCTTTCGGCGCGCGCTTTGATCGAAAAAGAGCCGGCCTACAGCTATGTTACCGCGCGACTTTTGCTGCATAGCATCCGCCTAGAAGTACTGGGAGAAGAAGTAGCTCAGCAAGAAATGATGTCCCGCTATTCAGATTATTTTCTTGGTTTCATCAAGCGTGGCATCAATGCTGAACTATTAGATAAACGTATGGCACAGTTTGATCTTCCGCGTCTAGCGAAAACGCTTGATGCCTCCTGTGACTTTAAATTTGATTACCTTGGCCTACAAACCTTGTATGACCGCTATTTTTTGCATGTGGAAGATCAACGTATCGAATTACCACAAGCATTCTTTATGCGTGTAGCGATGGGACTCGCGCTGAATGAAACTGACCGTGAGGCACGAGCTATTGAGTTTTATCATATTCTGTCGAATTTTGATTTTATGAGCTCGACTCCAACCTTGTTTAATTCAGGCACCTGTCGCCCGCAATTGTCTTCGTGTTATCTCTCAACAGTAGCAGATAGCCTAGATGAAATCTTCGAATCAATCAAGGAAAACGCCCTACTTGCTAAGTATGCTGGAGGATTAGGTAATGACTGGACACCAGTACGTGCAATGGGTTCATATATCAAAGGAACCAACGGTAAATCGCAAGGTGTGGTGCCATTTCTAAAAATTGTGTCTGACACTGCAGTGGCAGTAAACCAGGGAGGTAAACGTAAAGGTGCGGTTTGCTCTTACCTAGAGTCATGGCATCTAGATATTGAGGAATTTCTGGAACTACGCAAGAATACCGGCGATGACCGTCGTCGGGCCCATGATATGAATACCGCAAATTGGGTTCCCGACCTACTCATGAAACGAGTAATGGAAGACGGCGAATGGACCCTATTCTCACCTTCCGATGTTCCTGACCTACATGAAAAGTTCGGAAAAGAGTTCGAACAATCTTATCTTGCTTATGAAGATAAGATTGAACGCGGAGAGCTTGATCTGTACAAAAAAATTCCCGCTCAACAATTATGGCGCAAGATGCTCGGCATGTTATTTGAAACTGGACATCCATGGATTACTTTCAAGGATCCATGCAATATTCGCTCACCTCAAAATCATGAGGGTATTGTACATAGTTCTAACCTTTGTACCGAAATTACCCTGAATACAAATGATCAAGAGATTGCCGTATGCAATTTGGGGTCGGTCAATTTGGCGGCGCACATCAAAAACGGAGAACTTAACACGCACAAGCTCAAACGTACAGTTAGTACCGCCATGCGCATGCTGGACAATGTGATTGATATAAATTTTTATGCTGTGGACAAGGCGCGTAATTCCAACCTCAGGCATCGCCCGGTAGGACTGGGTATCATGGGTTTTCAGGACTGCCTGCACATGTTACGTATTCCCTATGCCTCTGAAAAAGCAGTTGAATTTGCCGATCGCTCAATGGAAGCAGTAGCTTTTCATGCCTATTGGGCCTCTACCAAGATGGCCGAAGAACGCGGTTGTTATACCTCCTATAGCGGAAGCCTGTGGGATCGAGGAATCCTGCCTCAAGACACTCTTGATCTACTGAAGGAGGAACGTGGCGGTTATGTCGAAATAGACATGTCGACTACGCTGGAATGGGATGAATTACGAAATCGTATCAGAAAGCATGGTATGCGTAATTCCAACTGTTTGGCAATTGCGCCGACTGCAACTATTTCCAATATTATCGGTGTATCTGCCAGCATCGAACCAACCTATCAAAATCTCTACGTAAAATCTAATTTGTCAGGTGAATTCACCATTGCCAACAAATCCCTAGTAAGAGATCTAAAAAAACTTGGGCTTTGGGATGAAGTAATGATTACTGATCTCAAGTATTTTGATGGCGCTCTGAGAAAGATAGACCGAGTGCCAGCTGACATCCGTAAACTTTACGCCACTGCATTTGAAATCGATCCGCAGTGGCTAATTGAGGCTGCAGCAAGGCGGCAAAAATGGATTGACCAGGCACAGTCACTAAATATTTATATGGCGGGTGTTTCCGGCAAAAAATTGGATGAAACCTATAAGCTCGCATGGCTGCGTGGTTTAAAGACTACTTACTATCTTCGCACACTAGGTGCAACATCGGCTGAAAAATCTACGGTCAAGGCAGGTGCCTTGAATGCAGTACCTGCGGATGGGAATATGACCACAATTAGTGTATCGGCTATGGCTGCCAAGTTAAAATATTGCTCAATTAATGACTCTGTTAATGACTCTGAATGTGAGTCGTGCCAGTAATTCACGTAATAATAGGAACAAAAGGAGAAAGGTATGCTGACATTTGAGGACAAACAGGCGCAATCAGAGGCTCCAGTGCTTAAGGAGGTATTGAATGGCGCGCAAGTGTTAACAACTTCCGAGCCACAAGCACAAACCGTTAGTTCCGTCACTGGTATTAAATCTGAAAACAATGAAAATGGCAAACATTGTGCAGTCAATGATGCCAACCGTCGCATATCAGTGGAGGATAAACGAATTATCAATTGTAAGGCGGATGTTAACCAATTGGTACCGTTTAAGTACAAGTGGGCATGGGAAAAATATCTTTCAGCCTGCGCTAATCACTGGATGCCCCAAGAGATAAACATGAGTCGTGACATCGCGCTCTGGAAAGACCCTAATGGATTAACTGAGGATGAACGCCGCCTGGTCAAACGTAATCTAGGATTTTTTGTTACTGCCGATTCGCTGGCAGCCAATAATATCGTGCTTGGGACCTATCGTCACATCACTAACCCGGAGTGTCGTCAATACCTGCTACGCCAGGCTTTTGAAGAGGCGATTCATACGCATGCTTATCAGTACATCGTCGAATCACTTGGGCTAGACGAAGGCGAGATTTTCAATGCCTACCATGAAATAGCATCAATCCGTGATAAGGATGAATTTCTGATTCCATTCATTGACACACTTACCGATCCACAATTCAAGACCGGCACACCAGAAACCGACCAAAAGCTATTAAAAAGCCTGGTCGTATTCGCCTGCATCATGGAGGGACTATTTTTTTATGTTGGCTTTACCCAAATCCTGACATTAGGAAGACAAAACAAGATGACCGGTGCAGCAGAACAATATCAATATATTTTGCGAGATGAATCCATGCACTGCAATTTCGGCATTGATGTCATTAATCAAATCAAGATGGAAAACCCGCATCTTTGGACAAAAGAATTCCGCGATGAAATTAATGAGCTAATACAGAAAGCGGTGGAGTTGGAATACCGTTATGCTGAAGACACGCTACCTCGTGGTGTTTTGGGAATGAATGCGCCGATGTTTAAAGAATACCTGCGCTATATTGCTAACCGCAGATGCCAGCAAATCGGCCTAGACACACTCTATCCGGGCGCTAAAAATCCTTTTCCATGGATGTCTGAAATGATTGATTTAAAAAAGGAAAAGAATTTTTTTGAAACCCGAGTTACTGAGTACCAAACCGGTGGCGCACTAAACTGGGACTAAAATGAGGAGATGGGATTAATGCATCGAATTATATCTTGTTGTGCTAATAATGATTACAGCTTGTGGTTACATTTTGAAGATGGAGTAAAAGGTATTGTAAATTTACATGACTTAGTTGGTGTTGGAATTTTTAGCGCATGGAGAGATATCAAAGTATTCAAGAAAATCAGCATTGATCCGATAAAAGAAAGCGTGTCATGGGAAGGAGGGATTGATCTAGATTCTGATGTGCTCCATGAGTACCTTGTAAGCAAAGCTCAAGAAGCTATGCTGCATTAAAAGAACTACCGCACAATTTGGAGAATGCAATTTTATAGTATCTTTTTGCTGAACCATAATTGGGCATGTAGTAGTAAGTGTAGTAAATGTAATGAGTTGTAATCTTATGTAACTTTAATTTGGAGGTTGAAATGGCAACTACCAAGAAAAAACCAGCAGCAAAGAAAAAACCAGCAGCAAAGAAGATAACAGTAGTAAAAAAAGTAGCCGCTCAGAAAAAACCAGCAGCTAAGAAAAAAGCACCTGCAAGAAAAAAAGTAGCCGCTCAGAAAAAACCAGCAGCTAAGAAAAAAGCACCTGCAAGAAAAAAAGTAGCCGCAAAAAAGAAGCCGGCAAGTTCGCCTGCTCCGGTCAGCAGCAGTCCAGCTTCCAGCTGGCCGTTTCCACTTTCGGGCTCTCGCCCCTAAGCTTACGCGGTCGTTACTGCGAACAGTCCTAACTGCAAAGGTAATGGCTGTTCGCAGATTTTAATTTATGAGTATGGATGTTTCTTACCCTTGCCTTTTACTCACATTTCTTCCTATCAAGTTTTTCCTTTAAAATCTCATTTACTTGTGCAGGGTTTGCCTTCCCTTTGCTAGCCTTCATAATCTGGCCGACTAGGAAATTAAAAGCCTTTTCTTTCCCCTTGCAATAATCAGACACCTCCTTAGGGTTTTCGATAAGAACAGTGTCAACAAACCCTCTAATCTCATCACTGTTTGAAATCTGTTTCAGCTTCTTTGCTTTAATGATCGCATCAGCTGAGACACCATGCTCTCCATGCCACATGATGCCGAATATGTCTTTGGCAGTTTTTCCAGAAATAGTTCCATCACAGATGCGCAATAATAATTCTGCTAACTGCTTAGCAGATACTGGAGTAGTAGTAATGTCTTTATCGTTTTGATTTAAGCGTGCAGCAACCTCGCCGATCACCCAATTAGCACACAACTTTGCATTTTTACAACCAACAATTCTTACGACTTCTTCAAAATAATCAGCTGTACATATATCTGTAGTTAACATCGTTGCATCATATTTGGAAAGCGCATAAACTTCTTCAACACCATAGTCCATAATGTGGGGAGATAGTTGCATAGGATGCTTAGAATGAATGCGGGATTCTTCTTCAGTAAAAGTCCTATATTCATCTACATCCTGAGCTATAAAGCGACGGTAACGCCACATTGGAAGCTCCGGCATAGATTTCATAACTTTATCGATCAAATCTTGAGGTATTTCTAGTGGCAACAAATCTGGGTCGGGAAAATAGCGGTAATCATGTGCATCCTCCTTACTACGCATAACATGAGTTTCACGTTTGCCTGAGTCGAATAGTACTGTTGCTTGCTTAACCTCGCCTCCATTTTCTAGTATGGATTTCTGATATTCAGCTTCATAATCAATTGCTTGTTGTAGAAAACGAAAAGAATTTAGGTTTTTAATTTCGCGACGAGTACCAAGTTTTTCATCCCCTAACCTACGCACCGACACATTGGCATCACAACGAAACGATCCTTCCTCCATGTTGCCATCACTGATACCAATCCAGCGCACCAAAGAGTGTATCGTTTTGGCAAAAGCCACAGCTTCCATGCTACTACGCATATCCGGCTCAGAAACAACCTCCAACAAAGGCGTCCCAGCACGGTTCAGATCAATACCTGTCATACCATGAAAATCCTCATGTAACGATTTGCCTGCATCTTCTTCCAAGTGTGCCCGGGTAAGACGCACGATCTTAGTATTCTCGTTAATATCGTTCCCAGTCTGAATCTTGATACGCCCACCTTCAACAATCGGTAATTCATATTGACTAATCTGGTAACCCTTTGGCAGGTCTGGATAGAAATAATTTTTACGTGCAAAAATTGAGGGCGAATTAATTTCTGCACCTACGGCTAAACCAAACTTGATTGCCCGTTCTACCGCACCACGGTTCAATACCGGCAATACTCCTGGCAAAGCTATGTCAACTGCACAAGCCTGCGTATTGGGTGTACCTCCAAAAGCAGTTGAGGCACCAGAAAATATTTTTGATTGGGTCAAGAGCTGAATATGTACCTCAAGCCCAACAACGATTTCCCATTCCATTTCGTTATCTATACTGTTCAAACCTTTGTTATCTCTGGCATTCGAGTATGCCAGTCCGTTACCTGTTGGTATTGATGAGCAACATTTAGCATATGTGCTTCAGAAAAATAATTTCCAATGATATGTAATCCCACTGGTCTGTTTCTATTACCGAAACCTGCAGGAATCGACATACCTGGCAACCCAGCCAAACTAGCTGCAGCAGTGTAAGTATCTGACAAATACATCTGTAAAGGGTCGTTACTTCTCTCTCCTAGGGCAAATGCAACGGTGGACGAAGTAGGCCCCATGACTATTTCACATTGCTTAAACACTTCAGCAAAATCCTGTGCAATCAAACGTCGTAGTTTCTGCGCTTTGATGTAGTAGGCGTCGTAATAACCGTGCGATAATACATATGTACCGATCAGAATGCGCCGCTTCACTTCAGCGCCAAAACCTTGGGCGCGGCTTTTTTCGTACATGTCATCAAGATCAGCATATTTCAGGGCTCGGTGACCATATCGCACACCATCGAAACGGGAAAGATTGCTCGATGCTTCCGCTGGGGCCAGCACGTAATAAACAGGAATTGAAAGTTTCGTGTTGGGCAACGATACTTCCACCATTTTTGCCCCTAGCTTGTTATATTCTGTGATGGCCGCATCTACCCCACGCGATACATCATCACTCATCCCTTCAGCAAAATACTCCTTTGGAAGACCAATACGCAAACCCTCTAACGGTTTCTCTAAATCGCGTGTGTAGTCCTCTTTATCACGTTGTAGACTGGTTGAATCTCTTGCATCGAAGCCTACCATGACATTCAACATTAATGCTAAGTCTGCCGCCGATTTTGCTATCGCCCCCCCCTGGTCAAGACTCGAAGCAAATGCGATCATGCCATACCTCGATACCAGTCCGTAAGTCGGTTTTATGCCAGATACACCGCACAATGCAGCCGGCTGGCGTATAGAACCGCCCGTATCGGTACCAGTAGCAGCTGGCGCCATGCGCGCTGCAACTGCACAAGCAGAGCCTCCAGAGCTGCCTCCTGGCACAGTCGTAATATCCCATGGATTCTTCACTGACCCGTAAAAAGAAGTTTCATTACTAGAACCCATGGCAAATTCATCCATATTAGTTTTACCAATATTTACTGTGCCAGTCATATTGAAACGCTCAATTACATGGGCGTCATAAGGTGAAATAAAATTTGACAACATTTTGGACCCACAGGTAGTGAGCCAGCCCTTGGTACAAAAAATATCCTTATGGGCAATAGGAATACCAGTCAATGGACACGCCTCTCCAGAGGCAATCATTGTGTCAGCGACATATGCCTGGTCAAGACTCATTTCTTCATTTACAGTAATGAAGGCATTATATTCTTGGTTTAAAATTTCCACTCGCTTAAGAAATTCTCTCGTGAGTTCTACACTAGAAATTTTTTTTGATTCAAGTAAAGTGGAAAGTTGCTTGAGGCTCATGTTCAACATGTCATATGTGTGGCAGGGAAATTATGGAAAGCAGTAAGAAAATTTTCGATGCAGTAGTTATTCTTTGCGTTTCACTCAATAACCTTTGGAACTAGATAAAGCCCTCCTTCTACTTGGGGTGCTAAAGACTGGAACAATTCGTGTTGATCTGCCTCAGTTACCACATCCATACGTAAACGTTGCACAACATCCTGAGCATGAGACATAGGGATAATTGTAGAGGTATCTACCTCTTGCATTTGTTCGATCAGATAAAAAATCCCAGTTAGTTGGTCTAAGGTAGTACGTGCCTCTTCGTCACTGATCTTTATACGAGCAAGATTTGCAACAAGTTTTACATCTTCAAGAACCAGCGACATTGGCTTCAACCCCTCTTACGTTCAAAAACATAATAGAGTATCATAAAGTTACGTCCAAAAACGTCGTTATAGAGTAGCATAGCCCAGTTTTCTAACATATTCTTTTCGTACACTTTTATCATTATTACTATCAACGGACTCTGCTTTCATGTCGAATTTTATTACTGATTTCAAGAATTATTTTTCTACCGACCTTGCGATTGACTTGGGTACTGCCAACACTCTGATTTACGTTCGTGGTCAAGGTGTTGTACTAAATGAACCGTCGGTCGTAGCAATACGACAGGATGGTGGGCCCAATGGTAAAAAGGTGATTCAGCAAGTTGGTTTAGCTGCTAAGCAAATGCTGGGTCGTACCCCTGGCAACATATCTGCCATCCGTCCAATGAAGGACGGGGTAATTGCCGACTTTACAGTTACTGAACAGATGCTGAAACACTTTATCAAGAAAGTGAATCCAGCACGTCTATTTTCTTTCAACCCACGTATTGTAATCTGCGTTCCTTACGGTTCTACTCAGGTAGAACGTCGGGCTATTCGGGAAGCCGCCTATGGTGCTGGTGCAAGCAAAGTAGAGTTGATCGAAGAACCGATGGCCGCAGCTATCGGTGCCAATTTGCCAATTGAGGAGCCCACTGGTTCGATGGTGGTTGATATCGGTGGCGGCACTACGGACGTTGGGGTAATTTCCCTAGGTGGTATCGTTTATTCGACCTCAGTACGTGTAGGTGGTGATAAATTTGATGAGGCCATTATTAATTACATTCGTCGTAACTATGGCATGCTAATTGGCGAAGTTACCGCCGAAGCAATCAAGAAAGAAATTGGCTCCGCCTACCCGGGCTCTGAAGTACGTGAAATGGAAGTTAAAGGACGCAACCTAGCAGAAGGGGTTCCGCGCAGCTTTGCCATTTCTAGTAATGAAATCCTAGAATCTTTGGCCGATCCACTTAACAGTATCGTCAGCGCCGTTAAATCCGCGCTAGAACTCACTCTTCCAGAGCTCGGCGCAGATATCGCTGAGAAAGGAATGGTACTGACCGGCGGAGGCGCATTGCTGCGTGACATTGACCGTCTACTAATGGAAGAGACCGGCCTATCGGTAATCATAGCTGAAGATCCCCTTACTTGTGTGGCACGCGGCTCAGGCATTGCACTGGAAAATATGGATGATTTGGTTAGTATATTTGCCAGTGATTAAACGGTATTCGGCATTGAGGTTAGTGTTCTTAGACTGGATCCGAACCAGAAAACCCTGAAACGTCGTATGTAATGGAAACAACCCCACAGTTTTTTAAGCATGGCCCCAGCCCACTAGCACGGTTATTGTTCTTTACACTGCTGTCCCTAATACTGATGGCGGTTGATACTCGCTTCAAATATCTCCATGAAATTCGCCAAATCGTCTCTGTAGTAATATATCCGGTACAAAGACTGGCCTACTTACCAACAACAATCTACGACTGGGCAAACGAATTTTTTGTTACTCAGAACTTAGCTGATGAAAATGCGCGTCTTAAACAACGACACCTTGTCGATTCAGAGCAACTCCAACAGTTGTTGGCACTGAAAGCTGAAAACGAATATCTGCGCAAACTGTTAGAAACTCCACAGCGAAATAAAAGCAAGACCACTTTAGCGAAAATTATTTCCGTTCCACGTGATCCTTTCAACCGCAAAATCATGCTCAATAAGGGCACCCAAGACAATATTCAGTCTGGTCAAATTGTAGTGGACGATTTGGGTGTGGTAGGGCAGATTACACGTAGCTATCCGTGGCATTCTGAGGTCACACTTATTACTGATAAAAATCATTCAGTACCGGTGCAGGTAGCTCGTAATGGCATACGCTCGATAACATCCGGTACAGGTAAGTACAGAACACTAGAATTATATTATATGGCAAACAACATCGATATCCAGAATGGTGATGTACTAGTTACTTCGGGAATAGATGGCGTGTATCCCCCTGGCCTACCAGTAGCGTTGGTATCGAAAATAAAACGTAATAATGCATCTCATGCTTTTGCCCACATCGTCTGCACTCCGATCGCTGGGGTAGATCGAAACAGGCAGGTATTGATACTGTCCCCACCATTACCTAACCCGAAAAATCCAACGGAATCGGAATCAATCAACATTCAACCCAAAGACAAGGAACAGGAAGAAATTGTTATCCGCTAGTTACTCTGAAGAAGAAATTTTGCTACCTGCTAAAAGCTGGTTCATCATTCTTAGCTTAATGGTAGCGCTATTTCTAAATCTGTTGCCACTACAAGGCATTTTGCTAGCGCTACGCCCAGATTTTGTCGCTTTGGTGTTACTTTACTGGAGTATTAATCTACCTCAACGAGTCGGCATGAGTGCAGCCTTTGGTATGGGTCTGCTGATGGATGTAGGTAATGGCAGCATGTTTGGACAACATGCCCTAGCATATAGTGTAATGGTTTTCATTGCATTGTTGCTGCGTAGACGTTTGCATATATTTGGGTTACTGAAACAAGCCCCACAGATTGGACTAATGTTGCTCGCTGCCCAGCTTGTCACACTCTCGACAGAGCTGCTAAACAGAGCCCATTTTCCTGGTTGGTATTTTTTTCTAGCTAGTATTACTGGCGTGTTGTTATGGCCCTTACTCTGCACCTTGCTAAGAATACCGCATAGTCCGAAATATGACCCAAATGCGCTATGAACCGTACAATAGAGATTCGGAACCACCTACGTGAATTGCATCATTTTCAGATGCGGCTCGCTATTAGCGCAGGTTTTGTACTGTTTCTTTTCTTATTACTGTTTGCGCGTTTCTTTTATTTACAGGTATTGGAGCGCGAGCACTATCACACACTAGCAGAAGATAACCGCATATCTATTTCACCTGTCGTGCCCAACCGAGGTCTGATTCTTGATCGTAATGGTGAAATATTGGCAGAGAATTACTCAGCCTACACGCTAGAAATCGTACCGAATAAGTTCGCCGACCTTGAGGCCATTATAAACAAACTGGCTACTGTAATTCCTATTGAGGAAATAGACCGCAGACGCTTTAAGAAATTGAGAGAGGAAAGCAAGCGATTTGAAAGTTTGCCCATCCGCACGCGTTTATCTGATGAGGAAGTAGCACGATTTGCTGCCAACAGCTATCGCTTTCCTGGAGTAGAGTTAAAGGCTCGTTTGTTCCGAAAATACCCAAAGGGAAAGAGCTTTTCGCACGTGGTGGGTTATATAAACCGCATTAACGATAGGGATCTTGAGCAGTTGGAGGCCGACAAAGAATTAGCTAATTACCGAGGAACCAGCCATATAGGCAAAATTGGCATAGAGCAAAGCTACGAAAAGGAGCTACACGGTATCGCTGGCTTTGAAGAGCTGGAAACCGACTCAGCTGGTAGAAAAATAAGGGTCTTATCACGCACCCCTCCGGTCTCCGGTAACGATCTGACACTAACACTCGATGCCACACTACAAGAAATTGTAGAAAAAGCGTTCGGCGACCGGCGCGGTGCAATGGTTGCAATCGATCCTAGTAATGGTGACGTGCTCGCATTTATCAGTATGCCGGGCTTTGACTCAAATCTTTTTGTAAACGGCATCGATTATAAGAATTGGGACTTACTCAACAACTCCATCGATAGACCGCTCAACAATCGTGCGCTTCGTGGCGTTTATCCGCCAGGCTCTACATTTAAGCCATTCATGGCATTGGCAGGTCTTGAACTCAACGTACGCACACCTCAGTACACCATCAGTGACCCTGGATACTTTCAACTACCTGGCAGCAGCCGTCATTATCGCGATTGGAAGGCAGGCGGTCATGGCAAAGTAAATATATACAAATCTCTGGTTGTTTCATGTGATACGTTTTACTACAGGCTTGCCAACGATCTTGGTATAGACAGGATTTTCAATTTCATCGGAAAGTTCGGTTTAGGTAAAAAAACTGGTATCGATATTGAGGGCGAGTCCTCAGGCCTGCTGCCATCGCGAGAATGGAAAATGAGACGTCATAAAGAAAGGTGGTGGCCAGGTGATACTATTTCTGTCGGCATTGGCCAAGGCTACAATCTAACTACACCCCTACAACTTGCCTTTGCTACCATGATAATTGCCAACAAAGGAATCGCCTTCCGTCCACGCCTTGTGAAACGAATCCGAAACAGCAAGACTGGTGAAACACATGAAAAAGCCTCAGAGCTGCTGTACAAACTCAATCTAAACCCGGACAATCTGGAGCTAGTGAGAAATGCGCTTAAAGATGTTACCCAACCTGGAGGTACCGCAGCACGTGCGGGTGCAGGTGCTGCCTACACCTTTGCTGGTAAGACTGGAACATCACAGGTAATCGCCATGAAACAAGGGGAAAAGTACGATGAAAGCAGCGTAAAAGAGCGTCATCGCGATCATGCGCTATTCATTGCCTACGCTCCAGCGGAAAATCCAATCATCGCATTATCAGTATTAGTAGAAAACGGTGGCCATGGTGGTTCCATCGCCAGCCGTGCAATTGGCGCAGCGACGGACTACTTCCTGCTAGGCAAACTACCACCAGCTAATACAACGGAAAAATCTCTAGATGAAGATTTAGAAGATAGCCATGACTAAATTTGAACGTTCATGGCACTTCCTTACTCGCTATATAGACAATTTTTTGCTGGGCGGCATTTTTCTATTAATGTTGGTTGGTCTAGCAACACTCTACAGTGCCACCGATGGGAATTTAAGCCGTGTAACCAGCCAGGCAATTAACATGTTTGCGGCCCTAATCATCATGTGGTTGGTTGCTAACATTCCCCTGCAGCACATGTTGCGGATTGCATTGCCAATATATATGGTCGGTCTCATTCTTCTGATTGGTGTAGCGTTTTTTGGTGAAATCCACAGTGGCGCCCGGAGATGGCTAAACATCGGCATTACCCGCATCCAGCCCTCCGAATTGATGAAAATTGCTGTGCCGCTGATGATGGCGTGGTATTTTGACAAACACGAAGCCAGCTTACGACTCCGGGACTATTTAGTGGCAACGCTGCTATTATTGTTACCGGCATGGCTGATTTTACGCCAGCCAGATTTGGGCACTGCTTTGCTAATTATATCCAGTGGCTTTTATGTACTGTTTCTTGCTGGGCTATCGTGGCGTATCATGACTGGGGTACTAATTGCTGGAGCAGCAAGCTTGCCATTACTATGGTCAATGATGCATGACTACCAGCAAAAGCGTGTCATGACTTTATTTGACCCAACACAAGATGCATTAGGGTCGGGTTATCACACCATCCAATCGACTATTGCCGTAGGCTCTGGTGGCATTATCGGAAAAGGCTGGCAAAATGGCACCCAGACACATCTCGATTTTCTTCCCGAAAAAAGTACCGATTTTATATTTGCAGTATTCTCTGAGGAATTTGGACTAGTTGGTAATTCATTACTGTTACTGCTATATCTGATAGTAATAGGTCGTGGCATGGTCATTACTGTCAATGCTTCGACTCAATTTACCCGCCTTATCGCAGGCTCGATCACGCTGACTTTTTTCACATATATATTTGTCAACATAGGTATGGTTATTGGCATTCTACCGGTAGTAGGTGTGCCACTACCACTTATCAGTTACGGAGGCACTTCGATGGTGACAATGCTTCTAGGTTTTGGTATTTTGATGAGCATACAGATGCATCCTAAACTGGTAAAAACATAATGAACAACAACTTTAGATTTGGGAATGTGCTAAGCCAATTATCCACTATCTCTACATATGCCAGCTGGCCCATAGCAGTAATTGCTCTTATTTTTCTTGCCAGCTGTGGCAATGTCCTGAAACTTGATACCTCGCCACAGACATCCTCTTCCACAATATTGAATAAAGGAAATAAAGGTGGAGGTTATTATCTTGACGATGGCCCGGGTGATAATCCACCACCAAACCTAGCCTCCATTCCTAATGCCGTTCCCAAAATTGAACCCCTACGTAAGTCCAACATGAGGCCTTACGTAGTATTTGGTAAAACCTACACACCAATGACCGCCCTAGGCCCATATAAGAAACGTGGTATTGCTTCGTGGTATGGTCGCCGCTACCACGGAAAGAAAACTGCATCAGGCGAAATCTATAATATGTACGACATGACTGCCGCACACACCACGCTCCCTTTACCTAGCTATGCCCGAGTTACCAACATTAAGAACAAAAAATCTGTGATAGTGCGTATCAACGACCGTGGCCCGTTTCTTTCTAACCGTTTAATTGATCTTTCTTACACGGCTGCATACAAGCTTGATGTACTTGATGGTGGCAGTGCCTGGGTGGAAGTAGAAAGCATACTCCCAGGAAATACGGTCACGAAGGTTACAACAGAACCACCCGCCCCCGCCGCGCTCACCTCAGTAAGCCGATCTGCTTCCAACGCTAATGTTACTCCTCCCGATACAATCAGAATCTACCTACAGTTGGCCACATTCAGTGCTCACATCAATGCGGATACCTTCCTCGCACATATGCACACCGAGCTTCCCGAATTTGCAAATACTCTGGCTATTACTGCAAAAAATGGCCTGTTCAAAGTACACACTGGTCCTTACTCTGATCAGATACTAGCAAGACAGGCTGCAGATAAAATCTCTCAGAATGTTTCGATCAGTCCGATATTGCTAGTGTGGTAAATTGCTAAGTAAACCAATATAGTCGTTTGAGAAAATTTCTTTAGCTAGGTTTATTTCTAGACACTTAGTAAAGAATATTACGTAAGCAAAATTTCGGGCCTTTAAGTACTTAATTGGTGGGAGTGGCGGGAATCGAACCCGCGCCAGCAAATTTTCTACAGTCAAGTCAGTTTTACATTCTTAGCTATGATAAAAAGAAATAGGATATGAAAAATACTCATATTTACACAACAATTCTTAGCTAAATGCCAGATTAGTTCAATGCCACTGATAGCAAATTGCTTAATCCCTTGATAAAATCAATGTTTTTCGTTTTATTAATCCAGCACATCTTTAATTTCAGGATCATTTATGACTTCCGCAGACTTTTACCCCGAAAAAAGAATCACCACATTTTATCCGCCACAACGCACCTTGATGGGACCCGGGCCATCAGACACTCATCCGCGGGTGCTAACTGCTATGGCTCGTCCGACCCTGGGTCACCTTGATCCAGTTTTTACCGACATGATGGAAGAATTGAAAAGCCTACTACGTTATGCCTTCCAAACAGCCAATCAAATGACCTTTCCGGTATCTGGACCGGGTTCCGTAGGAATGGAAATGTGTTTTGTCAATATGATTACCCCTGGTGATAAGGTGATTGTGTGTCGTAACGGTGTATTCGGATCACGTATGTTAGAAAACGTAGAACGTTGTGGTGGTGTAGCAGTTGTTGTAGAAGATCAGTGGGGGAAACCTGTGGATCCACAGAAAGTAGAAGATGCATTGAAACAGAATCCTGATACGAAAATCGTCGCTTTTGTTCATGCCGAGACATCTACCGGTGCCCTATCAGATGCAAAAACCCTGTGTGAGATTGCCCATCTCCATAACTGTCTCACCATTGTAGATACGGTTACTTCTCTGGGTGGCTCTCCTCTTAAGGTTGATGAATGGAAAATTGACGCAATTTACTCTGGTAGCCAAAAATGTCTGTCGTGCCCGCCAGGTCTATCCCCCGTAAGCTTTTCTGATCGTGTAATAGAACTAGTCAAAAACCGCAAGACAAAGGTACAGAGCTGGTTCATGGATTTAAACCTAGTGCTAGGCTATTGGGGTGCCACTCGAACTTATCACCACACCGCACCCACCAATGCACTCTATGCGCTGCACGA
>SMUY01147076.1_pt1 | contig 18486 bp, 17 predicted proteins | sample 2456441 | NCBI WGS metagenome assembly SMUY01 (sample SAMN11095931, study PRJNA526329) | marine sediment metagenome | biome: Marine sediment; feature: Surficial sediment; material: Deep marine sediment; isolation source: Hadal surficial sediment | place: Pacific Ocean | collected 2014-11 | depth...
TACGCTAGGGGGCGGTAGCTGGGCCGGCAACATGACCAGTGAGAACATTCACTGGAAGCACTTCCTGAATTACACCTGGCTGTCCGAACCGTTCCCGGCGTATGTTCCAACGGATGAAGATCTGTTTGGAGACTATTTGGCCAAGTGGGGACAGGATTGATCGATATCCCCACCGCCCTCTCCGTCCGGGTCTGTCACGCGCGCCGCGGCTGCGACCTGAAGTGCGCGAGTCATGCCGAGCAGGTGCTCGAAAAGCAGGGCGACGTAATCGCCGAGCCCGTGCGGGGCACGACCATTTCTGCGAACATGGATTGTTTTCTCGTCGCGAACTAAGCGGCGCTTCTGAGACCGGCTAGGCGTTTGCTCTCGGACAGAATTTCGTCGAGATTGGCGATAAATCTCTGTCGAAGTTCGAGCATGAAGACCGAGCACTTGGGAAAGTCAAACTGGCTGAACAGCTCGTCGAACGGAATGTCGCCCCAGCCGGGGGGCAGCGCGAGGTCGCCCTGACCGAGCGCGGGATCTTCGCGGCCACTAAAATCCATGATGCCGTAGGTGTCCCCCATGTGAAAGTGGGTGGTGAGCGGCGCCAGGCGAGCCACGCCTTGAATAAAATCAAATCCGTACCAACGGGAAGCAATGTACAGGTGCATGGCATCTAGGCACACGCCGACCGCCGGATGATCGCTTGTCTCCACCTGGGTCGCCAGCATTTCTGGCCACAGAGCATAGGAATAACCGGCGTGGGATGTGTCTATCCAGGTCTCGATGGCAATTTGCCCGCCCCACCGGGCGACTTCGTCGGCCAGGGGCAGCAAGACCTCCCGTTCGCGGGCCATCAATTCGAACATCGGCAGCGAAGTGCCGGCTGGGGGCGTAGGCCGCCAACCCGGATGATACGCCATCGACTCGGCGCCGATTGCCTTCCCAACCTCAAGCCCACTGCGCAGCAACCGCTCGTGCATCTCCTGGTCCGCCAGGTCGAACAGATTGACCTGGCCTGGAAGGTGCAGCGTGTATCCCAATTGGTCTCCGTATTTATCAAGCACATCGGCAAGACGCGTGAGCTGCGCTTGGTTAACGCGGCCACCTAGATAAACGTCCAGGCCGGAGGGCTCGACTTCGGCATGCGTATAACCGGCGTGTATCAATAACTGCAGTTTCTCCTCGAGCTCCCGAAACGACCCGCAACCCCAAAGCGCAAAACCGAACCCTTGAAACGGCATGTTATCTTCTCCTCCCTCAAAAGCACGACGCAACGCCTGGCGTTGCGCCCTTCCGCTTCCCGGCACCAGAGGATCTTGGCGCCGACACACACTGACTTTGCGTCGGAATCGTGAATTCGAACCACGCCCTGGCTTCAGGGACGATAGTTCTCCTAATTGCTGCTAACCGAGCTGCTCAATGATTCCAGCGGAATGAGGTGTTCCGCGGCAGAAACTTGCGCGGTCTCTAACTCGTCGAGCGGGATATGACAGCGAATCATGTGCCCCTCGACCGGAACACGCCACGGAGGCGCTTCTTCATCGCAAATCGAACCAATGCGGCGCGGACAGCGGCGCTGGAACGGGCAGCCACGCGGCGGTGGGGCCAACTCCGGCACGTCGCTGCCGAGCATATGCGGCCGTAGGCCCGGAACGGGTCTAGGTGCCGCCGCCAGCAACGTCTCGGTGTAGGGATGGTGAGGCGGCGTGTAGATCTCGTCCGTGGACCCGACCTCACACAGCCGGCCTTGATACAACACGGCCACCCGATCGGCAAAGGCATGCACCAAAGCGAGATCGTGGGCGATGAAAATGTAAGTCACACCACGCTCGGCTTGCAATTCCGCCAGCAGATCCAGGACCGCCGCTTGCACCGAGACATCCAGCGCAGAAGTCACTTCATCGCACAGCACCAACTGCGGCTCGGCAGCAAAGGCGCGGGCGATCGCCACGCGCTGTTTTTCTCCGCCGGACAATTGGCCCGGATAGCGGAGCCGGTAATGCGGTCCCAAGCGCACCCGTTCCAGCAGCTCTATAGAGCGCTCCCGCCGCTCTGACCGGCTCAGGTTGAAATAGAGTCGAAGCGGCTGGTCGAGAATCTCGGCAACGGTGTGGCGCGGGTTGAGCGAAGCGTCGGGGTTCTGGAAGATCAGCTGGATTTGTTGGCGCAGTTCCAGCGGACGCCTGTCCACCCCCACGTTCAGGTCATATTCCTTGAATTTCAGGCTACCCATGCGCGGCAGCAGCAGCCCGGCAATTGTGCGCACAATGGTGGTCTTACCGCTGCCACTCTCGCCAACCAGCGCCAGCGTTTCGCCCTTGTGGACGGTCAGGTTGATATCGCTCACCGTTGCGGGCGGCTCGGGAAGCCCACGCAGGCGTTGGATCAGGCCCCGCCGAGTATACGCGATATCCACGCCAGCCAGCTCAACGACCGGTTCGGGTTCAACCGTATGCACGGCCTTGTGAAACGCTTGCTGGAGTTCTTGGGAAAACTCGATTTTTGCAACCGTTTGCCAGTGATGGCAGCGTACCAGCTGACCCGGCTGCGCCGCTGCGTCCAGAGTCGGGGCAACCGTTTCACAGGTACCATCCGCGAAGGAGCAGCGGGGCGTGAAAGAGCAGCCGGCTCCGTGCTCGCCGGGGGTGGGCGGTTGCCCTTGCAGAGCCTTGGGGATGCCGACCTGAGTCAGGCGCGGAATCGATGCCAACAGCCCGCGAGTGTATGGGTGCGCCGGTCGGGCGAAGATATCGGCTACAGCTGCAACCTCAACGATCTCGCCGGCGTACATCACCGCCACACGGTCGCTGACGCGGGCGATTACGCCCAGGTCGTGGCTGATGTAGAGCATCGCCGTACCCATACGCGCCACGATTTCGGCCAGCAAGTCGAGCAGATGCGCCTGGGTGGTCACGTCGAGCCCGGTGGTGGGCTCGTCCAGGACGAGCAGTTCCGGCTCGCCCGCCAGGGCTTTGGCAACGGCCACGCGCTGCTGTTGGCCGCCAGAGAGTTCGTGCGGATAGCGGGTGAACATTGCCTCCGGCTGCGGCAGGCGCACCTGGCCCAACAACTCCAGCGCCAGGTCACGCGCCTCTGCGCCAACGAGAATACGGTTGAATTGCAACACCTCGACAATCTGGTCGCCGACCCGCATGGTGGGCGTCAGCGACTCAGCAGCATTTTGTGGGATCAGGGCGATGCGTCCCCCGCGCAGCGCCCGGAGTTCCGCCGGATTCAGGGCGAACGGGTCTACGCCCTCGAAGCGCACCGTGCCCGCCTGCACTTGGCTACCGGCCCGCAGATGCCCGAGCAGCGCCATGCCGAGCGTACTCTTGCCGGAGCCAGACTCGCCCACCAGGCCCAGGGCCCCGCCGCGCGGCATCATAAGCGAAACCCCGCGCAGCACGTTCACGATCTGGCCCTGCCGGTTGCGATAGCCAATCGTCAGATCTTTCACTTCGACGAAGGGTTCGTTCATACCGGTGCTCCTTGCGTGCGGTCCAGACCCAGCGCTTTGGCCACCGCGTCGGCGGCCAGGTTGATGCCAATGACCAGGGTGCCCAGGGCGATCATCGGGAAGATCGCGGTCCAGGGTGCAAATTGGAGCGCCTTACGGCTTTCGGCAATCATCAACCCCCAGTCGGGAGTTGGCGGGGATACCCCAAATCCGAGGAAGGAAAGCGAACTAAAAGCCAGCAGCATCCAGGACCAGCGCATCGCAAATTCGACCAGCAGTATGTCCATCACGTTCGGCAGCAGCTCTCGCAGGACGATGGTCATCCGGCGCTCGCCGCGCGCCCGCGCCGCAGTAATGAAGTCACGCGCGACGAAATCTAAGGTGGCGGCGCGGGCGACCCGCACCACCGCTATCCCGTAGAAGAAACCCAGCGTGAAAATAAGGACTCTGTTGCTCGATCCCAACGCGCTGACGATCAGCAGGAGGAAGAGGATGTACGGTGCGGCCAGAAGGGCGTCGACCACCCGCATGACTGCCTCATCGACCCGCCCACCGAGAAACCCGAGCAGGATGCCGAGCGTGCCCCCCCATGTCACCGCCATCACCGTCGCCGTCAGGGTAATGGCCAGGGCGATCCGCCCTCCGAGGAGCACTCGGGTAAAGACGTCACGGCCAAACTGGTCTGTGCCGAAAAGATGCTCGCCGGAGGGACTTAGGTTCTTCAGGGAAGCGCTGATTTCCGTTGGATCGAAAGGCACGATCAAGGGCGACGACAAGGCGATGAGAATATGGAAGACCAAAATTGTCAGCCCGAGCATGCCCGACTTCGACTGGCGCATGTACAGCCAGGTCTCCGACAGCCGGCTGCGGCGTCGGATTGGGGCGGGTTTTTCTGAAGCTGGCGCGACCACGGCCATAGCCTCTCTCCTCGGTGTCTATGCTGTGCGCAGGGTTCGCAAACGTGGGTTAAGTAGCAGGGTCAATACGTCTGCCCCCAGATTGACGACCACGTACACGCCAGCTGTCGCCAAGGCGATCCCCTGCACAAGCGGGAAGTCACGTGTGTGGATCGCGTCGAGCAGGAGCGTCCCAAGGCCCGGGTAGTTGAATACGACCTCGATAATGACCAGGCCACCGAGCAGCCAGGCGATCGTCAGGGCTGTGATGCTGATGGCTGGCAATAGAGCATTTGGCAGGGCATGACGCAGCACGACGTGTCGGTACGAAATGCCGGACAGGGTGGCCATCTGAACGTAGTCGCTGGTCATGACATCGATTACGCTGGTGCGGACCATGCGCAGGATGTGCGCAACCATAATCAAAGTCAGGGTGACAATCGGCAAAACAAGGTTGGGCAGCAATTCCAGAATCGGCGCATTCGCTGGGACGACGGTAACTGCCGGAAAGAGTTGTAGCGAGATGCTGAACACGAGGATCAGAAACGTCGCCGTCACGAATTCCGGAAGGGTCATCGCAATCAGCGCTGCGGTTGAGATTAAAAGGTCTGGTGCACGATCTCGGGTCAGCCCGGCGATAATCCCCAGGCCAAGCGCGAGCGGTATGCCGATCAACGCTGCGGAAAGACCCAGGAGAAGGCTGTTCCGTAGCCGAACCCCTATCAGGTCTACAACTGGCTTATCGCGGGCCAATGACATACCGAAGTCGCCGCGGAGCGCGTCGCCGAGCCAGCGTGCGAAGCGCTCGGTTGCCGGCCGATCCAGGCCGAGCTCAGCCCTCAGGTTTGCCAACCTTTGTGGCGTCGCCTCGCGGCCGAGGTAGGCGGTCGCCGTGTCGCCGGGCAAGAACTCGACCGCCACAAAAACCACTACGGCGATGATGAGCAGCGTGATAAGGGAATAAAATAAGCGCCGTACGATGAGTTTTAACATCTCAATTTCCTATTGTACCAACCACAACATAAACACCCCGAACCGGCGTGAACGTCGCCGGTTCGGGGTGCTGTTGAAACCACTCCAGGCTAGGAGCGTCGTATTTGCCGTCTTGATACGTAGCGTAGCCGGCTGCTACTCCGAGATGCTCCACAGATAGTACGGCATGTTGGAGTATTGGTAGCTGGATCCTACCCCTTGGAGCCGGGTGTTAAAGATGCGGATATTGTTGACGAAGAAGGGGATGATCTCTCCGCCCTCCGTCGATTGAAGCTCTTGCGCACGCTGGTAAATCGCCTTCCGATCATCAAAGTCTAACGACGTGCGGGCATCGTCCAGATTCTGTTCAAACTCATCGTTGCACCAATAGGTCTCGCCCCACGCCGCGCCACAGCGGAACACCTCGTTCAGCACCTGATCCGCCGGGCGCTCTCCCCAGTGTGAGCCAACGAAGGGTTCAATTAACCATGCCTCAGACCAGAAGGCGTCGGACGGGATCTGATTGATCTCCACGGTGATTCCAGCCTTGGCGGCCTGCTCCTGGTACACCACGGCCAGCGGGACCATGAGCGGATCGACATCCGAAACCGTCAGAGTCACCGTCAGGCCGTCCGGGAAACCGGCTTCCGCCAGCAGTGCTTTGGCCTGCTCAATGTTCTGGTCACAATCCCGCTTCAGGTAATACTGATCGCCCGGAAAGACTGGATTGTGACAGGCGACGGTGCCACTGCCTTCGAGCACAATGGCAAGCGCCTCCTCGGAGTCGAGCACAAGTTTCATCGCCTCGCGCACCAAGGGGTCATCAAAGGGAGGCACGGTGACGTTCATCGACATGGTCTGCCAGTAACCGGCCGCATTATTCTGGACCTCAAAATCAGGGTTCCCTTCAAACAACTGGATGACCTCGGCGCTCATCTCCTCGTCATAGTCGATCTGGTCGGCGAGAAGCGCTTGCACCCGGGCATCTGAGTCCCCAATTCCGACAACTGTGATCCGGGCTAAGGCCGGTTTGCCGGCCCAGTAGTCGTCGTTGGCAACCACAGACGTTGTGCCCTCGAGGTCCATGACCTCGAGAATAAAGGGGCCGGTTCCATTACCGGTCTCCTCGATCGTGCCCACACTGCCATCGGCTATGATGCGCGCCCGATAGTCCGTCAGCAGGAAGGGGAAGTCGGCATGCGGCGTGGTCAGATTGAAAACCACGGTCAGGTCGTCCGGGGTCGAGATCCCCTCGGGATCGATCAGGTTCAACGTCGATGCGAGCGGGGATGCGAGGTCTGGATCGAGCATGTGCTGGAAGCTATAGACAACATCTTGTGAAGTGAGGGTCTTTCCGTCGTGGAACTTTACGCCCTCACGGAGATGGAAGGTCCAGGTTTGCCCGGTTTCGTCGGGCTCCCAGGACGTGGCCAAGTCCGCCGACGGCACCCCATTCGCGTCGAGCACCACCAGCCGATCGTAGAGCAGATAAATGAGCGGCAACATACGCGTGGGCGAGAAGGGATCGAGCGACTCTTGCCCGCCCCACTGGTTGTAATGGACCCAGCGTAACGTGCCGCGCGTGTCCTCGGCGACTTCTTCCACCGGTACTTCTTCAGCCGGCGCCGCTGGTTCTTCTTCCACCGGCGCTGCTGCGGGGGGCTCGGCGGTTGCTGCGGTTCCGCACGCGGCAATCACGATAGCCCCGACCAGCATGAGGCTGATCATCCACAAACGCTTCTTCGTGTTCATTGTTCTTCCTCCTCCTTAACTACTCGCTTCATTAGCCAGACAGACGCTGGCGCGGCGTCCCCACCCAATTTGGATCTAAACATATTGAATGGTACCCTGTTGGCTTCACCATCGGTTGCAAGAAACAACTATATCTTTGCACGAAACGACTTGCTCTGGCCGGCGGAGTTCAGGCGGCCCATACCCAGGGAATGGACTGCCGCAGACTGCGCCAGGTCACCCCTGATCGAGTTCCAAAGCATTACCACAGGATCCAGATGGAAATTGGCGGATATTTACCCCTGCAACGGCGATAAGTAGCCGCTGCGGCCATGGTGACCAGGATAAGTTCTATTTCTCGTCCGCACTTTGCCGGTTGACGTCGCTGATAAGGCCTTTACTTACGATAGTGGCTGGGCGGAATCCCCGCTATCTGCTTGAAGATCCGTGAAAAGTGGCCGGCCTGCGAGAAACCGACCTCAAAAGCAACGCCCGAAATGGACCGCGGCCGTTCGGTGAGCAGTTGCCTGGCCTTGTCGATCCGGCAACGCAAATGGTAGCGCCGTGGCGGTTCGCCCAGCCATTTTGCGAATAGGGTCCGCAGGTGAGAGGGGCTTACGCCGGTCGCGGCGGCGGTCTCGGTGGCGCTGAAGGGTGCGGCATAGTTTTGCTGGAGGTAGATGATGGCGTCGTGAACTGCGGCAGGATAGACGGGCTCTGCTTCAACGGGAGTGTCTGCAATTTCATCTCGTCGGGCGAGCAATTGATAAAATATGCCGATCGCACGCAGGGTATAGCCCGATTGTTGCAGGATCAGGATCTCGCGCATTTCGACCAGGCAGCGTACGATTTCGGGATCGTAATCCAGCGGCGTGATACTCGCGGCTTTTTTGCCCAGGAGTTGCGGCCAGCTTCCGCCCAGCGCGAACCATTGATATTTCATTCCCTGGGGCGCGCGATAGCGATAGATGTGGTCGGGCGGAATGATCAATAAATCGCCGACGCGCACCTTTCTCGCAGGCTCTCGCCCGGAGAACGTCGCTTCTCCGGCCAGGTGATAGAAAAATTGAGTTTGCTTGTGATGCTCAGGGTAACTGCTCACATAGGCGGGTTTGCAGTGATATTCACCCGCCTGCGCGACCCAGAAGCCACCCCCCGGCGGCCTGTGGTCACAGTATCCGGTACGCCAATATTCGTACCGTCTAGGGCGGGCGCCGTCGTTCGTGCCCCCTGAAATCGGTCGCTTGAGTGGCGGCAAGATCGCCGTTTTGTCCATTGGATCCATCTTGTGTTCCAACTGCTTCTGCTTTGCTTACACTATACTTCAAACCCATCGCGGTTAGACGTATCGCCTATTACGGCCGCTCGATACCCAGTGCGCTCTACGCATTGGAACGACAACACAACATCCCATCACCGCCACCAAGGAGAAGCTCTTCTTCACTCTCAGCTCGCTGCCGACCATCCGGACGGTGATGCTGCGAGAGGCGGGCGCTTACGATATTGAGTTCATCGCGCAGGTGTGGGAGGGTAGTCGGCTGCTACTTTGTGGAGGCGATCGAAAAAGAAACGATAATTTGCAGTTTCCGGTGGAGATGATTCGGCCATACGGGTCCGCCGAAGATGGCTCGTAAGAGATTGCCGTCAACAGAATTAATTGAGGCAGGGGTCAGAGAGCTTGGGCAAGGCTTGGTTGTGGCCTCAACGATATCCCACCTACATAAAGTGGGCCTTGTCGAACCCTTGCGTGCGAGTACAGCGGATCATCCATTTGTCCTAGAACAAGAGTCCTCCAGGATAAGAAGAGTCGCCATTGAATGCATGGTGGCTGTAGATGTAATTTCGTTAGATGGTCACAGTTTTTTCATGAGCGCGGTGGCGATGCTCATTTGCTGGAGCCTATGAACGTTGCGATCGCAGTTTCTCTCATGGATAAGCTTGAACCGCTTGAGGATCCTGAGGCCTTTGACAAGCAGGTGATCCTTGGCCTTACGGCAGGTTTCAAGCATGACCAGCCGAATGTACCCAATGAGTTGAAGGGGGCATTGGTTGTTCCCATCAATGCGATGATTCATCACGCGAGGGGAGCGGGCATCAATACGAGAGATTACATCAGGAAGGCCCACGGAATACAGATGGTCGATCAGTGGCTGCGGCCGCTATCCGAGATCTACCTGAGTGATCACGAACCTGCCGGAAACCATGTGGACAGATTTATGTCGAGATTGGTGCTGAGTACTCCCTGGGCGCGACTTGACTATTCCTAATTAACGGCTGTACCGCAATCTCCACGAAGACGAAGCGGGAACAGTCATTTATGGGTTTGGTACGGGGCAACCTGGCCAACTTCGTATTGACAGGGTGCAGCCGCACAGCGCGGAGGCTACGAGGGAATGGCTAGACTTCCGCGTGTCTCCCGCGCTGCCTGAACTTGCGCTCCACTTGGCGAGCGAACCTGAGGCTGGCAAGATTACAGTAGTTGATGCGGGGAGTGGTGCAGGTGGCTTATTGGCTTGGATGACGCACGCCTTTGAAGACAACCCTGGTCACTTGGCGATTGTCCATTCAGATATCGATCGAGAGACCCGCAAATCCGCACAAGAGCTTTTCGCTTCAAAAGGGATCGAGGCGCAGATCGATTGGCATATTGGGGACTTGATGAATAGGGCTCATTTAGCAGAACTCAAGCGACTTGCTGAGCAGAGGGCAAATCCCGGTCGGGTATTGTTTTTCATAAACTATATTCTTCAGGAGTTTGGTAATGAACAGATTGACGATTTTCTCGAAAGCTTTAGGAGCGTTTTCGGCGATTGGTAGTTTGCCATCACGGAATATTGGACGTTAGGATTGACAAATGCCGGCCAGATTTCCTCCAGGCCAGCATACCGAAGAGGGCCCACCCTCTCATGAGCTTCAAGGCTGCGCGAGCATCCATGGCAACCGGCTAATCTGCCGGAGAATCGTTGCCTTGGCGGGCGACCACGAAAGTCTCGTCCTGGAACCACAGCCCACCATGCCGCTGCAGGACTTCTCGCGTCGCACCGAGATACTCGCCGCTGCCAAGCGCCGCGGTCAGCCTCTCATCGTTGATCTGTGCCACATAAACCGCGGCGTTCCATGCCGCAAGCAGCGTCGAGGTCCCGATGTTGCTACTAATTTCGTCGGGGAGCGCCCGCAATTGATATCGAAATAGCGAACGCTCGTCCGAATATGCGTCAAAAACCAGGTCCGGATAATCCTCGTGCAGGTCGACTTTCAAGGCCTCTATTAGGAGATGGCGTGGAGTCTGGAAGGGATCCTCATCCGGCCAGATCTTGCGAATAATCTCCATTCCGGGGTCGCGCCCGGTTGATTGGACGACCATCAGGCGTCCGCCCGGGGCAAGCGCGCGGGCCAAAGGTGCCAGAATGTATTTAAGCTTTCTCTCGGCCGGCAGACGGGCCCGGTAGGGCTGGGCAGCGAGGATCAGGTCATATGCACCGTCGGGCTCACCGCGCTGAGGGATGACTCCCTCGAGTGCCTGGCGCTGGTCCGCCCGGTAGAGCACCAAAACTGATGGGTGAACGTAAAGGGGATTACCTGTGCGGGGGCTGCTCCGAGTCTCCCAACCCTCACTCAGTTTGCCTTCCAAGGACCGGATCTGCGCATCGAACTCAAAGGTGGTCTGGCCTTCAAGCGCGACCTCCGACCAGTCTAGCTGTTCCTGGGCCTCGGCGCGGTTGGGTCGCAGCCAGGGGGCCTCGGAGTAATACAGATTGGTGACGACCAAGACCGTCAGAGGGTGTTCAAAGAAGCGGTCCGCCATCTTCTCGAAGCTCAGCCGAGTGTCCTCCAGGCTGATCTCTTTCCCTACGATCAAGAAAGGCAGGCTGGGGAATCGCCGGTGGAGATCTCGCATGACGCGTGTCAAAACCGAGCCGTCTCCCATCCCCGCATCAAACAGACGAAACGCAGGGGGGTTGGGAGTTATGAGGTCAAGCTCCATGCCCGCCCTTTCGGCGATGACAGACTTCTCACTGGAGGTGTTGACGAACAGGAGGTATTTCTCGCGGTTGTCGAAGAAGCGAAAGGGGTGGCTATTCTGGGAAGCGTCGTCGGCCATGATCACCGGTCCAGATGCGCGTACATTTGCCAGCGAGGAGGCTGGGTCAAGATGTTATCAGAAACCAGGCACCCCCAATCTAGCTCGGGCTCACAGGTCGAACGGATCATCATTCGAGCCCAGAGACAGGAAGCCGGCGGATGCTCGCTTTTCTGAGGGCGCCGGAATCGCCGTGGCGGGGAATGTGAATTCATCTTCGTCTTGACATCTTCGCTCCCTACCCTTATTCTTCTGCGAAGCAAAGGTATGTACCATTAGGCCTGTAGTGCTCCTGCATCCATGATGGCTTGCGCCCATTTCCGCCAACTTCCATTTGTGCCATGAGTTCTGCCGTTCTGCCAACCGATCGTGTCCTGCGGGGGCCGCCGCTCTACCTCCAACTCGCGCAAGGCTTGCTGGATTGTATCGAGACCGGCGACCTGGTGCCGGGGGATCGTCTGGCACCAGAGCGGGACCTGAGCGATACGCTCAGCCTCAGCTGAATGACGCAGCAACTGCTGAAAAACCAGGGGATGATCACCCGGGTGCCAGGGGATGGGACCTATGTGGCTCAGCCCAATCTAGAGCGCCACGCGGGCCAGTTGGTTCCGTTCATACGCGGCATGCGCCGCCGAGGGTACACGCTAGGCACCGAGAACATCACCTTCGATCTAGGAGGGTCGACCCATAGAGTATGGCAAGGATCTATATCGTGGAAACCGCTTTGGCTTCGTTATCGAGATGGTCCCGCCAGAGTCACAGGCGGCCGGCCCTGGCCGGAGATCAGACCGAGGCGAGACCGCTCGCCTTGTGAATTGAGCGTCAGCGCTCGCATGACAGAAGGAGGAATCTCATGACGAAAGACTACCGACCCGCCAGTGTTTTCTTTTACCCGCGCATCCGTCTATCGCCTTATTTCGAAGCCACGCAGCGCCTGGGCGCCAAGGCCTACAGCGCCTATAACCACATGTACATTCCCAGCTGGTATGGCGACACCGATAAAGAGTATTGGGCGCTGACCAACGATGTGGTGATCTGGGACGTGGCCGTGGAGCGGCAGCTAGAAATCAAGGGCCCAGATGGCTTCGCCTTTACCAACATGCTTACCCCCCGCGACCTCAACCAGTGTGAGGTGGGCCAATGTATGTACGTCATGATCACCGACGAGAACGGAGGGATCATCAACGATCCGGTGCTGCTGCGCCTGGCCGAGAATCACTTCTGGCTCTCTCTCTCCGATAGTGATGTATTGCTGTGGGCCAAAGGTCTAGCCTACAACTCGAAATGGGAAGTGGAGCTTGGCGAGCCGGATGTGTCGCCGGTGCAAGTCCAGGGCCCCAAGTCCCGGGCTCTGATGCAGGATCTTTTCGGCGATTGGATCCTGGATCTCCCTTATTACTATCACAAGCAGACTCAGCTGGGAGATATGGAGATGGTCGTGAGCCGGACGGGTTACACGGGGGAGATCGGATACGAGATCTACTTGAAGAACAGCATCCGCGACGGCCTGAAGCTGTGGGATGCCGTGATGGAGGCTGGCAAGCCGCACAACATCATCGTAACCGGGCCATCCCTGATCCGCCGTCTGGAGTTCGGGATTCGGAACTACGGTCAAGACATGCGCCTGGAGCACAATCCCTATGAGATCGGTTTCGGTTGGTCGGTTGATTTGGATCAGGAGGCGGATTTCATTGGGAAAGAGGCTCTGAAGCGGATCAAAGCGGAGGGCATCACGCGCAAGCTGGTCGGAGTGGAGATCGACGGTGACCGGATCCAAGGCTGGAATGAAGACTATTGGCCCGTGTACAGTGACGGTAAAGCCATTGGACAGGTCACAACCGGCGCCTACTCGCCGCGTTTGGAGAAAAATATCGGATATGCGATGGTGCCCATCGAGTACGCGGAGCTGGGCACGAATTTCAACGTCGATGTTCGCGGTGAGACCAAGACGGCCACGGTCGTCAGGGAGCCCTTCATCGATCCCAAGCGGGAGACTCCCAAGGGCTGATGCGCGATCAAGCGCGGGTCGTCATCATCGGGGGCGGCATCATCGGCTGTAGCATCGCCTATCACCTGGCGAAAGCGGGCTGGACGGACGTCGTCCTGTTGGAAAAGGGTGAGTTGACCAGCGGCTCCACGTTTCACTCTGCTGGTCTCGTGAGCCATTTTCGCACCTCGCCCACGCTGATGCGGTTGATGAAATATAGCGTCAATCTTTACCAGAAGTTCAATCTGGAGGTTGGCGAAGGATTAGGCTGGTACGAGGTCGGCAGCCTGCGCCTGGCCTCCTCCGAAAATCAGCTTAAGCAGCTGCAGCGCCAGGTCAGCACCGCCAAGGCCTTAGGCCTGGAGGTCGGGATCATCTCGCCCGCCGAGGCCATGCAGATCTTCCCTCCCATGACGGAACAAGGGCTTGTTGGCGCCGTGCACATCCCGCAAGATGGCTGGCTTGAACCCAATGGAATCACCACCGAATTTGCCCGGCGCGCCAAGGAATCTGGGGTTGCCATCGAGACCGATGTGCTCGTAAACGGAATCGAGCTCTCGCCTCGGGGCGAAGTCACCCAAGTCAACACCGATCAGGGGCCGATCAAGACCGAGATCGTGGTGAACGCCGCCGGCCAATGGGCGCCGCAGATCGGAGCGATGGTGGGGGTGGACATCCCCATCACGCCGATAATGCACCAGTTCCTTATGACCAAGCCGATCCCCGGGCACGAATTGCCACACGAGACGCCAGTTGTGCGGGACCCGGACAACCTGATCTACCTTCGTGAGGAAGTGGGCGGCTACCTGGTTGGCGGCTTCGAGCCCAACCCGAAGGCTTGGTCGATCGATGGTGTGCCATGGGAATTTACCCAGCAACTGCTGCCTCCCGAATGGGAGCTCTTTGAGGTGCTGATGGAGGGTGCCATCCGGCGGGTACCCGTTCTGGAGACCGCCGAGGTCATCAAGATGGTCAATGGGCCGGAGGGGATCACACCCGATGGGCACTATTGCCTGGGGCCTGTGCCGGGCCTGCGTGGCTTTTACGTGGCTGCCGGCATGTCTCTCAACGGCCTTGCCGGTGCAGGCGGCGTCGGCAATGCCATTGCGGAGTGGGTCATCGAGGGTGAGCCCCCCTGGGACATGCATGAGATGAACATCCGCCGCTTTGGAACCCACTACTCCGACCAGGGATTCCGGGTAGAGCGAACTCGCGAACTTTACAAATACTACTATTATCTGCGCTTCCCTCTCGATGAGAACGAATGGGGGCGACCATTGCGCACCAGCCCGCTCCTGCCCCGCCTGCAGGAGTTGGGCGCGGTCTTTGGCGAAAAGGACGGCTGGGAGCGTGTCAACCATTTCGAGACTGGAGATCCTTCACGGCTTGCCGGGGCGGATCAGCGGTCCTGGGGTTGGGGCTGGCCGCCTTACTTTGAGCAGGTGGGCGAGGAGCACCAGGCTGCCCGAGAGCGGGTCGCCCTGCTCGATATGACCTCCTTTGGCAAGATCGACGTGCGCGGCCCCGGAGCCCTGCCGTTGTTGCAGGCGCTGACCGACAACAACATCGACAAGCCGATCGGCAGCATGACCTACACCCAATTCCTCAACCCTCAGGGCGGGATCGAAAGCGACCTGACCATCACCCGTTGGGGGGAGGAGCACTTCCGGGTGATCAGCGGAACCGCCTCGCTCTCCAACGACATCGGATGGATCAAGTTGCACATGAATCCAGAATCGGAGCGATCTGTCCAAATCATGGACGTCACCGCAGAATGGGCGTGCATCAGCTTGTGGGGTCCATACGCCCGTGAGGTCCTGCAATCGGTGACTGAGGACGATGTCACCCAGGAAACCTTCCCCTTCATGACGGCCCGCATCCTCGGCGTCGGAGGCGCGCAGGTCTGGGCCCAGCGGGTCAGCTACGCGGGCGAGTTGGGCTGGGAGCTTTATATCAAGCCCGAAGGCGCGCTTCCATTGTGGGATGAACTCATGCGGGCAGGTGAGGCTTTTGGAATTCAGCCTATCGGCTACAAGGCGCTGGACTCGCTCCGGCTGGAGAAAGGTTATCGCCTCTGGGGGATCGACATTACGCCGGACGAGAACCCCTATGAATCCGGACTTGGCTTTTGTGTAAGGTTGAAATCGGGTGGCGATTTCATCGGCCGTGAAGCCCTGCTGAAGTTCCGGGAGCAAGACGACGGTCGCCGGCGGCTGAGCACGCTGACGCTGAAGGGCAATACTTGCGTGATCTATGGCGGGGAAGCCGTCTACGCGAACAGTCAGCTTGTGGGGCGAGTGCGCAGTGGTGGTTATGGTTATACGGTGGGAAGCAACATCTGCCTGTCCTATCTGCCCCTGGAATTGGCGGAGGTGGGCACCGGGCTTGAGGTCGAGGTGCTTGGCCAGCGCCTGGCGGCAGTCGTCGAGTCCGACACCTTGTACGATCCCCAGGGAGAGAAACTCCGAGCCTAGCGACGCAGGAGACGATGGATAAGTTGATAGCGAAGGCGAGCGCCATGGCCGCGCATACCGACTTGCGATCCATGGCGCGCAGTTTTGTTCTGCTGACGTTAGGCGCGGCGCTGATGGCGCTCAATCTCAACGTATTCCTGGCGCCTTTCGATATTGCGCCGGGTGGGACTTCAGGTCTGGCGATCATCATCAACCAGTTCACGGGCTGGCAGATTGGGTTAGTCATGCTGGTATTGAACCTCCCCTTGCTGTGGCTGGGGTTCCGACATCTGGGACGTTTTCGATTTCTTGCACGCACTTCCTACGTACTGGTCCTTTACAGTCTTGGAGTAGATTTCTTGACCCAGCTGTCTCCCATGCGCGGCATCGCGGAGGATGTCTTTCTCAACGCCCTCTTTGGCGGGATATTGGGCGGCGTTGCGACGGGCCTGATCCTCAGGGGAGGCGGCAGCGCGCCTGGCACGGGGATTCTGGGTCGCGTGATCCAGGTCAAGACCGGAATCCCGGTGAGCCAGGTTTACTTGATGACCGATGGGGTGGTGGTGCTGCTCGCGGGGCTAGTCTTTGGTTGGGAGCTGGCCCTTTACGCGCTGGTAGCTATATTCCTCTGGGGATTGGCGGCAGACTACGTGCTAGAAGGGCCGAGCGTGGTGCGCACGGCTTTCATCATCACCGATTCGGGTCGGGAGGTCAGTGCGGCGCTCTTTCGGCGCTTCGGGGTAGGAGTCACGGCCTGGCCCTCGGAGGGCATGTTCACCGGCAGCGCACACACCGTCCTGTTTTGCACCATAAGCCGACCAGATGCCACCTCCCTGCGCACGGTGGTAGCCGAGGCCGACCCTAAAGCCTTCGTCGTTGTGGGTCATGGCCACCAAGCCAGCGGGGGTGTATTGAGGCGAGTGTTCGCGCACAGAGACCGAGAGGCAGGTCCCCAGGCACAGGGGCTCTCCGAGCCTGTAGGTGGCTTAGAAGAGTCTCCGCATCTGACAGCCAAGTGATCCGGCTCTCATAGGCCAAGGCAATTCGGGCCGAGGCTCGTTCCAGATTTAAGCCCTCGCAGGAGAAAATCGTATGGTAAACAAGAAAGCTTACATTTCGCAATCCGAAGGAGATGTCAACCTCTCTCCCCGGCGCATGCAGTGGCACGAAACTTCCCTAGACGACCGAACCCGCGCCATGCTGGAAGAGGACGCCCACTATTTTCTGCATCAGTCGTTGTCGACTCCCTGCCTGAATGCGCTGGAGGCATCCGAGGGAATCTATATTGATGACTTGCAGGGCAAGCGCTATATGGACTTCCACGGCAACGCCCTTCACCAGGTGGGTTACGGAAACCCGGAGGTGCTGGCGGCCATCAAGGAGCAGCTGGATCAGCTGCCCTTCTGTCCGCGACGGTACACCAATCGATCTGCCGTGGAACTGGCGAAGAAATTGGTTGAGCTGGTACCGGACCCGCTGGGCAAAGTGCTCTTCTGCCCAGGTGGTGCCGAAGCGATCGGGATCGCGCTCAAACTCGCCAGAGTGGCCACCGGCCGCTACAAAACCCTTTCTATGTGGGACTCCTTCCACGGTGCCACGCTGGATGCCATCTCGATAGGCGGAGAGGCCCTCTTCCGTAAAGGGATCGGGCCGCTGCTGCCAGGGACGGAGCACGTGCCGCCTCCGGACGAGTACCATTGTCAATGGGATTGCCTCCAGCGGGGCGGCTGCGACCTAAAATGCGCAGACTACGTGGAGTACGTGATGGAAAAGGAGGGCGACATCGGGGCCATGATCGCCGAACCGGTGCGTCTCACCCCCAGCGTACCCCATCCTGATTACTGGCCGCGCGTTCGCGAATCCTGCGACCGTCACGGCGCCCTCCTGATCTTCGACGAGATCCCCAACGCTCTCGGCCGCACAGGCCGGATGTTCGCCTTTGAGCATTTCGATGTGGTGCCAGACATCCTGGTATTAGGGAAAGGATTGGGCGGAGGCGTTTTCCCGCTCGCGGCTGTCGTCGCCCGGGCGGATCTGGACCGCGTCGGCGATCAGGCCCTGGGGCATTACACCCATGAGAAAAACCCGGTGGCCTGCGCTGCAGGCCTTGCCGCCATCAACTACATCGAGCATAACGGCTTGGTGGACCACGCTCGGGATCTAGGAGACCACGCTCTGGGGCGCATGCGAGCGATGATGGAGAGCCACGAGCTGATCGGCGAGGTGCGCGGCTTAGGACTGCTGCTCGGAATCGTGCTTGTTAATGATCGAGGCACTAGGGAGCGGGCAGTAGAACAGGCGGAGGCGGTAATGTACGCTGCGCTTCGCAGAGGTCTGAACTTCAAGGTGACCATGGGGAACATCCTTCAGCTGACCCCGCCGCTGATCATAGAGCGGAACCAATTGGATGATGCGTTAGATATCCTCGACGCCTCCCTCGCCGAAGTCGTGCAGGGTGCCTGAAGCAGGATGGCTTCCACTGGCCAGAGCGCGGCGGGGGAGCCCGGGCCTGTGGAGGTGGTCTGTTTCGGCGTGATCACACCCTGCATCGTTGTGGCGGTGGAGCAGTTTCCCCAACACAACACCGGCGCCTTGATTACAGGGTGGGGGGAGTTTATCTATGACGACGCGGCCATCGTGGCCGGTCTGCTGAGGGGGTGGCAGATCCCGAGCGGGCTGATCGGGACCGCCCTGGGAGACGACCGGCGCGGACGAGAGGTCGTTCGCCAGCTGCGAGAGGTCGGTGTGCAAGGCGAGTTCCGCCTGGCCCCCGATCTTGAGACCCCGTTGGAGATCGATGTCTCCGATCCAAGTGGCGCCCGAACCTACTTTTGGCGCAGGGAGCGAGAGATCCTGGACACACTCGATAGCGCGGATCTCTCGCTCTTAGAAGGCACCCGCATGCTCTATGTGGATTGGTACGA
>SMUY01368339.1_pt1 | contig 18479 bp, 15 predicted proteins | sample 2456441 | NCBI WGS metagenome assembly SMUY01 (sample SAMN11095931, study PRJNA526329) | marine sediment metagenome | biome: Marine sediment; feature: Surficial sediment; material: Deep marine sediment; isolation source: Hadal surficial sediment | place: Pacific Ocean | collected 2014-11 | depth...
ACTGATCACTCTCTTCTCACCCTGTCTGCCCATAATCCTCCAGCCCGTACTGCTTGATCTTCTTGTACAGCGTGGTGCGGTTGATCTGGAGCTGGTCGGCGGTCTTCTGCCGGCTCCAGCCGTTGGCCTCGAGGGCCGCGAGGATGATCTGCTTCTCCGGGTCCTCGAGGGCCTTGCGCAGCGGCATCGGCTGGTCGGGGTGGACGGTCCATCCGCCGGGTCCGGACACGGCCGGGAGCAGCCCCGCGGTCGAGTTGTCGATCACGTGCTGGGGCAGGTCACGGACGCCGAGCCGGGTCGATCTGGTCAGCACCACCGCCCGCTCGACGATGTTCTCGAGCTCCCTCACGTTGCCCGGATAGGCGTATTGGCGCAGGGCCAGAAGCGCGTCCTCCGTGAACCCCACGATCTGCTTTGCGGCCTCCTTGGCCTTCACCTTGAGGAAGTGATCGGCGAGGGCCGGAATGTCGCCGGTCCGCTCGCGGAGGGGCGGCAACTCGATCATCACCACGTTGATGCGGTAGTAGAGGTCCTGGCGGAACTGGCCGGAGGCCACGAGCTGCTCGAGCGGCTCGTTGCTGGCCAGGATCACCCGCACGTCGACCTCGATGGTCTCGTTGGATCCCACCGGCTCGAAGGTGCGCTCCTGCACCACCCGCAGCAGCTTGAGCTGCATGGCCGGGGAGGCGGCGTTGATCTCGTCGAGAAAGAGGGTGCCGGTATGGGCGGCGAGGAACCGGCCCGGTTTGTCCGAATGGGCGCCGGTGAAGGCGCCGCGGACATGGCCAAAGAGCTCCGACTCCAGGAGGGTCTCGGGGATCGACCCGCAGGAAATCTCGACGAAGGGCTTGTCGGCACGCGGCGATCGACGGTGCACCGCCCGGGCGATCAGCGACTTGCCGGTCCCCGACTCGCCGGACATCAAGAGCGTCGTCCGGATGGGGGCGACCGCTTCGATCATGTCGTAGATCCGCCGCATTCGCGGGTCGGAGCCGATGATGTTGTCGAGCCCGTAGCGCTGATCGAGCTGACGACGAAGGCTCGTGTTCTCGGCCAGCAGTGTCTGCTGGCGGATCGCCTTCTCCACCGCTATCTGCAGCTCGTCGTCGACGAGCGGCTTGGTCAGATAGTCGATCGCCCCGTGGCGGATGGCCTTGACCGCCGCTTGAATCGTCCCGTACCCGGTAATAACGATCGGCACGATGTCGGAATGCTTCTGTCGGAGGGCCTTGATGAGATCGAGCCCGCTCATCCCCGGCAGGGACATGTCCACGACCACGACCGCAAAGGGCCCGCCCCGACCCGCCACGCGGCGCTCGGCGTCCTCCACGGCCGCAAGCGCGTCCTCGCCGCTGCCCGCGGTAGCAGTCTCGTACCCGGCGCGCCGAAGGAAGGCCGCAATCGAGTCTGCGACGATGGCGTCGTCGTCGACGATCAGCACGCTCGCCGGGGTGCCGCTCATGGGACCGACAGCCTCCCGACCCGTAGACGAACCTCGAACACGGCGCCGCCGCCCGGTGCATCCGTCAGCCGCAGCGACCCGTCGAGATCGCTGACGATCTGCCGGCAGATCTCGAGGCCCAGCCCGCGGCCGCCGGGCTTTCGGCTGTGGCCCGGCCGCAGTTCGGCGGGCACGCCGGGGCCGTTGTCCGAGACGAGGATGACCAGCTCGCCGGGCTCGGCGAGCGAGATGGCGAGCCGAACCCGCCCGCCGGAGCCGCCGCCCTCGCCGCAGGCCTCGATCGCGTTGCGGAGGCCGTTGGCGATGACCGGGCCCAGCGGGCCGATGGGCAGACGCCGCGCCGCCGGATGAATCGTTGACTCAATCCGGACTTGACGGATCTCGGCCATGGCTTCCAGGCTCACGAGCAGGCGGTCCACCTCGTCGGCGAGGGGACGACGCCGATCGAAGAGGGCCGAGGCCGGCTGGCTGGTCTCCCCCACCCGCTCGAGCAGCTCGGCCATCTGGCGCATCGCTTCGTTGGCGGCCCGGAGGCGGCCGATTACCTGTTCGGGGGCGAGCCCGGACGCAGGAGCGGCCTCGTCGAGGTCGCGGAGGGCCTGGCTCACACAGCGGATCGACCCGTCCAGGAGGGAGTTGAGCTCGTGAGCGAACTGGCTCACGGAGACCGCCGACGGCGACGATGCCGCGGGGACCAGCAGGTCGTCGTTGGGGCGCGGATCGGCCTGGGGCATCACGGGTGAGATCGACGACCCGCAGATGGTCCTCAAGCCCGATGTTGCTTTTTGGCAACATGCTGAGTTGTTCTGAGCGCTCCGTACGGCCCTCCGGGCCGACACTCGCTCTGGTACGCGGCGGCGAATGCATCCGCCGCCGCTGTTCGGGTTGCCTTCCTGGGCGCTCCGTACGGCCCTCCGGGCCGACACTCGCTCCTTTCCGATTCGATCGGCCGCTGCGCCTGGATGCCGATCGGCGATTCTCCGACCCGAATCCTCGCTCTGGGGCGACCTCGCCGGAGGGCCGGCCGGCCCGAACGGGCCCAGGTCGAATCTTACCCAGATTACCACGCGCTCCAGGGCAAATCATTGAAATGTATCGACTTGCGCTTTGCATCGAACCGGCCTTGAGGTAAGCTGTCGCTACGGCGGCTTGCCAACGATGGCCTTGGAGGAGAGGTCGTTTTCGGCAGGCCGTTTTTTATTTTTGTTCATAGCGCTCCGTAGGGCCCTCCGGGCCCACACTCGCTCCTTCGCGCTTCGCGGCCGATTCGATCGGCCGCTGCGCCTGGACGCGAATCGCGTTCAGTAGCCCTTCGGTCCTGCTGACAGCTGACCAGCGCTCTGCTCTACCCCCGATAGGCGATCGGGCGACCGGAGAGCCCGGTGATCTCCTTGATCAGCGTCATCGCCGCGAAGCCCGCCACCGCGAAGCCGCCGATCCAGATCGCCTGCCGCGTCAGACCCAGGGTCATCAGCCACGCGGCGCCGTACAGGCACTGCCACATCGCCCCGTAGCGCTTGAGCTTCTCCGCGGCCGCCAACCGCGACGGGCTGCCGACCTTCCACCAGGCAACGACGAGAAAGCCCAACACCGCAGCGGTGGGATAGGCCGCGTGCAGCCAGCCCGCCCCCTCCGGCCACAGCCCCTTGCGCATCGCGCCCGCGCCCAGAATGACCACCGACCACGCCACCCATCCCAGCAGCGCGGCCACCACCGCCCCGCGGGTGAGGCGGGGCCGCTTGTCCTCGAGCACGTGCACCGCCGCCGCGATCCCCACCGAGTGCGTCATCACCAGCCAGAGCGGCAGCGTGAACGTGAGCTGGTGGTTGGGGATGAGCATATGGGCGGCGTGAATAAGACCGATGGTCACCAGCCCGACGGCCGGGATGTACTTCCCGGCCGCGTTGTAGAAGAGGATGCCCGCGGAGGTGAGCAGGGTGATCCGCAGCGCCCACATCCCCAGCGCCGCCCCGCTCAGCACCGCCACGATCAGCGCCCCCACCGTCACCACCACCGCCTGGCCGAGCTTGATCCGCCCCGCCGGGATGGGCCGATCGGGGCTGAACGCGCTGTCGTGCCGCGCGTCGAGCACGTCGTTGAGCGAGGCTCCGTAGGCGAACAGCCCGATGGCGACGATCGCCCCGGCCACCAGCGCCGGCAAGAGCTCCATGTCGTAGACGTCGACGTAGACGTACTCCGCCCGCCCCCGGGTGAGCAGGATCACAAACCAGATGTCGCTGACGGCGCCGAACCCCATGGTGAGGCGCGTGAGCTGGATCGCCGTGATGATCCGAAGGATCCACCCTCGCATGACCGTATCCTAGATGACCGTGCACGATCGTGCACGGTCATCTAGAGCCGGCGATTCCGCGTGTTGAACGAATCCCGATCGGCTCATACCATGCCCCCGCCCCCGACGAGTTCGGGGGCGTTGATCGACCCCGCCCCTCTCGGTGATACACTTACCCGATGGGACGCAGGCCGCTGCCCCGGACAGACGAAACCCCCGGATTCTCCCCGCTGGATGCATCGAGAGCTCAAACCCACGACCAGCGCCGAAGGCCTCCGCATCGGGCTCGTGGTCAGCCGCTACCACGCGCCCATCACTGACGCCCTGCGCGACGGCGCCGTCGACTGCTACACCCGGGCCGGCGGGTCAGCCGACGATCTGGTGGTGGTGAATGCGCCGGGCACCTTCGAGGTCACCGCGCTCTGCGCGGCGCTCGCCGAGCGCGGCGACCTCGACGCGGTGGTCGCCGTGGGCTGCGTGATCAGCGGCCAGACCACGCACGATCAGTACCTCTGCCAGGCGGTGAGCCACGGGCTGACCGAGGTCTCGCTCCGCACCGGCGTGCCGGTGTCCTTCGGGGTGCTCACCTGCCAGAGCCTCGAGCAGGCCGAGGCCCGCGCGGGCGGCGACCGCGGCAACAAGGGCGCCGAGGCCATGGCCGCCGCGATCGAGACCGCCCGGACGATCCGGGGCCTCCGCGACGCGCCCTGTCCCCGGCCGGCAAACGTCGATCACCACCGGGGCGGAGCCCCTTAGCGCTGTTTCGAGCGCTCCGTAGCGGCCTCCGGCCAAACCCTCGCTCTGGTACGGCCGCGCCGCAATGTCGGCGGGCCTGAGCGGGCGCAACCCGCTACACTCTGAAGGAACCTCCTCTAGCCATGGCCTCGACCCGCGACATCCGGCGCTGCGCCGTGCAGGCGCTCTACCAGTTCGATGCCGGCAACCGCGACGACGGCGACGTGGTCCTCGCCTCGCTCGAGGGCTCGCCCGGCGACTCCGAGACGCACCAGAAGGGATACGCCCTGGCGGTGGAGTCGTGGAAGCTGCGGGAGGAGGCCGACGCGGCCGTCTCCGCCATCGCGCCGGACTGGCCCACGTATCGCCAGCCCGTCGTCGACCGGACGATCCTCCGGCTGGCGTACTACGAGATCACCACCGGCCGGACCCCACCCAAGGTGGCGATCAATGAAGCCGTCGAGCTGGCCAAGGAGTTCAGCACCGAGAAATCGCCGATGTTCATCAACGGCGTGCTGGACAAGATCTACAAGTCGCGGCGGGCCCAGGAGCCCGCCACCCCCTCCAACGGCGATCACTGACGATGGGCCTGTTCACCTTGACCGTGCAGGCGATCCGCCGGGGGCTGGCCCGGACGCAGGCGGCGCTGGGCGGCGGGCTGCGGACGCTCCTGGTCGGCAAGCCCCTCAGCGATGAGCTGATCGACGAGATCGAGACACGCCTGCTCACTGCCGACGTCGGGGTGAAGACGTCGGGCGAGATCCTCGATCAGCTTCGCGCCGCCCACCGCTCGGGCGAGCTCGAGCAGGGCGACGAGGCCCTGGAGTTTCTCAAAGAGCAGCTCAAGCACCGATGGGACGACGTCGACCGGTCCATCGCGATCGCCCCCGCCCCCCCAACGGTGATCCTCGTCGCCGGGGTCAACGGCACCGGCAAGACCACGAGCGTTGCCAAGATCGCCCGGTCCCTCCAGAACGACGGGCGCAGCGTCCTGCTGGCCGCGGCCGACACCTTCCGGGCCGGGGCCGTCGCTCAACTCGAGATCTGGGCCGAGCGCCTCGGGGTCGGAATCGTCAAGGGCGCCCCGGGGTCGGATCCCGCGGCGGTGGTCTTCGACGCCGTCGACGCGGCGCTGGCGCGCGAGATCGACGTCCTGCTCATCGACACCGCCGGGCGTCTGCACACGCAAGATCACCTCATGCGGCAGCTGACCAAGATCCGAGATGTCGTCGCCCGCAAGATTGCCGGAGCGCCGCACGAGGTCCTGCTCGTCCTCGATGCCACGAGCGGCCAGAACGCGATCGCCCAGGCAAAGATCTTCAACCGGGCGATCGACATCACCGGCATCTTTCTCGCCAAGCTCGACGGCACCGCCAAGGGCGGCGTCGTCCTGGCCATCCAGGAGGCCCTGGCCATCCCGGTGAAGCTGATCGGAATCGGCGAGACCCTCGAGGACGTGGAGCCGTTCGATCCGGAGTCGTTCGTGGACGCGATTCTATAGAGCGCTCCGTACGGCCCTCCGGGCCGACACTCGCTCTGGTACGCGGCGGCGAATGCATCCGCCGCCGCTGATCGGTTTGCCTTCCTGGGCGCTCCGTACGGCCCTCCGGGCCGATACTCGCAATTCAGCTTGAGCGCTCCGTACGGCCCTCCGGGCCGACACTCGCTCCTTTGCGCTCCGCGGCCGATCGAAAAGGCCGCTGCGCCTGGAAGCGTGCAGGAGCTTCGGTTTCCGGCCCCTCTCCTCTCTTTCCAAACCCCGAACCCCGAACCCTGAACCCGCCAAGCCCGGCCCACGGCGGTCCCAAGGCCCGTACCATCAACGCATGTCAGCGCCCGATCCCCAGCCCGACGGCAACATCATCGAGTCGCTGCAGTCGTTGATCGTGGCGTTCGTCCTGGCGATGACCTTCCGCGGCTTCGTCACGGAGGGATTCGTCATCCCCACGGGCTCCATGGCCCCCACGCTCATGGGCCAGCACATGCTCCAGCGGTCGGCCCAGACCGGCTACGTCTACCGGACGGGGGCCAAGGACGTGCTCGATCACGCCAAGAGGCAGCTATTCGACAAGTCCTACGAGATCCTGGACCCCATGATCGGCCGGCAGCCGAGCCTCGGATCGTCAACGGTCCGGGAGCTGGTGCCCGAGATCCGGATGGGTGACCGCATTCTCGTGCTCAAGTCCCTCTATCCCTTCTGCGAGCCGCGGCGTTTCGACGTCGTGGTCTTCAAGAACCCGACCGATCCCGACGGCGACTCGGAGAACTACATCAAGCGGCTGATCGGCCTGGGGGGCGAGAAGATCTGGCTGGTGGACGGCGACGTCTTCGCCGGGCCGGCCGACGAGCCCGAGCGCCTCGACGACTACGTCATCCAGCGCAAGCCCGAGCACGTCCAGCGAGCCGTCTGGCAGCCGGTGCACGACAGCGACTACCTGCCGAGGCATCCCGATCGGCTGTCGCGTCCCTACCGGGGGACGCCGTGGATCGGCAACGCGGCCCACTGGCAGATCGACGACGCCCGGAGCTACCGATCCAGCACCGACGAGCCGACCTCGTTGCAATGGGCTTCGCACCGCCGGAAGCTCGACGACTGGACGCCCTACAACATGTTCTGGTACCAGGGCCGGGTCAACATGCGGGTCTTCAACGTCAGCGACCTGCGGATCTCGGCGGGCATCGTCGCCGATCAGGCGGGCCTCGACACGCGGCTCGAGCTCATTGCCCGAGGCCATGTCTTCGAGTTCTCGATCGGCGAGGACGATGGGGGCTCGCAGTACCAGGCCACGGTGCGCTACCGTTCGCTCGAGAGGACGGACGAGGACGCCTGGAGCGCAGAGCGCTCGGTCCCGGTGCGCCGGCCGAAGCCGGGGCGGGTGGTCGACGTGGAGTTCTGGCACGTCGATCAGTCGATGGCGATCTACCTCGACGGCAAACGCGTCGTCGATCTGACCTATGCGTGGCTGCCCGCGGAGCGGCTCGCGTTCTCCACCGGGCTGTCCTTCGAGGAGGCCGAGCTTCGCCTGCCGGGGGTGCCGCCGACGCCGCCGGTTCTGCGCTGGCACTTCGAGGGCTCACCGGTGACGCTGCACCGGGTGCGGGTCGATCGCGATCTGTACTACCAGCCGGTGAACCTCGGCCGCTCGGGCGCTCCGGGCTACGGCACGCATCCGAAGGAGCCGGCGGTCCTGGGCCCCGATCAGTTCTTCATGCTCGGGGACAACAGCGCGGCCTCGCAGGACTCCCGCCTGTGGGGCGATCCGGATCCGCTGGTGGCATACCAAATCGACGACAGCCCCTTCGTCGTGAACCGAAAGCTGCTCCTGGGAAAGGCGTGGGTGGTCTACTTCCCGGCCCCCTACCGGATCACCAAAGGCAGCAAGCGGCTGATCCCCGACTTTGGGCGGTTGAGGTTTATTCGCTAGGAAAAAGGGACTGAGGGAGTCCATTTTTCTTCTTGCACATCCCTAACAAAATGCTATCATCTCTCCCATGCGGCCTGATGGGAAGAGAAGACCGCCCCCGGGTCAGCTGCGCCGGCTGGCGGAGATGATTCGGGCCATCGAGTGCCCGGGCGGTAGCGTCCCGGGCGTTCCGGGCGAGTTTCCAGGGGCGGTGGCCACGGGCTGGGCCGATGTCGATGGCCCGGGGGCGGGCATTCCGGGGGCAAATGGTGCTTACGGGGGGTTGGCTCGCGGGGCGATCCACGAGTGGTTCGGGCTCGCCGATCCGCTCGTGCCGGCCTCCAGGGGGCTTGAACGCTCCCCCTGTCCCCCGAATCAGGTTCATGATCGACCTGATCGACCTGATCGAGTTCGCCGAGCCGGCCGAGACGGCGGGGGGAGCCCCTGGACACCGCCGCTTCTGGTCCTGACGCATCTGGCGTGGAGGGCGCTCGAGCCAGCCGGCTCATCGGGCCGGGTCGTGTGGATCGGGCGGCGGATCTGGCCGAATCCCCGGGCCCTGATTCGGGGGGACGGATCCCAACGGAGGCTGCTGAACAGCTCGCTCTTCGTCGATCTGCCGCAGGACACCGGCCGGCTGTGGGCGATCGACCTGGCGTTGCGTTGCCCGGCGGTGGTGGCCGTGGTGGCCGATGGAAGCGGGCTGGGCATGCCCCAGACCAGGCGGCTCCAACTGGCCGCGGAGGCCGGGTCGGCGTGCGCGCTGCTCGCGCGGCCGCCCGTTGAGCTGAGCGTTTTGTCGGCGGCGGCAACCCGGTGGCGGGTCTGTCGTGAGCCTTCCCCGGGCCGCAACCCGAGATGGACCGTTGAGCTCCTGCGCTGCAAGGGAATGCAGAGTTTCTCACGGGGGGCGAGGGTTGCGGCTCCGGGGACCTTTGGTCCGGGAGGTGTTCCGGGGGTCCCGGGAGTTCCGGGGGTCCCGGGAGTTCCGGGGGCGGGGGCACGGTGGTGGGTGATGGAGTGGGACCGTGCGAAGGGCGCTGTCACTGTACTTTGCGACGTGGTCGATCGATCTGGTGACCAGACGCGATCGGCCCCCGCGTTCGCCGGATCGTCGGTCGCCCGCCGGACGGCTTGAGGAACCCTCACCTCGCCACGGCGAGTCGCCTCCGGAGAGCAGAGCGATCTCTGCGCTTCTGCTGGTGGGTGGGGGCGGGGGCCGGCAGGTCGTCCGGCGGCGGTGCGAGCGGGCGGCGGCCGCCGGGGTGCGCTCCGGGATGAGCGTGGCGCACGCTCGCGCGTTGCTGGCGAAGGGCGCCGTGCGGGTGGAGCCGTATGCCCCGCACCGCGAGGCCGCGGCGTTGTGCGCCATGGCCGGGTGGGCGAGACGTTTTTCACCGATCGTCGCGACCGACCCGCCGGACGGGCTGCTGCTCGATATCACCGGTTGCCAGCGGCTCTTTGGCGGCGAGCGACGGCTTGTCGACACGGTCGCCGAGGCCGTGGAGCGTCTGGGCTTTCGAACGCGGGCGGCCTTGGCGTCGACCTTCGGCTGTGCCCGGGCGGTGGCCCGGTTCGGCCGGCACGAGCGGTCGGTGGTTCCCGCGGGAGCGGAGTCCGAGGTGCTCGCCGGTCTGCCCGTCGAGGCCTTGCGGCTCGATGAGGGGACGGCCGGCGCGCTCTGCGAGGTGGGGATCGAGCAGATCGGTCACGTGTTTGGCCTGCCGCGGGCGGAGCTGGCCGAGCGGTTCGGAGCCGACCTGCTGCGGCGGCTCGACCAGGCGACCGGTGAGGTGGCGGAGGCGATCGACCCCCTCCACGTCGTGGATCTCCCGAGCGTGGCCCGCACCCTGGCCGGCCCCACGACGCGGCTCGAGACGATCATGCTTGTCGTCCGCGAATTGGTGTCGGAGCTGGCGCAGCAGCTTCAGCAGCGAGAGAGCGGCGCCCGGCGGATTGACCTGGAGCTAGAGCAGGTTCCTTTAAGGTGTAGCAGTTTGCGCCCGCTCAGGCCCGCCGGATTTATTCCGGCGCGGCCGTACCAGAGCGAGTGTGGGCCCGGAGGGCCCTACGGAGCGCTCGAAACAGAGCTGGGGCGGGTTTCTTCCGCGCCCGTGCGCCGAACGGTTCTCCTGAGCCGGCCGAGCCGGGATTGCAAGCACCTGTGGTCGTTGCTGCGGCCGAAGGTGGAGTCGGCTCATCTGGGCTTCGGCGTGGAGCGGGTCGTGCTGGCCGCGCCCAGGATCGGCCGGCTCCGCCACGAGCAGGTCGAGCAGTGGCTTACTGGTAGCGGTGATTGTCGGCTCGACCGCGACTTCGGCGAGCTGCTCGACACGCTGAGCGGCCGTCTGGGATCGGACCGCGTCACGCGGGTCGAGCCGGCCGAGACGCACATCCCGGAACGGGCCTTCCTCCACCGGCCGGCGGGGGAGACCGCGCGGCGCCAGGTCTCCCCGGCCCGGGTCACCGGCGCGGACCGGCCGTCCCTGCTGCTGGCCAGGCCCGAGCCGATCGAGGCAATGGCGCTCACCCCGGACGGACCTCCGTCCTGGCTGCGCTGGCGCGGCTGCGAGCACACGATCGTGGCCAGCTTCGGCCCGGAGCGGGTTGGGTGTGAATGGTGGAAGGGAAGAAGCGACGAAGCGACGCTGCGACGGAGCGACGAAGGGGGGAGAAGAAGCGACGAGGCGACCCGCGATTACTTCAAGGTCCAGGATGAGCGGGGGCGGTGGCTGTGGGTGTATCGCACCCGTGGTTCGCCCGGCGCGACGAGCCGTTGGTTCGTGCATGGGGAGTGGGGATGACGAGAGCGACGAAGCGACGGAGCGACGAAGGCACGAAGGGGAAGAAAGCAAGCGGCCATGCCTGAGTTACCTGAACCAAAGATGAGGCCTCATCCATGGGTCGAACGCGGCCACGAAGTCCTCCCCTCGTCGCTTCGTCGCTTCGTCGCTCCGTCGCTTTCTTCCTACACCGACCTCCAGGTCAGAAGCAACTTCACCTTTCTTACCGGGGCCAGTCATCCAGAGGAGCTCGTTTGCCAGGCGGCGGCGCTCGGTCATCGGGCGGCGGCCATCACCGACACCAACTCCCTGGCGGGAATCGTCCGCGGGCACCTGGCCGCCAAGGAAGCGGGGATTCCGTTCGTCGTCGGGTGTCAATTAGCACTGCGATGCGGCGCGGAGGCTGAATCACGCGGCAGTCCCGTCACCCACCCTTCGTGCCTCTCTGTGCTTGTTTATCCCACGGATCTTGCGTCCTATGGGCGGTTGTGCCGGTTGCTGACCCTCGGCAAGCGCCGGGCGCCGAAGGGGGAATGCCATCTGGTCCTGCACGATCTGATCGAGCACAGCGACGGGCTGCTGGGGATCGTCGTTGGGCCGGCCGTCCTGGACCAGGCCTTCATCGATCTGCTGCTCGGGCTCAGGCGGGTCTTTGACGACGATCGCCTCTCGCTCGCTTCGTCCTGTCTCTACGGGCCCGACGATGCAGGCCGCCTGGAGCAGCTGGCGTCGCTGGGGGCGCACGTGGGCATTCCCCTGGTGGCCACCAACGACGTGCACTACCACGTTCCGCAGCGCCGGCCGCTCCAGGACGTGCTGACGTGCATCCGTCTGGGCTGCACGCTCGAGGAGGCGGGGATGCATCTGTACCCGCACGCGGAGCGCGCGTCCAAGCCGCCCGAGGAGATGGCCCGCCTGTTCTGGGCGTACCCGCGGGCGATCGCCCGCAGCGTCGAGATCGCCGAGCGGGCCTCGGCCTTCAGCCTCGACGAGGTGCGCTACCAGTACCCCGACGAGGTCTGCCCGCCGGGCCGGACCCCGATGCAGCACCTGGTCGATCTCACCTGGCGCGGCGCCAAAGAGCGTTACCCCAACGGCGTGCCGCCCAAGGTGCGGGCGCAGATCGAGCACGAGTTTCGCCTGATCGACGAGCTGAGCTACGCGCCCTACTTCCTGACCGTGCACGACCTGGTGACCTTTGCCCGATCGCGGGAGATTCTCTGCCAGGGCCGCGGTGCCGCGGCGAATTCCGCCGTCTGCTATTGCCTGGGGGTGACCGCGGTCGATCCCGATCGCATCGACCTGCTCTTCGAGCGGTTCATCAGCCGGGAGCGCAACGAGCCGCCCGACATCGACATCGACTTCGAGCACGAGCGGCGCGAGGAGGTCATCCAGTACATCTACGGCAAGTACGGGCGTGACCGGGCGGCGCTCGTGGCGGAGGTCATCACCTACCGGGGGCGGAGCGCGGTGCGGGAGGTCGGCAAGGCGCTCGGCTTGTCGCTCGACTGCGTCGATCGACTCGCCAAGGACATCGACTGGTGGCGCAACGGGGTCGGCGACCCCGCCCGCCTTCGCGCGATGGGCCTCGATCCGGACGACCCGACGATCGGCCGGCTCATCGCGCTGAGCAACGAGATCCTCGGCTTCCCCCGGCATCTCTCGCAGCACGTGGGCGGGTTCGTGATCGCCCGCACGCCCCTGTGCGAGCTGGTTCCCATCGAGAACGCCGCCATGCCCGACCGCACGATGATCGAATGGGACAAGGACGACGTCGACGCGATGGCGATGCTGAAGGTGGATGTGTTGGGGTTGGGGATGTTGACGTGTGTGAGGAAGGCGTTTGATCTCATAAAGGGACTAAGGGACAAAGGGAATAGGGGAGAAAACCCTCAGTCCCTTTCTCTCCACACGGTCCCTCCCGAAGACCCCGCCGTCTACGACATGATCTGCGCCGCCGACACCATCGGGGTGTTCCAGATCGAGTCTCGGGCCCAGATGACGATGCTGCCTCGGCTGCGGCCGAGGTGCTTCTACGACCTCGTGATCGAGGTGGCGATCGTTCGGCCCGGGCCGATCCAAGGGAACATGGTTCATCCCTATCTGCGCCGCCGCAACGGCGAGGAGCCGGTGTCCTATCCGAGCGAGGACGTGAAGCGGGTGCTCGGCAAGACCCTGGGCGTGCCACTCTTTCAGGAGCAGGCGATGGCCCTGGCGATCGTGGCCGCCGGCTTCACCCCCGACGAGGCCGATCAGCTTCGCCGGGCCATGGCCGCCTGGAAGCGCAAGGGCAACCAGATCGACCGGTTCGGGCGGCGCCTGGTGAGCGGCATGGTCGACCGCGGCTACCCCCGCGAGTTCGCCGAGCGCTGCTTCAAGCAGATCCAGGGGTTCAGCGAATACGGCTTTCCCGAATCGCATGCCGCCAGCTTCGCCCTGCTGGTGTACGTCTCGGCGTGGTTGAAGAGGCACCATCCGGCCGCCTTTGCCGCGGCGCTCATCAACAGCCAGCCGATGGGCTTCTACGCGCCGGCCCAGATCGTCCGCGACGCCCAGGAGCACGGCGTCGAGGTCCGCCCCGTCGACGTGAACTTCAGCGGGTGGGAGTGCAGCTTGGAGAGGGAGTGCCTTCGGCTCGGCCTCCGCATCGTCAAGGGGTTGCGCAAGGAAGATGCGGAGGCCGTGGCGGGTGCGGTCGCGCGCTGCGGTCGGTTCTCGTCCCTCGAGGCGTTGCGCCGCGCGAGCGGGGTGCGGGTCTCCTGCCTGCGGCGCCTGGCCTCGGCCGACGCCTTCGGCTCGATGGGGCTCGACCGCCAGCAGGCGCTGTGGCACGTGCGGGCGCTGCGCGACGAGCAGTTGCCGATCTTTGCCCCCCACGGCCCGGAGGGCCGCCAAGACAAGGCAGGCCTGGCAGCCCGGAAGGCTGCAGAGGAAGGACAAGGCGCTCCGGGCGGAGCCCCCGCCTACCGGCCCGTCGACCTGCCCGCGGTCTCGGAGCCGCAGAAGGTCATCCATGATTACTCGTCGCTGAGCCTGTCGCTCAAGGCGCATCCGATCTCGTTCATCCGCCCCCGGCTGGACGGTCGGGGGGTGACGCCGGCGGCCGAGCTCAAGGACGCGGGACGCTGGCCTCACGGGGCCCGGGTGGCGGTGGCCGGGATCGTCCTCGTTCGCCAGCGGCCGGCGACGGCGTCCGGGATCATCTTCATCACCCTCGAAGACGAAACGGGCATTGCCAACTTGATCGTTCGTCCCCGGGTCTACGAACGCTGTCGCAGGGCCGCCCGCCACGGCGTCGTCGTTCTCGCCTGCGGCTGGGTCGAGCGGCAGGGGGAGGTCGTCCACGTGATGGTCCGTCATATCGAAGACCTTGAGAGGGAGATGGCCGCGCTCACCGTCCCGTCACGGGATTTTCACTAGGAAGCGATCCGCCACAGACGGACAGGCGCCCGACAGGCGAAAAACCCCTCCACCGCAGGGGCGGCAGGCTTCGGGGCCGGTTCTGCCGACGGGACAGCTTGATCGGCGGCTCGGGGAGCGCTTGGATGTTCGTGGTGATCGACGAAGGCCCCAGCCCGGAGGATCTGCGGCGATTCAGCCGCGAGACCGGCTATTGCCCCGAGTGCGGCGCCGAGATCTGGGACCAGGCCGAGGTCTGCCCCAGCTGCGGCGGCTACGTCGGCGGCGAAACGACCAGCCGGCCGCCGCTCGAGCGGTGGTGGCGCCGCCGGTGGCTCATCCTGATCGTCACCGCGGTCCTCTTGGGGTTTCTGTTGCTGGTCATGGGGGGGCTATAGTCTCTTGCGAGGAGGGCCTCGCTTGGCACTGAAGGGAGAGGCTCGGATGCCGCGGCATTCACACGACGCCCGGACCGAGAGCCAGGTCGCAGCCGACGTTGTGCACGATGCGACATTCAGCGTGCCGTTTGTCCACCGGCTTCGTTTCACCCGCAACGTGTTCGACGCCGCCAACCATGTGCTGGCGGACGTGCTGGGCGAGCCGGCCAACGGCCCCCACCGCCTGCTGGTCTGTCTCGACGAGGGCGTGGCTGGCGCATGGCCGCGTTTGCCGCAGCGGATCGCAGGCTACATGCGCGCGCACCGTGACCGCATGGCTCTTGCGGCCGAGGTCCTGATCGTGCGGGGCGGGGAGGCGGCGAAGAATGATCGTCGGGTCTTCGAGGCGGTGACCGAAGCCATTCACCGCGCACGCATTTGCCGGCAGTCGTTCGTGTTGGTCATTGGAGGCGGCGCGGTGTTGGATGCGGTTGGCTTTGCCGCCGCGGCCGCACATCGAGGGGTGCGCCTTGTTCGACTGCCCACCACGACGCTGGCGCAGGACGATTCCGGGGTCGGCGTGAAGAACAGTATCAACGCCTTTGGAAAGAAGAACTTCCTTGGTTCGTTCAGCCCCCCGTGGGCGATCATCAACGACGAGCTGTTTCTTACCACCCTTGCCGCACGCGATTGGCGGAGCGGGTTCAGCGAGGCGGTGAAGATCAGTCTGGTGAGGGACGCAGCGTTCTTTGAACACATTGAGAAGGCCGCACCGCAGCTGGCCAGAGGCAAGATCGACGCCGCCGCGCTCAGCGCGGCCCGGCCGGTCATCCGGCGCTCAGCGGAGCTCCACGCTCGGCACATCGTGGCTGGCGACGATGCGTTTGAGCTGACTGAAGCGAGACCGCTGGATTTTGGCCACTGGTCCGCGCACATGCTCGAGCAGATGACCGACTTCGAGCTCAGGCATGGCGAAGCGGTGGCCATCGGCATCGCCATCGACGTCGTGTATTCCAGCCTGATGCAGATGCTGCAGCCGGCCGAGGCGGACCGCGTTATCGCCTGCCTTGAGAGCCTCGGTTTTGTGTTGCACCACGTCGCTCTTCGACGTCCGTATCGCCTGCTCGACGGGTTAGAAGAGTTTCGCGAACACCTGGGCGGGCCGCTGACGATCACCTTGCTTGAAGGGATCGGGCGGCCAGTGGATGTGCACGAGATCGATCGGACCCGCATGATTGAGGCGATCGAAACCCTCCAGGCCCGGGCGTCCTCGTCTCCCCGGCTGCTACACTGTGCCGGGTAAGACTCAGCCGCAGCGGACCGGCGCAGGCCAAAGAACCCATCGTATGAGCACGCAACCGGAAACCTCCCCGCTGTCTCGACGACAGGTCGTAGATCTTCATTTCATGGAGCATCGCGCCAAGCTCATCGACATCGCGGCGTTCCTCGATCGATTGGAACGAGCCCGGCCGGATGAGGGCACCAGCGGCGAAGACTTTCGCGTTGACGCGTTCCGGCGGGCGGTGCGCCTGCTGGTTGACGGCCAGCCCCATCGAGCCCGGCGCGTGCTTGAGAACTTCAGTGACATGACCACGGAGCCAATCGATTCCGCCGGCGGAATGAAGGGCGCCTACGGGGCAGTGCCCAACCCCGCCCACGACCGGGGGGCGGCGGGCTGATGTACATCGATCCGCACATTCACATGGTCTCCCGCACCACCGACGATTACGATCGGATGGCGGTGGCGGGCTGCGTGGCCGTGACCGAGCCGGCCTTTTGGGCAGGATATGATCGCAGCTCGCCGCAGGGCTTCTTTGACTACTTCCGGCAGCTCACCGAGCATGAGCCGAAGCGGGCCGCGGACTACGGGATCAAGCATTTCAGTTGGATCTGCATCAACCCCAAAGAGGCGGAAGACCCCAGCTTTGCCCGCGAGGTCATGGCCCTGATCCCCGAATTCCTGGCCAAGCCTAACGTGCTGGGCATCGGGGAGATCGGGTTGAACAAGAACAGCAGGAATGAGCTGCGCATCTTCGAGGAGCACCTTCAGCTGGCGGCGGAGCACGATGAACTTGTCCTCGTGCACACCCCCCATCTGGAAGACAAGCTCAAGGGCACAAAGCTCATCATCGACGCGGTCAAGAACAACTCGAAGATCGATCCGGAACGGGTGCTGATCGACCATGTTGAAGAACACACAGTAGGCCTGGTGCTGCGCGAGGGAATGTGGGCGGGAATGACGCTGTACCCGGAGACCAAATGCACGCCCCAGCGGGCCGTGGACATCATCGAAACCTACAGCAGTGAACGTATCTGCATCAACTCCGCCGGCGACTGGGGGCACAGCGATCCGCTGGCGGTGCCGAAAGCGCAGCGGGAGATGGCGCGGCGAGGTCATGCGCCCGACACGATCGCACGGATCTCGTTTGACAATCCGCGCCGCTTCCTGAGTCAGTGCCCCAAGTTCAAGATCGATGCGTAACGCATTGGGCCAAGGCACGGTCCTCGGCTACTGTACCAACGTGCACGCCGGCGCAACGCTTGATCAGACGCAGGCGAATCTCGCGCAGCATGCACTGGCGGTCAAGCAGCGGATCAGCCCCGATGGACCGCTGGGAATCGGCCTTTGGCTTTCGGCACACTCTGCACGCGGGCTGCGCGAAGACGATCGCCTCCGGCGATTCAAGGACTGGCTTGCCCAACGCGGCCTGCAGGTCTTCACCATCAACGGGTTTCCGTACGGCGATTTCCACCAGCGCCGCGTCAAGCACCTGGTGTACAAACCGGACTGGACGGAGCCCGCACGGGTGCAATACACGCGTGACCTGATTCACATTCTCAGCGTCCTCATTCCCCCCGGCGACGAGGGCAGCATCTCGACTTTGCCGATTGGATGGCAGCCTTGGATTGCAACCAAAGCCGGCTACGCCGCTGCCGCGGACAACCTTCTGCGCACGGTGGAGTGTATGGCTGAACTGCGGGACAAGAGCGGGACGCTCATCCACCTCGATCTCGAGCCCGAGCCCGGCTGCGTGCTTCAACGCTCCAGCGACGTCGTCGAATTCTTCAACAGGTATCTGCTGGCTGGAGGACGGAGAGACCTCGTGCTCACGCACCTGCGCGTCTGTCATGACATCTGTCATGCGGCGGTGATGTTCGAGGATCAACAAGAGATGCTGGCCTCGTACGATCGCGCTGGTATTCGTGTTGGAAAGGTGCAGGTCTCAGCGGCCGTGCGAGCGGATTTCAACCCCGCCAGCGAATCGATGCGCCGAGCCATGACACAGCAGCTTGCACGCTTTGACGAGCCGCGCTACCTGCACCAAACTGTGGTCAAGCCCGCGGGTTCGTCCGAGGTGAGATTCTTCGCCGATCTACCGGCGGCGCTGGCCGACGTCGAGGATGAGGTCGATTTCGCCGGCGAGTTGCGAGTACATTTCCACGTGCCGATCTTCCTTGATCGGTTTGGCTGTCTGGCCTCCACGAGCGATGAGATTCGCAAAGGCCTCCGTCTGTTGCGAGCGCGGTCGGATGTGAAGCACTATGAGGTGGAGACCTACGCATGGGATGTGCTGCCGGACGACCTGAAGATGCAGCGCCTTGCCGACGGGATTGCGGCGGAGATGCGCTGGCTGATTGATCTGTCGGAGGCGAGGTCGTGAGTCGTCTGACCGGTGCCGTGCGCGCCTATGCGGAGCTGTCGCGGCTGTCGAACTTACCGACCTGCCTGACGAATGTACTCGTCGGGTCGGCGATCGGGGTAGCTTCGACACCGTCAGCCGAGATTGAGGTGTTGAAGGTGGTCGTGCTCACGGCGGCCGTCATGTTGCTCTACGTGGCAGGCATGGCCTTGAACGATGCGATCGACGTCAATATCGATCGCCGCGAGCGGCCGACCCGGCCGATTCCATCAGGTCGTGTATCGCTCCGGGGCGCGTACAGCTACGTGGTTGTGTGCATGGTCCTTGGTCTCGGACTCAGCGCCCTGGCGAGTATGAACGCCGTGATTCCGGCCGGATTGCTCATTGC
>SMUY01223265.1_pt1 | contig 18465 bp, 19 predicted proteins | sample 2456441 | NCBI WGS metagenome assembly SMUY01 (sample SAMN11095931, study PRJNA526329) | marine sediment metagenome | biome: Marine sediment; feature: Surficial sediment; material: Deep marine sediment; isolation source: Hadal surficial sediment | place: Pacific Ocean | collected 2014-11 | depth...
ATCGGCGGCGGGGATAATCTTTCCCATGACAAACCGTCAACCTCACGTTAACTTTGGCGGTGGTATTTATGCTGGCACCGTGGGCCGAAGACCCTGCCGGCATGAAGATGGGGGACGACATTCAATGCCATTGAAAGTGACAATTGCGGCAGTTCTCCTGCTGCCGTTCCTGGGGACCGCCGCCACCGCCGCCCAATCACCGGGGCCGGGGCCGGCATCCACGGGCATCCTCGTCACCACCATCGGTACCCTGTCCGCCAAGGAAAAAGAGGCCATGGCGTTCCGCCGTCTGCAGACCGAACTCATGGTGGCGGCGCTCTCCTGCGGGCGGCACGAGTATCGCTCCAAATACAATACCTTCGTACTCCGCTACCGCCCGGCATTGCGGCGCAACGGGCGCACCTTGCGCGCTATCTTCAAGCGCAACTTTGGCAACGGCGGCAAGCGGCGGCTCGAGGGTTACGTCACCCGGCTCGCCAATGAGGCCTCGGTGCGTTCGATGCAACGGAGCGAATTCTGCGCCGCCGCGGGGCGTAAGCTGGATGCGGTTCTCGCCGCCAGCCGCAGCGCCACCGCGCGCGGGCTTCTGCGGCGGGCGCAAAACCACTAGCCATTGGCGGCATCCGGCCCGGGGGTCCGATCCGCCATGAGACAAGGGTGAACCCGCGCCCCCAAAGGCGCGGGTTCCTCATTGTTCTAGAGCCAACCGATCAGAAGGCGATTTCCACCCGCCGGTTGCGCGGCTCGCGGACGCCGTCGGCGGTGGCCACCAAGGGCTGGGACTCGCCCCGGCCCACCAGGGAAATATCACTGGCGCTGATGCCGAGCTTGATGAACCCCGCCCTCACGGCCTGGGCACGGCGCAGGGACAGCCTCATGTTGTAGCCTGTCTTACCCGAGAGGTCCGAATGGCCGGTGAGATTGACCCGTACCAATCCGCGGCGCTTGGCGTAGGCGGCGGCGGCATCCAGCACCATCTGGGCATCGGCGCGAATATCAGCCTTATCCCAATCGAAGAATACGATGTAAGACCGCAGCGGTGGCGGCGGCGCCGGTTTCGGTTTCGGTTTCGGTTGAGCGACCCGCCTCGGCGCCGGCGCCGGTGCCGGCATGGGCCGCAACGGCGGCGCCACCACGGCGGCCGGGCGCGGGCGCTGCGCCCTCTTGGGCGCGGCAAAGCGGTAGCGCAGGCCGATCATGGCGCTGTGGCTCGTGTATTCGGTGTCGATGGAGCCGCCGGCTGCGGTCTGTAGGTCCACGTCAGGGACGTCGAAATACCGGTAATCGAAGGTCAGGTCCAGCTGATCCCTGATCGGGATGGCGACGCCGGCTATCGCCTGCCAGGCAAAGACGGTGTCTTCGTCTGCCACCGAGGAGCCCCCGATCGGGGAGACTTCATCAAATTCGACGATGGCGGCACCCACGCCCAAACCGACATAGGGCACGAATTTCGGGCTGACGTTGATGTCGTAGAGCAGGTTGGCCATGAAGCCGGTGACGTTGGCCTGGCCCACCAACCCCACGCCCGAAAGTTCGTCGACATCGCTGCGCCGATGGGATAACTCGCCTTCCAAGCGAAGGCCGTTGCCGAAACCGTAACCGACCGCCACGGCCCCGACCGACTCCAGGTCGAAGTCGATTTCGCCGCTGGCCGCTCCGCTTACATCGGAATCATTGGCCCAGTTCGCCCCCAAGGCACCCGAGACGTAGAGCCCCTTGTGCTTCGCGGGACCCTCGGCGGTGGCCGCCGTCCCAACCATGGCCGCTAGGGCAACACCGGCCAATCCGGCAATAAAATTACGGGTATTCATGGATTTATCCCCTCGCTGACGACCGCCGTGTCCGCCCTATTCGCACGCACTCAGGCCGAATTTCCGCGCGAACCTAACACAAAGCGTTAAACCAGTCATCATTTGCGAAATCAAGTTGACCGCCGCCGTCAATCGCCCTTAACCGTGGTCGGGCGCCGCCCGTCTGCGGCCCCTCACGCGCACGCTCGCCGTTTTCAACTGGCCGCAAGCGGCCAGGATATCACGGCCACGGGGAGAGCGCACCGGCGCCGACAGGCCCCCGTCGTTGACGATCTCGGCGAACCGGGCAATGGCGGGCCTGGTGGAACATTCATAGGGCGCCCCCGGCCAGGAATTGAAGGGGATCAGGTTGGTCTTGGCGGGAATGCCCTTCAAAAGCCGCACCAGGGCCCTTGCGTCGGCGGGAGAATCGTTGATTCCTTTCAGCATCACGTATTCGAAGGTGATGCGCCGCGAATTATGGACCCCGGGATAGGCGCGGCAGGCTTTGAGGAGTTCGTCCAAGGGATACTTGCGGTTGATGGGCACCAGGACATCGCGGAGCTCGTCGGTGACCGCGTGCAGCGATACCGCGAGGTTGACGCCCAGTTCCTCGCCACAACGGGCCATCAACGGCACCACGCCGGCGGTCGACAACGTGATGCGCCGCTTGGAGATCGACAGGCCCTCCGGGTCCATGACGATTTTGAGCGCCTTGGCGACGTTATCGAAATTATACAACGGCTCCCCCATGCCCATCATGACGATGTTGGTAAGGAGCCGACCTTGCGACGGCAATTCCCATTCGCCGATGGCGTCCCGGGCCGCCATCAGTTGGCCGACGATTTCGCCGGCCTCGAGATTTCTAACCAGGCGTTGGGTGCCGGTATGGCAGAAGGTGCAATTGAGCGTGCAGCCGACCTGGGAGGACATACACAGCGTGCCGCGTTCCCCATTGGGGATGAATACGGTTTCGCAGAGTTCCCCATCGACGAAACGGAACAGCCATTTGCGGGTGCTATCGACCGACAATGTATCTTCGGCGGCCTCGGGGCGATCGAGTGAAAAGCCTTCTTGGAGCCGGGCGCGGAAGGCCTTGGCGAGGGTCGTCATGGCGGAAAAATCCCTTGCCCCTTGGCCGTAGACCCAATGCCAGAGCTGCCGGGCGCGGAACGGCTTTTCGCCAAGCTCCGCCATGACCGCCGCGAAGTCGTCGCGATCGAGGCCGATCAGCCGCGTGGTGCGCACCGCCGGCGCCGCGTCCGCGTCGGGGGCCGGTGCACGCCCCTGGATTCGCGCCTCGGTCATCGCGATCCGCGTAATTTGGCCTTGCAGGCGCGGTTGATGCGCTTGTGCGCCCGGGCAAAGCCCTTGAGGGAATAAGTGTCGGTGGTGGAAATGCCGCTTTTGGACGTCCCCTTCAACACCAGGCGATAGCCCTTGATCATGGCGGCCACCAATATCTTGTCGGCGGTGGCGTTCTTCGACCAGGCGGCGTCGCGGTCGGCCATCAGCGGATAGGTTATCTTGTCGATCCTGGCGGCAACCTTGGCGCCCGGCTTATAGGTATATCCCGCTTGGAAATTGACGACGTCCCGTTCCCCGTCCCTGGGACGATGGGTAATGAATGCAACCACGTCGCCGCGCTTCTTGTATTTGCCCCGGGAGCGGGTCGGCTGGCTCACGATGTAACAAATGCGCCGGCCGGATTCGATCAGTTGATAGGCATACCACGCGCCGAACTGGCCGAGGAAGGTCTGGCGACCCGCCTTGGCAAAGCCATCCGATGGCGCCGCGACCAGGGCCGCCAATGCGGCCATCACGGCACCGATTACCTGTCGTCCAACCATGGGCACACCTATTATTACGTCTTTCCCCAAGGCCCCACCCTTGCGGGTCGCCCCGGTTTTCCCCGCCCCTTACCGTCGCCTACCCCGGCTGCGGATCACCGGCCCGCCCGCGACATGGGCCGCCAATGCCATGGGTTCGCCCCCCGCCCTCACCGGACGCGATGCAAAGCGGCCCAGGCTGATCAACCTGTCATACATCACGATCGCCCCGGCGGTGGCCACATTTATACAGAATTTCGTCGGAATTTTGACCGTGAACGCGCATTTTTCGAGCATCGGGGCCGACAGGGCGCCGCGCTCGGGTCCAAGCACGTAGGCCGCTTGGCGCGGATGACGAAAGCTCGGTAGTTCGGTGGCGCCGTCGGTCAGTTCCACCCCCACCAGTCGACAGCCGCTGGGCAGGTCTAGATCGGCCGTGGTGGCGAATTCATAAAGCGGCACCTCGCCGGGCGCATCGGAGGTATCCGCCAGGCCCGCCTCGCCCCTCGGGTATAGGACGCCGACGGTGAACAAAAAGCTTGCGCCGAAGGCATGGGCCGAGCGGAAAAGATTGCCCGCGTTCATGGGCTTGGACAGGCCTTCGACGCCAATTCCGAAAAAGCCGCGCATGACGGAGGATTACCGTTCGGACGCCGATTGGCAAGCCCGGCCTTTTGACGCACCCGGCCCCAGGCGGGTGTCTCCGGCGGTGCTAGCACCGGTGTTGCAAACGGCGTAAATTGCCGGCGATGCATTCGCCCCTTGCCCCCGACCGAGCCAACCCCGGGCGCTCCGCCACACTCCCGACCCAACGCCCCGGGGCCGCACCGTGATCGCCCGCGCGGTCGCGGCGGCGCAAAATCTATGGGACGAACTGCCCGCCAATCTTCGCGGCGCGTTCTGGATTCTCATTGCCGCATTCCTTCTGACGGGGATGGGCGCCATGGTCAAGCACCTGGGCAGGGACATTCCGCCGGTGCAGATGATGTTCTTCCGATCCCTCGTCGCCGTCTCGGTGATCGTGCCCTTCATGCTGCGTTCGGGATGGGCCGGCTTTCGCACCAAGCGGCCGGGCCTGCACCTTTTCCGCACCCTGGTGGGGGCGCTGGGCATGTTCTGTGTCTTTTATGCCTTCACCCATCTGCCCTTGGCCGAGACCGTCGCCATTGTCTTTTCACGGCCGCTGTTCGCGGTGGGGTTGGCGATCCTGTTCCTCGGTGAGACCGTCGGCTGGCGGCGCATCACCGCCGCCTTGGCGGGATTTGCCGGGGTGATGGTGATGGTGCGGCCCGGATCGGCGGCCTTCGATCCGGCTTCGCTGTTCGCGGTGACGGCGGCGGTGGCGGCGGGATCCACCGCCGTCATCATCAAGAAATTGTCGGCCACCGAATCGACGTCGTCCATCGTCCTTTGGTTTTCCGTCGGCAGCGCCGTCATCACCGCGGTCCCGGCGATCATCGTCTGGGTTCCGCCGGCGCCGGTCCAGTGGACTTATCTGATCTTGATCGGCATCGTCGGCGTCGGCGGCATGGCGACGCTGACCAAGGGATTTTCCACCGGCGAGACGTCTTTCGTCGCTCCCTTCGATTATTCGCGGCTGCTTTACGCCACGGCGCTCGGCTTCTTCATCTTCGGGGAAGCCCCCGATGCCTGGTCGGCGATGGGGGCGCTGATCATCGTCGCCAGCGGCACTTACATCGCCCGGCGCGAACTGGCCCTGACCCGCGCCCGGCTCCGCGCGCGGCGCGGCGGCTAGAGTACCTTCCGGTCAAACGGTTCCTATCTACCAAGAACCACTCTAGTGTCCCACCATGGCCGACCCGTCCCCCACCGCGCATATGGACCCGCCGAGCCTGGCCGATATCGAGACCCTGGCGCGCCATGCCTTGGCGACCATTCCCCAACGCCTGGCGCGCCACGTCCAAGACGTAGTGGTCCGGGTGGTGGACTTCCCCGATAGCGAGACCATCGCCCAAATGGGATTGAATTCGCCGTTCGATATCCTCGGCCTCTACCGGGGAGTGTCCCTGGACCGCAAGAGCGTTGGTTATGCGCCGACCGACCTCGACATGATCTTTCTCTACCGCAGACCGCTGCTTGATTACTGGGTCGAAACCGGAGAACCTCTGTGGCGCGTTGTACGCCATGTCCTGATCCATGAATGCGGGCACCATTTCGGGCTCAGCGACGAGGAAATGGCCCGCATCGAAGGGGAGGCCTGATCGATGGCCAAGAAGCCCGGCAGATCGCCGGCGACGCACACGGATGGCGGCGTGCCCGCGGCGCTCTCGGCGGACGCGCTGTGTCGCCTGTGTGATCCCGAAAGCCTCGGTTTCAAGACCACCGAAGAGCTCAAGGACCCGCATCGGATCATCGGCCAGGACCGGGCGGTGGAAGCGATCCGCTTTGGCGTCGGCATCACCAAGGAGGGCTATAACATGTTCGCCCTCGGCCCGTCCGGCACCGGCAAGTACAGCGTCATCCGCCAGTTCCTCGACCGCCGGGCGGCGGGCATGGCGACGCCGCCCGATACCTGTTACGTCAACAATTTCGCCCGGCCCCACAAGCCCAATCAAATCCAGTTGCCCGCCGGCCGCGGCGCGCCGTTCCGCGGGGATATGGAACAACTGGTCGAACTGGTGGGGGTGGCCATCCCCCGGGCGTTTGAGACCGAACAGTTCCGGGACAAGCGCAAGGAGCTGGAAAACCGATTCAGCCAGGCCCATGACGCCATATTCGAGGGCGTCCAAAAAGAAGCGGAGGCCAATTCCATCGCCCTTGTCCGCGCGCCTGCCGGCATCGTGCTGGCGCCGGTTCGCGACGGCCAGGTCATCCCCCCCGAAGCCTTCGAAAAATTGCCCGAAGAGGACAAGGAGCGCACCCGCGCGGTCATCGAAGAGTTACAGGAGAAGTTGGCCGCGGCACTCGCCGAAATGCCCAAGTTGGAACGCCAGACTCGCGAGCAAGTGCGGGCGCTCAACCAGGGCACCACCCTATTCGCGGTGGGCCATCTGATCGACGACCTCAAGGCCAATTACCAGGACCTGCCCGAGATCCAGGACTACCTGGATCAGGTCCGCGACGATATCGTCGAACACGCGGAGGATTTCCTGCGCCCCCAAGGCGAGGCGGCCGCAGGGCAAAGGGCGCGGCCAACCGAAAGCACCGCCGGCGGCGGGCGCGATCGGTACAAGGTCAATCTGTTGGTCGATAACGGCGCCACCTCGGGTGCGCCGGTGGTCTATGAGGATCTGCCCAACCTTCAGAGCCTGATGGGGCGGATCGAGCATATCACCCAATTCGGAACCCTGACCACCGACTACACCCTGATCCAGCCCGGCGCGTTGCATCGCGCCAACGGCGGTTATCTGATCCTCGACGCGCACAAAGTGCTGATGGCGCCGTTCTCATGGGAGGCGCTCAAACGGGCCATAAAATCCCGCGAAATCCGCATCGAGAGCCCGGAGCGGAACATGTCGGTGGCCACCACCATCACCCTGGAACCGGAACCGACGCCGCTCGACGTCAAGGTCGTGCTGCTGGGGGATCGGCAGCTCTATTACCTGCTGACCCAGGCCGATCCCGAGTTCGGCGAGCTCTTCAAGGTGGAGGTGGATTTCGAGGAAACCTGGGAGCGCAGCTCGGAAAACATGAAGCTGTTCAGCCAGTTCCTGGCACAGGTGATCCGGCACCAGGAACTCCGTCCCTTCGATGCCGGCGCCGTCGCCCGGGTGATCGAGCAGGCCGCGCGCATGGCCGGTGATTCATCGAAGATGACCACCCATATCCGCACCCTGGCCGATCTTCTGGAAGAGGCCGATTACTGGGCCGGCAAAAACGGCAACGGCGTCGTCACCGCGCGCGACGTCGCGCGCGCCCTGGATGCCAAGATCGAGCGCGCCGACCGCATCCGGGACGTTTCCTACCGGCAGATCGAGGACAAGACGGTGCTGATCGAAACCAGCGGCGAGGCGGTGGGGCAAATCAACGGCCTCTCGGTGATTCAACTGGGCAAGTTCCCCTTCGGGCGGCCGACGCGGATTACCGCACGGGTGCGCCTCGGCCGCGGCCAGGTGGTGGATATCGAGCGCGAGGTGGAACTGGGCGGGCCGCTTCATTCCAAGGGGGTGTTGATCCTGTCCGCCTTCCTCGGTGCACGCTATTGCCCGGACACCCCGCTGTCGCTCAGTGCTTCCTTGGTATTCGAGCAATCCTACGGCGGCGTCGATGGGGATTCGGCCTCCTCCACCGAGCTTTACGCGCTGTTGTCGGCGCTGGCCGAGCTTCCCATCAAGCAATCCCTCGCCGTGACCGGGTCGGTCAACCAGCACGGCAAGGTCCAGGCCATCGGCGGCGCCAACGAAAAGATCGAGGGCTTCTTCGATATCTGCAAGATGGGGGGGCTGAACGGCGAACAAGGGGTCCTGATCCCGCGCGCCAACGTCAAGCACCTGATGCTGCGCAAGGACGTCATCGAAGCGGTCGGCGCGGGCCAATTCCACATCTGGCCCATCGACAACATCGACCAGGGCATCGCTTTGCTGACCGGGCGCGAAGCGGGCGCGCGCGACCAAGACGGCGCCTTCCCGGCTGGGTCCGTCAACGGCCTGGTGGAAGCGCGCCTCAAAGCCCTGGCCGAGGCGGCGCGGCGCTTTGCCCGCCGGCCCGGCGACGGCGACGGTGGCGAGGCGGCCGAGGCCGCGCCATAAGCCCGCCCACGGCCCCGGCGCCGGAGGACAGCGTCCATGGCCCTTGAGTTGATTTTGCCCTGGTTGGTGCTGGTGACCTACGGCGTGATCGTCTTGCGGATGACGCCGGATTCCGTGACCCCGTCCCAGTTCTTCTCCGGGCGCGCCCCAAGCGGCGCCGAGCCGGGGCTGTGGCTTTTGGTGGCGTCGGCCGCGATCACCTGGATCTTCGCCAAGTCCATCGCCAATGCCGCCAACCTGGCCGGCGCCTTCGGCATCGCCGGCGGCATCGGTTACGCGCTCTATTACCTGAGCTTCGTTGTCGCCGGCGTTACCATCTACCTGATCCGGGTCAAGGGCGGGCATACCTCGCTGGCCGGTTTCCTCACCGCCAAATACGGCACCGGGTGCGCCCGGCTGTTCCTGATCGCCATCGCCATCCGTTTGTTCAACGAAGTGTGGTCCAACACCAAGGTGGCCGCGCTCTATTTCGGCGCCGAGGGCAGTATGGAGTATTGGATCGGCGTCGCCTTGATCACCGCCTTCACGGTCTACTACTCGTGGCGCGGGGGGCTGCGGTCGTCGCTGCTGACCGATGGCGCCCAGATGATCTTAGCGGCGATCCTGTTGGTTTCCATCCTCTTCGTGGTCTGGCCGGGCCTCGCGGCGCGCGGGTTGCCCGAAATCTCGGACGGTGCCCATATGGCGGGGCTCACCTTCTGCGGGTTGGCGCTGGTGCAAGTGCTGAGCTACCCCTTCCACGATCCGGTGCTGACCGACCGCGCCTTCCTCACCCGGCCAAAGGTCATGATCAAGGGCTTCGTGCTCGCCGGGCTGTTGGCGGGCGGCTTTATCGCGCTGTTTTCCACCGTCGGCCTCTACGGGCGCGCCATCGGCCTTACCGGAGCCATGACCGTCGGCGTGCCCGCCTCCTTGGGCTTGCCCATGCTGTTGATCTTCAACGCCATCATGCTGACCAGCGCGGGATCGACGCTGGATTCCACCTTCTCCTCGGCGGCCAAGCTGGCGGGACGCGACTGGCCGGGCCGGGCGGGGGCCGCCACCGACGCGGAGCGCCGCTACGGGCGGTGGGTGATGGTGGCCATCGCCGTCGTCGGCAACATACCGTTGCTGAGCATCACCATGGGCGACGCGGTGGGCCCGGCGATCATCGCCGCGACCACCATATCGGGCACCATGGTGATGGGGCTGGCGCCGATTTTCCTGCTCGCCTTCATTCCCCATGCCGGACGGATGAGCTTCCACCTGGCGTTTTGGCCGGGGCTTGTGTTGGGCGTCCTGGTGACCCTCGAGGCCACGCTCGGCATGGCTATTTTCCCGGCCTGGATCGATATCGGGTCGGGCAAATACGCCGACGATCTCGGCGTCAACGTCTGGGGTCTCATGATCTGCACCGCCGGCTACCTGGCGGGCGCCGGGATCGGCTATCGCCGTGAAAGGGCAGGCGGCCCCGTCTAGCCGGTGCCGATCAAGCGGCGAACCCGGGTCCGCAGTTCCGGCACCACATCGGCCTCGAACCAGGGATTGCGCTTGAGCCACAGCCTGTTGCGCGGGCTCGGGTGGGGCATGGGCAGGAATTCGGGCCCGTAAGCGCGCCAGTTCTTGACCGTCGCCGCCAGGGTTTGCTCGCGCCGGTCACCAAGGTAGTGGGCCTGGGCATAGGCCCCCACCAGAAGGGTCAAGGCGATGCCCGGCATCAGGGCGCGGAGATCGGCGTGCCACAGCGGCGCGCATTCGGGCCGGGGCGGGGCGTCGCCCGAGCGGCCCTTGCCGGGATAGCAGAACCCGGTGGGGACGATGGCGATGCGGGTCTCGTCGTAGAACATCTCGCGGCCGATACCAAGCCAGGCCCTGAGGGTGTCGCCCGACGGGTCGTTGAAGGGAATGCCGGTTTGGTGCACCCGGGTGCCCGGGGCTTGGCCGACGATCATCAGCTTCGCCGTCACGCTAGCGCGCAGCACGGGTCTCGGCGGGTGCGGCAAATGCCCGGCACAGACCCGGCAATCGCGCACCCGGGCCAGCAACCGGTCGAGCGCCGCGGCGGTCGGGCGCGGCGCGGTCATGGCCCCGGGCCGGGCTTCGGTCATTTCGGCAACTCGGCCAACAGCCGCCCATAACCCTCACGCGGTTGGCGGATCGACAAGGTCTTCTGGATTTCCCAGCAATCCGCCGTCGAGGAGATCACCACCGGGACGCCGAGGTCGCGTTCGAGCAACTCGATGATCGGCGTCACCCGCCAGCCGCCGCCCTGGATATAGATGCCGTCGGCGCCGCGGCTGGCCAGGAACATCTTCTTGATGTGCGCGTAGACCTCTTCGGGGGTGATCTGCCCGACCCGGTCGAAGGGCACGTCAATGGGCCGCATGGCGGCGATCTGGAATCCCGCCTCGCGCATGTATTTGACGACGATGCGGCTCTGCAGCGCCGAATAGCTGGCCCCCACGAACTTGCGGATCCCCATGGCGCGTAGCGCGTTCACATGGGTCATGCCCTGGGAGAAGATGGTCGTCTTGTACTTGCGCTCCCAGCTCCGGACCAGCTTGGCTTCGCCCTTATAGCCCTGAAGCATGAACGGCGGGGCGCCGGAACAAACGATCATGTCGACCCCGTCGGCCGCCAGTTCCCGGACCTTTTCCTCGTATTTGGGGATCGCCGCCTTGAATTCCTTCAACGTGCCGGACCGGATATCGAGAAGAAAAGGCACCAGGCCGACACCGTCGGGCAGCATGCGGATCAATTCCTCGAGCGATCCCGGCCGCCGCGTCGGCTTGACCAGGCCGACGACGCCGCGCCAAGTTGTATAGGCCATGTTCCCCATCCTCTCCCGTTGAGCCCCGGCCGGCGCGCGGGCCTTCGCGGGGCCAACGCGAGACTGTGGCGGCGGCGCCGTGTTGCCTCACCACTATGTAGCTGGTGCGGGTTCTGCCCGGTAAGCCGCTAAAAATAAGGGGTTTAGCAAATAGGCCCAAGCCCTTTTTCTGTCATAGGTGCGCTTTAGGTGCGGTTACCACCGCCGTGACCACCCTATCCCTTAATCGCCTTCGGGGGTAGAAAGAGGGGAGACGAAGCCCCTGAGTGTGCCCTGACGCCGTTATCCAAATGTCCGCTTATAGCCATAAGCGGACATAAGGGCCCAGCTCATTCGAACGTTATTGGATGGCCAACATTCAGACGGCGATAGCGTTTTCGAATTCGGCCAGTCCTATGGAGACGAATTCGCTCTTCTTGCCGACGGCTTCTTCGGATTCCCGCTGGCCCCACTCCCACGCCACCCGGAAGATTGTCTGATCGGCCAGGTCCTCGTAAGATTCCATCATCTTGTCGATCTCACGCGTCTCGAGTATTGCTGTCTCCTTCAGCACCGAACGCAGGTAATCGAGATAGCGCGGGCGCATCGACAGGCTCAAATTGGACCAATGGTCCACCACGCCCGTAACGTAGCCAAGCAAATAGAGCTTCTGATCGACGGTCGAGCCGAAATCCCGTGGCGCTTGAGCCTGCGCCGCCAACACGAATTCCGACATTTTGCGTAGGGTGTCGTCGGTTTTACTAGTTAATTCAATGTGTTGTTCTTGCCCGCGTGCTTCTTCCTCGATCACTGCCTTCCTAACCGCCGCGAGTGCCTGATCCCTCCGATATTCGTTGCTCCAGGTTGAGGTGGGTCTCGCCCAGTAGTGAATACGCGTCAATATGTAGTCAAGGGCGCTTGTCTTGAGGAGGTAATCGTTGCCGCCGGCCTGCATACCATCTTCAAGCTTGTTCAATTCGTCGGCCGCGGTGAGAAAGATGATCGGAAGGCTGGAACCCAGCTGCTTGCGGACCTGGCGGCACGTTTCGATGCCATCCATCTCCGGCATCATGATGTCGAGAATCAGGACCTTAGGTTTAAAAGATTGAAGCAGGTGGAGGGCGTCACGACCGTTATTCGCGGTGAGAACGGTAAAACCGCTCAATTTCAGGAAATCGGAATAGAGTTTCCTCAGGATAGCATTGTCTTCGGCAATGATAAGCAGACCGTTGCTCATGGCCTTCACCGTACAGATTGCAGCACGATTTGATCAATTTCCCGACTTATAAACCCTAGATATTAAAAACTTTTTAAATAAATGCGTGGTTTCCATCTCGAGTTAATGGTTGGTTTTTATAACGCCTTCAATAATTAGGCGGGCCCCCTAGGCCGTTGCTGTACATTAATACCGAGGCCGGATTGGACTTTAGCGTAGCCCTTACCGGCTAGAGGGCGCCATTCCTTCAAAGCGGGGACGTAGTCGCCTTTCTTCGCAGCAGCTAACCCTTTCTCCTATGGGCATTATGGGAGCTGAAACTTGCCGGAACGGGAAGTTCTTATGGCCGCTTTGGGTCATAAGCGGACATAAGGTTAACGGAATTTAGCGCCCTTGGGGCGGCGAAAAAAGGCGGCCGTGTAGCCCCCTCAGTATCCTTGTCAATGGGTCTATCAGTTCTCGTTTGCCCTTCGCTCGAAGCATCCCAAGAGTGTTTCCACCGTTCCGGGTTCCCTCACCATAGCGTCATTTCCCCGGCCGCCGGAACCCTGGTAACTTGGCCAATGCGCCCATGGGCGGGCTTGGATCACAAAGACAAGGCATAGGGGAGAACCGTGGTGGCAGACAGGGTTGGACTTATCGGCGTCGGCGACATGGGCCAGGGGTTGCTCGCGCGCCTGATCAAGGCGGGGGTGGAGGTGAAAGCCTTCGATATCTCGGAGGCTAATCTCGGCGCGGCCAGCGCCGCCGGGGCGGAGGCCGCCCAAACGGCGGCCGAGGCGGCAAGCGACGTTCACATCATCCACCTGATCGTGCGCACCGACGACCAGGTGCTGGCCGCGGCCCTGGGTGACGGCGGCGCGCTGGAAGGCGCAGGCTTTGGTTCCCGCCTCCTGCTGCACTCAACGATCCTGCCTGAAACCACCCGCCGCGTCGCCGACGCGGCGGCCGAAAAGGGGGTTGTGGTAATCGACGCGCCGATCACGGCGGTGCCGCGCCGGGTCCATGCCGGCGAGGCGACCTTCCTGGTCGGCGGGCCCGATGACGTGGTGGCCGAGATCCGCCCCCATCTCGAGGCGCTCGGCAAACAGGTCTGTCATTTCGGGCCCCTGACATCGGGCAATGTCGCCAAGATTGCCAAGAACCTGACCAACGCCATCGAGCGGGTGATGCTGTCCGAGGCCGCGCGCCTCGCCGCCGCCGGGGGGATCGACGCGAAACAGTTCCTGGACATGGCCAAGTCGGTGAATTCGGGCGCCGCGGTGACCGGTTGGGAAAGGTTCTTCACCATCGAGGACGGTCAGCCGGTCCACCATGCGGAACCCGACGATATCCTGTTATCCAAGGACGTCCAACACGCCGCCCAGTTGGCCAAGTCCTTGGGCCTCGACCTGCCCTTGACCCAGGGTGCCGCCGAAACCGCGCGGCGTTGGATCGAAAGCCGGGGGACCGATCCTAGGTGATTGGGTTAGCCGCCACCCCATGAGCTACGCATTGCCGCAAGGCGCCTGGGGTCATATAAATACACCCGGCCGAAACCACCGAAATGCGCCCTTGCGGAACGGCGCATGGAAAAGGGAGAAAAAATGAAGCTTTGCCGATATGACGAGGACCGCCTGGGTGTCGTCATCGATGACATGATTCACGACATCAGCGAGTTACAGGATCAGATTCGCGCCGAGGCGCGCTACGACATGCGCGGCGATGCGGTTATCGCCGCCCTGCCCCAATGGCGGACCAAGATGGAACAAGCCGCGGCCCAGGCGCCGGGGAAGCCGGTTTCCGAGGTGGCCCTCCTGCCGCCGGTGGCACGCCCCTCGAAGGTCATGGCCGCGCCGGTCAATTACCAAGCTCATATCAACGAGATGGCGGACAACCCCCACATCACCGGGGCCGACCAACCAGGAGCGCCCCAGCGCCCGAAGGGCATCGCCAACCAGGGCATCTTCCTCAAGGCCACCTCCGCCATGGTGGGCGCCAGCGAAGGGGTCGCCATCCGCTTCCCCGACCGGCGCAACGATCACGAGGTGGAATTCTGCATCATCATCGGCAAGCAGGGCAGCCACATCCAAAGAGAGGACGCGCTGGGCTACGTCGCCGGCTATACCCTCGGCCTCGACATGACCGTGCGGGGCATCCAGGACCGTTCTTTCCGCAAGTCGTGTGACGGCTACGCGCCGTTGGGCCCCTGGATGGTGACGGCCGACGAAATACCCGAGCCCAACAACGTCCCCTTCACGGTCCATCTCAACGGCAATCTGCAGCAGGACGCGCACACCAAGGACATGATCTTCGACGTGCCTAAGCTGATCGAATTCGCCACCGAGTACTACACGATCTACCCCGGCGACGTGATGTTCACCGGCTCGCCCCCGGGCGTGTCCGAGGTCAAGCCGGGGGACGAGATGCATTGCGCCTGCGATGCCATCGGCGAAATGACGGTGATGGTGCGCGCGGCCGAATAACCGGCCGGCACTGCGGCACCGGGCCAACGGCGAGGCGGGAAGCGCCCCGGCACACGCGATCATGATCAAGGTTCTTTTCGTCTGCATGGGCAATATCTGCCGTTCGCCCACCGCCCAGGGGGTGTTCGAGCGGCTGATCGCCACCGAGGGCCTGGCCCATGCCGTCGCCGCCGATTCGGCGGGCACCGGCGCCTATCACCTGGGCCACCCGCCCGACCGCCGCGCGGCCGCCGCGGCGGCGACACGGGGCGTCGATCTTAGCGGTTACCGCGCGCGCCAGGTAGAGGCGGTGGATTTTCACGAATTCCATCTGGTGCTGGCCATGGACCGCGATAATTTCGCAATCATGCGGGCGATGGTGCCCCCGAGCCGCGAGGCGCGCTTGCGCATGTTTATGGAATTCGCGCCCGCTTTGGGCATCGATGACGTGCCCGACCCCTATTACGGCGGCGCCGACGGCTTCGAGCGCGTGCTCGACATGATCGAGGCCGGCAGCCGCGGCCTGCTCGCCCATATCCGTGCCGAATTCGGAGAGTCTATCGGGCCCGCCGCCGGTGCGTGAGGCCCGCCCGGCACCGTCAGCCGTAAACCGAAAGCTCCACCAGATTGCCGTCGGGATCGCGGAAATAGACGGAGGTCATCTCGCCTTTCGATCCGTTGCGGGTGACCGGCCCTGCTTCGATACCGACCCCGCAATCGGCGAGATGGTCGATGACGGCCTGTAGCGGCCCCTCCACCTCGTAGCAGAAATCGGCCGCCCCAGGATGGGCATCCGCGGCGCGCCTTTGCGGCGCATGGTCTTCATCGTGGAGGTTGATCCTGAGATCGCCGGAACGCAGGCAAACGCGGCCTTCCCTGGTGCGATCGACTTTGAACCCCAGGACCCGGGCGTAGAATTGGGCGGCCTCTTCCACCGATGCGACGGTGAGGACGAAGTGGTCGAGCCTGGCAAGGCGGATCATGGCAGTGCCTCTTCGCCGATGGTCAGCGGATAGGCCGCCTCGGCCCGGTAACTTGCCGCCCGATGGCCGAGATGGGAGGAAAACAGCGTGAAATGGGTGACCGGAAAGGGCCCGAGGCGAACCGCGTTGTTGCCGGCGACGAACTCCCGGACCCGCGCGCGGGTGCCTCCCTTGATGCGGGCGAGGGTCACGTGGGGGGTATAACGGCGGCCCTCGGGCGGGAAGCCGGCCTTGACCAGACCCGCATCGATGCGCCGTTGAAGATCGAGAAGCGCCGGGTTGGGCGTAATGCCGGCCCAGATCATCACCGGGCGCCGCCCGCGGGAAAATTCGCCCGCCCCATTGATCTCGAGATCGAACGCGGGGCCGGAAACGCGGCCAAGGGCATCGTCCACATCGGCGAAAATATTGTCCTCGACATCGCCGATGAACCGCAGGGTCAGGTGGATGTTCTCGGGCTCCAGCCACCTGGCGCCGGGCACCCCGCCGCGCAGCCCATAAAGCCGCTCGGTGATGCCCGGGGGCAGTTCGACGCCGACAAAAAGCCTGATCATGGTCGTCCTCCCGCCGCCCCGGTGCTGCTTGAGCGCCCGGTTTCTCCGGATTCTTTGCCGATCCGCGCCATCAGGCGTTCGACCAGCGGCAAAATGCCACCCACCATGGCCGCGACGCCCCGGGCATTGGGATGGATGCCGTCGTCTTGATTGAGGGCGGGCTTCAACGCGACACCGTCGAGGATGAAGGGATAGAACAGCACCCGATGCTTGCGCGCGAGGGCCGGAAAGACGGCCTCGAAGTCGCGGACGTATTCCGGGCCGAGGTTTCTCGGCGACTTCCAACCGGCCAGCAGCGCCGGCACGCCGGCCCCCCCGAGGCGTGTTAGGATGGCGTCGAGGTTGGCCCGGGTAGACCCCGGATCGATGCCGCGCAGCGCATCGTTGCCGCCAAGGGCGACGAGGACCGCGTCGGGCTTCGCTTTGAGCGCCCAGCCAAGGCGCGCGCGTCCGCCCGCGGTGGTGTCTCCCGACACGCCGCCGTTGATCACCCGGACGCGATGGCCCCGGGCCCTGAGCGCGGCCTGCAACTGGGCCGGGAAGGAGTTTTCCACGTTGAGCCCGTATCCCGCGGTCAGGCTGTCTCCGAGGATGAAGATCTTGAACGCTTCCGCGCCCACCGCGGACGACGCGCCGCCACCCCAAAGGACGAAGCACGCGAAAACCGCCGCCAATGGATTGACAAGACAGGCCCGCGCCACATATCCCCTCAAGGACCAATGGCGGAGAGGTGGCGGGCCGTGGTTGCATCCAGGCAACCGGGTGAACTCCATCGCCGGCTTCTCCCGCATGGTTGATCGAGACGGCAAGGCGAGGCGCCGCCCATGATGATCCATATTGAGGAAGTTCGGCTTCGACTGCAATCCCACGCGGGACCGGTGGACATTCTGCGCGGCGTCGATCTGGGTGTGGCGGTGGGCGAGGCGGTGGCCGTGCTGGGCCCGTCGGGGTCGGGCAAATCCACCCTGTTGATGGTGATCGCCGGATTGGAACGCCCGTCCAGCGGCCGCGTTGCCGTCGGCGGATGCGATAATATCCAGGACCTCGACGAGGATGCCCTGGCGCTCTTCCGCCGCCGCCACGTGGGCATTGTCTTCCAATCCTTTCACCTGGTCCAGGCCATGACGGCGCTGGAAAACGTGGCCGTGCCGCTGGAGCTCGGCGGTCACGACGATCCCTTCCAATGCGCCCGGGACGCCCTTGACCGGGTGGGTCTGGCCGCGCGGGTCGAGCATTACCCCGCCGAACTTTCCGGCGGCGAACAGCAACGTGTCGCCATCGCCCGGGCGTTCGCCCCCGGGCCCGACCTGATTCTCGCCGACGAGCCCACCGGAAACCTCGACCGGGCGACCGGCGCCCAGGTGATCGAGACGTTGTTTTCCCTGCGGGCGGAGACCGGCGCCACCCTCCTTCTGATCACCCACGACCAGGACCTGGCGGCGCGGTGCAGCCGCATCCTCACCATGAGCGACGGACGCATCGATGGGCCGGCGTCGGCGTTGCCGCGGTGAGCGCTTTGGGCCGAACCCCCCCCGCCCCGGGGCCGGGCACCGCCGCCCGCCTCGCCCTTCGTGACCTGCGCGGCGGCATCAAGGGCTTCCGGGTGATGATCGCCTGCCTCGCCCTGGGCGTCGCCGCCGTCGCCGGGGTCGGCTCGTTCACCGCCGCCGTGGGCGAAGGCCTCGAGCGCGACGCCCAGGCGCTGCTCGGCGGCGATCTCGACATTCGCCTCACCCACCGCCGCCCGGGCGCGGCGCTCCTCGCCTGGCTCAAGGCCCGGGGACGGGTATCGGCGGCGGTGCGGATGCGGTCCATGGCACGGCCCGCGGGCAGACCCGCGCAAACCCCGGGCGCGCGGGACCGGACCCTGGTGGAGTTGAAAGCGGTGGACCGGGCCTATCCGCTTTACGGCGCGGTGGTCACCGACCCCCCCATGAGCCTGAAAGCGGCCTTGGCCCGGGATTCCGACGGCGCCTTCGGGGCCATCGTCGAGCGCGGTCTGTTGGCCCGCCTGGGGCTAGCGCGCGGCGGCAAAATCCGCATCGGCGACGCCGATTTCCGGATCAAGGCCATTCTGCTGCGCGAACCCGACCAGGCGTCGGGCCGCTTCAAACTGGGCCCCCGGGTATTGATCGGCACCAAAGCACTCGAC
>SMUY01210037.1_pt1 | contig 18455 bp, 11 predicted proteins | sample 2456441 | NCBI WGS metagenome assembly SMUY01 (sample SAMN11095931, study PRJNA526329) | marine sediment metagenome | biome: Marine sediment; feature: Surficial sediment; material: Deep marine sediment; isolation source: Hadal surficial sediment | place: Pacific Ocean | collected 2014-11 | depth...
CCCAGAGGATTATTAGGCCCAACTGCAGCATTTAATAGCTGTTGCGTGGAATCTCGTATCGCGACAACATGGCCGACATTGATGTCAAACGAATTTTCGGTCGCATGTAATTCTGCCAGCAACGACGACAACATAACGCGCTCACTCGCCACGTCCCGTCTTTCGTCCCACCACGCCTCAATCGAAAAAGCCAGAAGAATACTGACGACAATCGCGGCTCCCTCCGCAGATATACGCTTCCATTGGATATTGTTGGTATTTGCCATGGGACAGATTATACGATCTTAAATGTCCGCAAAGGGTCATTAGCAGCCCTTCAGAACAATATTAGCTCAATGTCTGCTTCAGGGTGTAAAGCGGCCATTCAGTAAGCTGTTTTCTGGAGCCCCAGGTCAATTGTCTGCTTTCACCCAAAGCGGTCATTCAAATACTCCGAAAATCACCGAAATGAAAGTCCGCTAACGGCCACAAGCGGCCGTTCGAAAAAGGGAATGATGCCAAGGCACTGAGGAATCAAAAGTCTCTTACGGGCCGTCGAGGGAAACTCTCAATTTCATCGCTAATACGGCACCACGATACGGCCCTGTCCGTCCAACCTTCGTGCACCGGCGGAAACGCTTCTGGATCGTCCAGACTGCTTAGCGAAACAAGCACAACCCCGGGAAACCCTTCTCCGGTCCATGCTAGTGGGGTGCCGCAGCTTGGGCAAAACATTCTGTCGAGTTTTCGCCCACTGTCGGCAATCTTTGAATAGGTGGATAGATCACCTGATGTTATCCGAAAGTCCTTTTCGTCAGTGTAGACAGCAACTGTAAAAGCGCTTGCGCTTCCGATTTGGCAATCTCGGCAATGACAATAATACGCGGAATCTTCTCTAGGATTTGCTTCGTAGCGCACTCCTCCGCACAGGCAGCCTCCGGTCACTAACCTAGTCACAATTCGATCACCCATCCAATATCATTTGATTTAAGAATCGAGTCCGCTTTAGGTCATTAGCAGACCCTTTGACCAATATTAGCTGAATGGCCGCTTTCGGGGGTAAAGCGGACGTTTTCCGATTCAATTTCGGGAGTCTCAGGTTTAATGTCCGCTTTTCCCAATAGCGGTCGTTCAGAATGCTCGAAATCCACTATTTTGGGGGGCCGCTTTCGGCCACAAGCGGACGTTCGTGACAAAAGAAAAACCCCGCCGGAGCGGGGTTCCCAAGACCTGCCGGTGACTAAAGTCAGTCACTGTCACTATCGCTGTCGCTGTGATCGTGGGACGTCAGAAGATGAAAGCTTTTCTACCGGAACATAACCGTCAAAATACCGGAACCTTGGCATATTATCAGTGAGGATCTCCAATACCCGGGCTCGTGCAGATTCTCGCATCGGGCCTTGGTGCGGGTCATTTCCCCATACTTCGGCAGCTGCAGCTGCGCCGGCCTCTTTGCCCGCTTCGGTGGACTGTGCAAACATTTCACTGTATGCCGGTACATGTACACTCAGATTGGCTGAGACCAGAATCAATGCGTCCACCATCTCCGGATGTTCAAGTGTTAAATCGTATGCGAAGCCACCACCTCTTGAAATGCCCAGTAGGTACGTCTTGTCTATATCCAGAAACTTTAATAAAGCATAGAGGTCTTTCGAATTGGAAAAGGGTTTATCACGGTTTCCAGACTTGCCGGCACCGCGGAGATCGTAGCGGACAACCTTATAGTGTTGGGCAAAAACAGCAAACTGATCATCCCATGCCCGGCTGTCTACTGCTCCGCCGTGAATCAGAATCAGGGGATGACTATCACCGGAAATTTCATAATACAATTCTGTGCCGTTTACCGATGCAATACCGGTCTGACTGTTTGTCTGCGCAATGACGATTGATGAATTACAAAAAACAAGTAGAAGAAACAGCGGTATTTTTAGCTGCTCGTAATGGTGACGGGTGTAGTTCGATTTTGTGGTATCCATCAAGTTTTTTGTCCTGTGTTACTTTCCCAAAAAGATACCAAGGAATTCGAGTGGGGGTCAAAATATTTACTTCGTCGCCAGCGAGATCTTCGTCGCGCACATCAATACAGTTGTAAGGAGTTTTGTGATTGTGAGCCATAGGATGCATTCTAATTCACAGAATGTTGAGGCCTTGAGCGGAGGTTATAGATGAAAATTCTGGTTCTGTTCTTTGGAATATTTATATCTATGGCCTCTCCTAGTGTTTTACACGCAGAGGGTGTTCTCCACGTGGGGGGGTTCTCCGGGTTAGGGGCGGCAACTGATGTGGCGGAACGAAAAGGTTTTCTTGAAGCTGAGGATATGACGCTCGAGTTTGACAGGGTGGACACCTCGATTGAGCTGATGACGAATTTTATCAGCGGAAAATACGACATTATTCAAACCAATGCAGACACGATCATCGCCTGGGCGGAAGGCAAGGGCGGGGCGCTGGTGCGATTGGAGTCCTCGACTCACCGGCTGAAGGAATTCGTTGCCCCACTCCTGTATTACGGCAGTTTCTACGAGGCCAATCCGGACAAGAATGGCGAAGTCTGGGCCGGAGCCGTGCAGACTGGTCGTTATTCGCGGTTGGACCCCAAGACCGAGCGATGGATCAACTACGTGTTGCCAGAACCGTATTCCCACAATCGCAAGAGCTGGATCGACAATTCCACGGATCCGGTCTCACTCTGGTATGTCGATCACAACAGTTACCTCGTGCACATTCAGCCGCGGAAGTAAAAGAATGCGTTGCTGCGAGTTGACTACAGCTGAGGGGGTTTCTTTATGAAGAAACGAGGATACCTGTTTCCTTTTAGTTACCTGTTTATTTTCGTTGTCTCGTGGTTTCAGCCGCTGCCTGTCCTCGCCCAGCAGAGTCACGCCAACATCCTGGTGATCGAGGGGGGCACGCTGATTGACGGTAATGGGGGACCTCCAGTCCAGGATGCTTTAATCATTATCCGTGATAATCGTATTGAAACCGTATCCAGCAGCGGGCAAACCCGGTATCCGGTGAATGCCCAAGTGCTCAACGCCGACGGAAAATTCATTCTCCCTGGACTCATGGATGCGCACGTTCATTACGCGGGCTGGATGGCGGAATTGAACCTCAACTATGGCGTCACCTCCATATTTTCGATCGGTAGTGGGGGCCAGTGGGCCCTGGCCCAGCGGGACGCGATCAACGCAGGCAAGATCCCCGGACCCAGAAACTTCGTGGCAGTCGGAAGCCTGGCAGGTGCCCGGATATCTGCATTATCTGCCCGCAGCGGTGCGGCAGGTGGACTGAGCGGCCGGCAGGTGGCTGGCAATGCCGAACAGGCGAGAGAGATTGCGAAGCGCTTTATCGAGGCCGGCGCCGACATGATCAAGGTGCACCGCGGCCCTCCAGCCGAGGCCTACCGGGCGGCCATCGAGGAGGCACATCGGGCAGGTTTGCCGGCGGTGGCCCAGCCCCTGGGACCCACGGTGTACGCGAGGGAAGCTATCCTGGCGGGCGCCGATATCCTGGAGCACGCGGCCGGCGTGTCCGTCTCGATCGCGAAAGACCCCTCGAAATGGGAAGGATTTGGCAGTCTCGAGAGACACTCGCTGAGCCCCATGCCGTTTTCGGATATGGATGAAACAAAGGCGGCAGCTTTAATCAAACTGATGGTGGAAAGAGACGTCTATCTGGAGCCGGATTTCATCGCCATCGGCCGGGGGTTCCATAAGGAGCGCGACAAGTTCGAATTGCAGGATTACCGGCTGCTCAGCAGCCATGAACTGTCCTATGTTCCGGAACGGAACCGGCTCAGGATGCTCAATAGGTACCATGATTTTGATGATCTGAAACCGGCCGAATACGAGCTCAGAAACAAGGCCTATCAAAACATGCTGCGCTTTATCCGCCAATACGTTCAGGCGGGCGGCAAGGTGATGACGGGAACCGACACGGCAGGCTGGGCGGTACCCGGCCTTGGCCTCCATCATGAGATGGAAATCCTGGCAGACGAAGTCGGGCTGACGCCGATGCAGGTCATTCTGGCGGCCACGCGAAATCCCGCCGAGGGTTTCCGGATCCTGGATCGGCTCGGGACCATTGAGGCTGGCAAGCTGGCCGATGTGGTAATCGTGAATGAGGATCCTTTGCAGGAGATCAGTAACCTGCAAAAGATCGAGTGGGTTATCAAGGACGGTAAAGTGGTGGATCGAACCTTCCATCCCTGGTTTGAGAATCCGTTACCACGCGGCGCAGTAGAAGGATTGGCCTGGGTGCGGGCTTTGAAAACGCAAAGCATGCAAGGGACTGAGTTTGGATATCCGCCTCCAGGAATCCAATCCATCTCTCCAACCATCGTTACAGAAGGAGATGCGACGGTTGCCCTGACGATTAAGGGCGTGAACTTCACCAAGAAATCGCTCGTGTATTTTGGGGAGCGGTCAGTCCCCGCGCGACTGGTAAGCGATACCGAGCTGGAGGCCGTTATCGACGCAGGCCTGATCTCGCAGGTGGGGACCCATTCCGTGACCGTAAGAAACCCGAAGCCGATGCAACGGCCCGAATGGGGGGACGGAACTTCCAATAAAGCGCACCTGCTTGTGAATTTTCGTTATTAACCGGCGAAAACCATTGCAAGAAAAAATGGGAGGTAGCTATGGAATCGATGCGGACATTTATTCGGCTTGAATCCACGGCAGTAAAGGTGATTACCGCACTGTGCGTTTTCGTTATCACTGTCTCATCCAGTCAGATGATTGCTACCCAGCAGCAGGTGACGGTAATCCGGGGCGGTACGCTCATTGACGGGAACGGCGGGGCTCCTCTTCAAGATACCTCAATTGTTATTGAGGGTAACCGGATAGCTCGGATTACGCAGGGGCAACAGGCAGATGACCCGGTTGCAGCGAGGGTGATTGATGCGCAGGGGAAGTACATCCTGCCCGGGCTTTGGGACACGCATATACACTATCGCGACTGGTTTGCGGAGTTACTGATCTCGAACGGCGTCACTTCCGTATTGAGTTATGGCGGGGGGGTCTGGTACGACATACAGGCCGAAGGAACGGCAAAAGGCAAGATCTACGGTCCCCGATTTTTCCGCAGCAAGGAGCACATAGGCAATATTTATCAGTTGCGGAACGAAGCCGTGATTGCCTCTCGGATTCCCGTGAGCACGGAAGAGGTCATCGTGCAGGTCGAAGAACTGATCAAAGCGGGCTCCAAGGTAATCAAGGTATACACACCGGTCACCGCCGAGCATCTTCAGGTAATCACACAGGTAGCTCACATGGCAGGTGTTCCGGTAAGCGGGCACATCGGGATCAGTGCCAGGGCAGCGGCTTTGGCGGGCATTGACAACCTGGCTCACGCTACCGGAATCGCCGTCGATGTGCTTACGCCTGCGGATCTGGAAAAAATTCCGGACATGAGGGTAGTTGATTCGGGGAGGTTGGGAGTCACTTTCCCGGAAATTGGCCGTCCCTGGGACAGCACAACCGAGCGCTGGGGCCCCAACCGGGATCTCATCGAGTATCCCCTTTTCATCGAGGATCCGCGTCGACTGATGATGTTCGGGATGATGAACCGGGAGTTGGCACAGGACTTGATTCAATTGCTGGTCGACAACGACGTATTTATCGAGGGCGCCCTGGGATACATTTTCAGAAACGTTCACGACCGTGTCGGGGAATTCCGGGCTGAGGATCGACGTTTACTAACCGATCCGAACCTGAACTATATCCCCGAAAGATACCGCGACAATATCCTGGATTATTCGATCCTTGATAAGCTCCGTCCCGATGAATTGGCCCTTATGAAAAAGGGTTACCGCAACTTTCAATGGTTTTTAAGAACATTCGTCGATGCCGGCGGCAAGATTGATATCGGGCAGGACACATCCTCCTCGTACCATGCCACTACCATGCCCGGTGTGGCTGTCTCACGAGAGATGCAGTTATTAGTGGATGCGGGCATTTCGCCGATGCAGGCCATTCAGGCTGCAACCAAGTGGCCGGCTGAGCTACTTCGGCAGAGCTCGGATCTGGGGACCCTCGAGGAAGGAAAACTCGCGGACCTGATTGTGGTTAACGCAAATCCCTTGCAAGACATCACTGCGGTTAAAGACATACACCTGGTGATGAAAGATGGCGAGATCATGCGAACGGGCTACCACTCCGATTACGCCAATCCTATCCCCGAGGATAGGGAATTCCAGCTCAGTTTTCGGTATTGGATTCCCAGCGAGATACCAACCAGAATTACCTCAATATCACCGCGCGTTGCGGGCGAGGGAAGCGGTTCCTTCGAATTGACTGTCAGAGGCCATGACTTCACGACGAGTTCCGTCGTTCAGTTTGACGGGGAAATGTTGCCTACCAGGCATATCAGTTCTTCAGAACTCCGGACCACCGTTCCTGCCGAGTTAGTGAAAAGGGTGGGCACCTATCCGGTGCGGGTCCACAACGTTCCGCCCGGCTGGGGTAAGACTAATAAAGCCAATTTCTTCGTGAAGTTTAATTAATTTTGCTTGGGTGAGAGGATGGATGCGCTGCGCTCTCTTCGGCGAAGGCAGTGGTTAATTATGAAAGCATTCGTTTGATATGAAACTTTTGCGTAACGCATTTATTGAGGATGAAACGTTTTTTGCGCAACTCATTTGTCAGGAGTAAAAGTACTTAGTACTGCTAACTAATTAATGGATAATCTTGGGGGGGCAACCATGAAAAACTATAACTTGGCCGTAGCGCTCTTCGCTACAGTCGCATCAGCGACAATCCTGCCAACACACGTTAGCGCACAAGAGGCTGAGACGTCCGAACTCGCGCTCGACGAAATTATCGTCACCGCACAACGGCGTGAGCAATCGTTGCAGCAGGTTCCCATCTCACTCGAAGCCTTTAGCGGTCTTGAGCTGCAGCAACAAGGCTACCGGACGATGTCCGATCTGGCGGAATTCTCTCCAACGATTGAAATCGATGTACGTATGCAGGATCAGAACATTTCGATACGCGGTATCGGTACTACGGGATCCAGTCTCGCGGCCGAGCCGTCTGTACCGATTTTCGTCGACGGCATTGTCTTCAGTCGAACCTCAATGATCAAAAACGCATTCCTGGACCTGGAGCGCATCGAGGTTCTCCGGGGTCCGCAGCCGGTTTTCTTCGGGCAAAATGCCGTGGCCGGAGCATTTAGTCTGATCACACGCAAGCCAACGCCGGAATGGCAAGGTAACGTCGTTGCCGAAATCGGCAATTTCGATCGCATATCCCTGGAAGGCGGCATCGGCGGACCCCTCACCGATACGCTCGGCATCCGTGTGGCCGGCAAATACGACGATACCGGCGGCTATCTCACCGACGTCATAACCGGTGACGAATTTCCAGAGCGTCTCGACCTCGCGGGCCGCCTTACATTGCAGTGGACGCCGACAGAATCGTTCACAGCAACCGCCAGAATGGGGTACTCGGATTCAGAAGGGGGGCCCGAGCCCATTGGCGTCTGCCTGGGCAGGTTTTCCGACGTGCTGGACCCCGATCAGATACCGGATCGCGACGGCAGCGTGATGCTCGACCGAGATGCGCTGGTGCCGGGGCGGACCAGTTTCGACCAACTCGCGCTCGAAGTTCCGGTCTGCGACTCTGGCAATTCGGCGTATTCGGACATTGGCCTCAGAACGGAAACCTGGTTCGTACCGCAAGGCGATGTTGCAGAGGAGGATGCCAAGGGATCCGGAATGATTAATAGCCGTGCCGTGACCCTACGCATGCGCCAGGAGGAATATGGCCAGGACCTTACCAGCTTTGACGATTTAACGTCGTACGACTACTACCTGGATTTGAGATACGCCCTGGCGAACGGGATAGAACTCAACTCGCTGACTGCGTATTTCGATTATTATCGCGCGTACTTTCGCATCAACAGCTATTCGCCATTTTTCAACGCTGCGCGGATACGGGACGAAGATCTGCAACAAATAAGCCAGGAGTTTCGCGTGACTTCACCCGTCGGCGGCAACATCGAGTGGATGATCGGAGCTTACTGGCAGGACAACGACCTCGACCTCATTTCGGACTCCCTGGAAGCGGGTGTGCGACGGACGAGGCGGTTTAACGTTGCGTGGGAAAATGCCACATGGAAGAGTCTGTTTGCGGCCGTGACGTTCAATTTCATGGACGACAAGGCCTCGATCGATATCGGCGGCCGGTACACGGACGTCGAGAAGGAGGCCTTCATCCAGGGATTCGGCGCACGTTATGTTTTCGCTGAGGAACCGGCCGGAGGCTGTGACAATTTTGTAGATGATGACGGCGAGATTATATGTGACCGCGTATTCACGACCGATGGCCTTCCAGGTTTCACGCAAAAGTGGCGCGAGAAGGAAATACCCTCGCCCTGGCCCTCGCCGCAGACCGAGCCGATCGGATTTACCGCGCTCGACCCGGACATTCGCCGGAATCCCGGCCCGTATCAGGACACAATCTCGGACAGCGAGTTCGATCCACAAATCGTGTTCCGCTACAGGCCGAACGAAAACGTTTCATACTATGCGAAATACGCAACGGCCTTCAAAGCAGGTGGCTTCGATACTGCCGTAGCCTCACTCCCCGATGACGTCGACGCATTTAGTTTTCTGCCCGAACAGGCCGAAACCTGGGAAGTTGGCGCGAAAGGGGCATTCTGGGGTGGCCGGGCCAGATATGATCTGGCGCTTTTCCAGCTAGAGGTGGAGGATTTACAGCTCGCAACGATCGTCGCCGACATCGGGGGAACCGGCGGCACGAATGTCGCCGAGGCCACGAACGCGGGCTTGCAGCGAACGCGCGGACTGGAGTTCACGATCGATGCGGCGCTGACCGAAAACCTGCGGGCTCGTCTCGTCGGTGCGATCATGGACGGTGAGATGGTTGAGTATGAGGGAGCCGGTTGCACGGCGGCCGAATTCGACGATGCCGACACGGGTCCGTGTATTTCGGAGGCCGAATCGGCCGCATTTATTGCGGACAACAACCTCGTTGACGAGGACGGCGTTCCGTTGGACGACGACACGTTTGCAGGCTTGATTGATCGCTCCGGCTCTCCGGCGCCCCGCACGCCGGATTGGAAGTTCGCGGTAAAACTCGATTACTCGCGGCCGCTCGGGAATAGGTACATGGGCTTTGCAAGTATGAACCTCAAGCTGTCAGACGGATATATCTCGAACATCGAGGAGTTCGACCTGGTGCAGAAGATCGGTCAACACGAAGACATGAATCTTACTGTTGGGTTCGGTGATATTGATGGTCGTTGGCGGGTGTCGGCGTGGGCACGCAATCTCTTTGAAAATTCGTCAGAATACAACCCCGAATTCGACGTACGGGGTGATGGCATCAAGTTCGATGACATGTCGGCGTCGATGTTCACGTCCTACGGATTGCAGTTCGAGTACAACTACAACTAGCAGACTTTCAAATGGGGAAAAGCGCCTGGGGACGGGAATCCACGTTCCCTCCTCAGGCGATTTCGGTCCTAATCGTATTTGAAATTGACGATCAGGGGCTTTGGCAGGGAAGTCGTGCCGCCCCAATGGGGCTGCTGCGCGAAGGGGTCCAGGTTCTTGACCTTGATTTGGAACGTGCCCGCTCCCCTGACCTTCCGCTCATCAACGGTTGCCCGCAGCTCGTAGTCATTGACGAATTCCGTCGGTAACGGAAGATTCCCCATGTAAACCACGGATTTTTTCATGAAGCCCACCCCCTTCAGGGTGAGCGTAAACGTCGGATCACCTTCCGTAATTATTCTTGGAGAGATGGACTCGATGCCCGGCATTGGCGCTCCAAATGACCAGACCGGGCCCACGTCCAGCAGTCCGGCGCGATGTCGAATCCCCTTCTCCATGCGCTCCTTCAAGGCCGCAACAAAGTCATCGGTGTTGCCGTAATAATTCTTCAGGGGACTGTCAAACCAGGCATGGTAGCCGTGGTTAACCAGCTTGCCATCTTTGATCACCCACTCGATCAGTTGCAGGTTGCGGATGCTCTGCAAGGGATCTGCATTGACGACAAACATATCCGCCAGCTTGCCGGCTTCGATGGTTCCCTGCTGGTCCAGCACGCGCCATGCCTCGGCAGGATTCCGCGTTGCAGTCAGTATGGCTTCCATCGGCGTCAGTCCGACCTCTTCCACGAAGATATCGAGCTCGTGGTGCATGGTGATGCCCGGGATCGCCCAGCTGGAACAATCGGTTCCAGCCAGCAACTTGCCGCCGGCGTCATGATACATTTTCATAAAGCGCACCATGTTCTGGTAACCCCGGATTCTCAAGTCCCATTCGGCTGGCTCCAGAATGTCGAATTCCCGGTAGGTCCTGGTTTCCTTGATTCGCCGATCCTCGGGAACATACGAGAGACGATAGTCGTTATAGAGCCGCAAATCCTGCAATTCGTACTCGTCGCGTTTTTTGTGGAATCCTCGTCCCACCGCGATCAAGTCAGGTTCCAGGAATACGTTTCGATCCACCGCTAATTGAATAAATTCCCTGGCCTTTTGCTCATCCATATCGGCAAAAGGAGTCGGATCCAGTGAGTGCGTTTCGATCTCCCCCCAGTTTTTCCACTTGGACGGGTCCGCGAGGATCGAAAAAGTCACTCCCGCCGCATGCTCGAGGATATCGGCGCCGGCCAGGACCGCTTCGCGGCCATACACGTGAGGCCCGATCGCCTGAGCGACCACGGGCAGGTTTGCCTTATGGGCTTCCTCGATGGCTGACTGATAGGTCTCGAACGTGACGCCGCGCATGACACTGACACTGGCGGGTCTGTTGGGAAGCATGCGCCTCACGGCTGCCGCGGCTTTCTCCGGCGTGTCAATCAGCGATTCAGGGTTGACGGGTTCCAGACCAGGACGCCAGGCGCCGCGCACAGTCGGTCCTTGCAAAAAGAGCCTCGGGCCCGGGATCTTCCCGCGCTCAATCGCCTCCCGCGTGGCCAGACTCCATGTGTTTATGCCGATCAGGCTGGCCGACGTCACGCCGTGGTTGAGAAATAGTTCCGGCATCCACCATTGATAATGGCAGTGCGCATCGTGCAGCCCCGGCACGATGAATTTCCCGCCCGCCTGTAGCACCTCGGCGCCTGCCGGGTAGGACGCTTGTCCCTTCCGAGACACGGTATCGATCCGGTTGCCCCGGATGATGATCACGGCATCTTGTACGGGTGCTCCGCCGTTGCCGTCTATCAAGGTCCCCCCTTCGATTACCAGGGTGGTCGGCTGCTGCGCTTGAGCGGCGATGACCGGGACGATGCCGAGAAGAAGAAAACCGCACAAGGCGAGTCGATAAAAACCGGGTTTTCTCATGGTATTCCTCCCTGTTTGGTGCTGGAAAGAGACTGGAAAACGGCGCCTGGGCCCCAGTCGTGAGTCGCAAAAAGAAGTTAAAAAATATCCGTCAAACCAAATTGGATCCGCCGGGACGTTCCCAGCGTATTGTTAATTTTTTTGTTAATTGTCCCCGCGACCCTGTAGCCGACAACGGCTTAATACCGGTTGCCGGCCATCGAGGCCGCGGGCATTCGTCTCATACATCAGGGGACGGTCCCGACCGTGCAGTGCATCCGCTGCCGCCATTAACTCCCGCCATTTCTATTCTAATGGCTGCAGGCGAACCATATAGCCGTTATGGTCCACGTACCAGACCGTGACCGGAGTGGTAGAGTTGTCCACCCAGGTCCTGCGGTTGTGCGCGAACGGCTCGGGCAGCACGTATTCGATCCACTTCTCCGTAGCGGGATTAAACCGGACAAAACGGCCGCCCTGCATTTCGCCCGCCCATACCTCACCATTGTGATCGGTCATTGCCTCGTAGAAAGTCACGAACGGGGTCGGCGGAACAAACTCCTGGATCCGGCGCGCCTGGATATCCACCTTGATCAGCACCCCACCCCTGCCTCCCATCCATGCGTTCCCATCCGGGTCGAAATACCCTTTCGCCGGACGCGAGCCGCGGAAGCGGGTTTCCATCTCTACCACTGTCCCTTTTTGGATATCCAGAAAGGCCAGCCAATTGCCGCGCGTGAGTCCCCCCGCCCAGAATTTGTTATCCGCGCTGACCATATTGCCGTACGTGCTGCCGATCTTCTCTAAAGGGTAGCGCTCCAGGAACTCGCCTGTTTCCGGGTGAATCTTGAGGATCGCGTTTCCTCGCGCTACCCAAACTTGGCCGTCCGGAGCCAGCGCAAAGTTGCCGAACGCCGGCGTGTTGAGCCTCCTGCCGAAGTCGAGTCGTACCTGCGTAAACTTTTCGGTTCGCGGATCAAACTTCGTCAGCGTGTGCGCCCAGTTTTCCGAGAGCCAGACTATGTCGTTTTTGTCCACCCAAACCGAGTGCGTTCCGGGCAGCACGCCCGGCGTTTTCGGAACGCGATATTCGGTTACGATGCCCGTGCGAGGATCCAATTTTCCGACATACGGGCTGCGGTGCGGCGTATACCAAATATTTCCCTGCGAGTCGCCGCCGACATCGTGCGGGGCGAGCAGCATACGGGGCAACTCGTATTCCGTCACAATCGCCCGCGTCGCGGCTCCGCGCGGACCGGGCAGCACCTGAAACGGCATGTCCTCGGAATCCGGCCCGCGCACACGCGCCAGCCATGGGGCGATGACGTCCTCTTCCACCTGGACGGAGAACCCGGAGCGGCCCGGCCGTTTGCCCGCATCCGCTCCGCGGCCCGAATCGGCGGAATGGATCAACGGCGAACCCCTGTAACGAATCATCCGGCGCACCAGCAGGCGCCAACTGTGCTCGTCGAACCGGTTCCGGAAAATCTGCTGGTAGGAATGGCAACCGAAGCCGCACGCGCCCTTGAACACAGCCTTTTCCTGGCCCGTACTCGGAAGGTTCAATATCCACTCCGCGCCGCTGAGTTGGCTCGCGATCTCCATCGTCGGGGGCAGCAATTCGGATTCGGTCACCCGCCCCAGAACGATTTCATCCATCGTTCGCACGTCGCCGTCGATCCGAACCGAGTTTCTCTGGTACGGACGGAACTCCAGAGGCCGCGCAATCCGCAACGTATATTGGCCGGGCGGCAGCTTGGGAAATTCATAGCGGCCTGTTTCGTCGCTATACACCGTGGTTCGGATGGCGCTTTGCTCGGCGATGAGCTGCACCAGGATTCCCTCGAGCGGCTCGCCATCAGTGTTTCGCACTAGGCCGACGGGTCCACCCCCCAAGTTATTGCGGCCTTCCAATGCTGCGTTCGGCCCGGACACCCCGCGATACCTGGGATTGGCCGGGGGCTCTTCTCCCTCGAAGCAACACTCGCCCTCGCGGATATAACTCAGCAAATCAGCGATGTCCCGGTCGCTGAGGCTATAACGATAGCCCGGCATGCCCGGGCCGCCGTTGCGGATTTTTTCCGCCACCGTTTCATCATTCACCGGCTGGCCGGACATCAGCACGGGACGCTGGTAGAGGTCTTTGAGCAGAGTAGCGGGAGTTCCTGCTTCCACACTATAGGCGTTGTGGCACATCCAGCATTTATAGTAATAGAGCTCTTCGCCGCGCTGGGCGCCGTCGGGAGCCGTAGTATTAAGGTTGTAAATTTCCGTCGAGCGCTGCAGATTGGCCTCGGGGACCTGTGCGGCTGCCTGTCGGCCAGGGAAGATGCCGCAGATGAGAAACGCTCCTATCGCCAGGATAAGCAGATATCTTTCTGTCTTTTGCAGATTCATACATCCCCCCTTTTGTCGGCTGCACCCGTCTCTTGTTACGGATGTTGATATTGTGAAACCTTTCTAACTTCCGTCCGTTCAGGAGCGATCACTCTACCAAGATTGAAGTTTTAAGACATTACTCCAGCGGGCCTGCTGTCGTCGCCTATGGTCGTGGGGCAATTCGTTTCCTAAAGTCAGTTTGTCAACAACCATTTCGAAGTAGCTCGCGCTAATGCAAGAACTCAGTCGTCGAGCGCGTGAGGTCTACATATCATTTGGCCAGTATCAAATGTAGTAGTAGAAGCTACTCATTTGCCGTTTCTTGTGCAGCCAACGAATGCTGTGCACAATGTAGTTGCAGCATCTGATCCGTTTCTAATGAAACAAACTCGACGTTTCGATAATACACGTGCAAACGGGAGGGAAAATCATGCCGGATCGTAGAAGATTTTTGAAAGCCGTTGGCTATGCAAGTGTCAGCGGAATCGTGTTGGGCGGGTTTACTGTTTCCGTAGCACAGTCCGCTCGCCGGAAGATTTCTATCGGTGGTTTTCCTGTGACGGTGGTCGACATCCATGCGCATTGTGAAATCAAGGCAGTCGAACCCGTAGTCAGCGGTACTCCGCTCGAGATGAAAGTTCGAGACAACCGGATTTTGGGACCCCAGCGCTTGGAGTTGCTGGATGAACGGGGCATCGACATCCAGGTAATAAACGTGGGTGGGTACTGGTGGTATGCGGCCGATCCGAATCTTGCGCGCCGCATTACCCGTGTCATAGATGAAGGCTTGGCTGAATGGTGTAACAAACACCCGGATCGTTTCGTGGCGCTGAGCACGGTGTCACTGCAGCATCCTGAATTGGCCGCCGAACAGCTCGAGTTCGCCGTTCAGAACCTCGGACTTCGCGGCGCCTCCATTGGTGGCCACGTCAATGGCGAGGTACCGTCGTCATCGCGCTTCGACCCCTTCTGGGCCAAGGTCGAGGAGTTGAACGTTCCCGTGTTCATGCATCCACAAAGGTCCGCTTTCCTTGTAAAAGAAGGCGGATTCGCGGGACGGGGAGACCTGGCCAACATCATCGGCAATCCGCTCGAGACCACCGTGTTCCTGTCCCGACTGATTTTCGACGGAACGTTTGACCGCTTCCCCGGGTTGAAGGTCTGTGCACCACATGGCGGCGGCTACTTGCCCTCCTACTTGGGCCGTACAGACGTGGCCTGCGATGTACGGGCAAGTGCTGAATGCGCCAACCAGAAACGCCCACGCGAATACCTGAAAACCCAAATACTCATCGATTCTATGGTCTTCACCGATGAAGGTCTGCGACACCTGGTGGCAGAAATGGGCGCCAGCCAAGTGGTTTATGGCACGGACATACCGTACAACTGGCCCGATACGCTGGATCTGATAATCAACGCCTCGTATCTTAGCGACGCCGAAAAGGAGGCCATCGTGGGCGGCAACCTTTTGAAGTTGTTACGCATCACCTGACCACCTTCCCGTCGATTACCCTGGGCTATTCGAACTTCACGATGAAATACTTCGTGTTGGTCTTTCCCCAGCCCGGCTCGCGATGTATGACCCGAACCGGGTAACTCCCCACGTTCTGCACGAGCCGCGCCGGCACCGTCGCGCGGACCTCATCACCACTGACCAGTTCCGTCTCCAGGAGAACGTCCCCAAACTGAACGGTCGAGGTGGACAGGAACTCATCGCCTTTCACGCTCAGCGTAAAGTCACCGCCGCCTTCGCTGACGACCGCCGGCGATAGTGACGAGATAATCGCCGGGATCTCACTGACGGGACCGAAGCCCGGGTATTCGATCTGACCCCCGGGCGGCCAGGGGATAGGATTAACATGATCGTAGTGGTAGCCGATGTCGAGAAAACGGCCGTTCTGCATGACCATCTCGATCTCCTGGTACGCGGTGATGTCCTCGAGCGGGTTGCGTGGCAGGACCAGCAGATCTGCCAGTTTGCCTTCTTCGACCGATCCCAGGTCCTCGTCCTTGCCAAGCGTCTGTGCCGGCCAGATCGTAGCGGCCTTAATGGCCTGCATGGGCGTCAGCCCGGCATCGACCAGCAACTGCATTTCCCGCACCGTGGAGACGCCCGGAAGAATCGTGGCGTGATAGAGAGACGTCGTGTCCGGGCCGATCAGCAGTTTTCCGCCCGCATCCGCGAAGGTCTTCACGAACCACTGGAAGTTTCGATAGCCCTGTTTCATTAGAGCCAGTTCATCGTCCGTAACCTTATCGAGCAGCGTGTAGTCAAGGACGTTGACGCGGATTCGCTCGGGTATGTATTCAAGTTGCGGATCGTTCAAAAACAAATGATCCTGCATGCGGTATTCGTCGACACGATCGTGAACATGACGGAAGGTGTACCCCAGGCACGATTCGATGAACACGTCCTCGCGGATCATCAGGTCGATGAGATCCTGCGCCAGTTCGCGGTCCATCATGCCGAACATCATCAGCCGTCGCGGGTCCTCGAGGAACAGCCAGTACTCGGTCAGGTCCGGATTCGGGCTCCCCACCCTGGATTCGTCCCAGGTGGAGATCTCTGGCCAGATGACCCGGCGCCGGCCCGTTTCGATCACCCGCATGTCGGGCACTTTTTCGAGGTCCTCCTCTCTGAGTACGGACAGAGCGATACCGGAGGAATGGGTCAGGCCGTCGATGCCGGCATTGATCGCGTCCCTGGCACTGATCCCTAAGTGTCCCTCGACGTGCAGTCCGGCCCGGTGACCTTCTGCCGCCACGGCTTTAAGCTGCGCTGGCGTGAGGCCCGTGTACGCCTTGATGAACGACGGTTTCAATTCCTCGATGCCTTTCTTTGCGGCAGCTCTTGCCGCATCGACGCTGTCGAAGATGTCGAATTTACGCTCCCGGAAGTACATGCGCGGGCCGAGTATCTTGCCCTTGTGGACACCCTCGTTCTGCGCGTGGAGCCAGGTCGGGCCGCCGCCTGACTGGACGAAAGCGGAGGTGACTCCGTTGGTGACGAGCATCTCGCCGAACCAATCCTTGTAATGCAGATGCTTGTCCCACAAACCCGGGACGATATATTTACCCGAGACATCGATCACTATGGCATCGGACGGGATATTCCGTAAACCTATCGATTCAATTCGATTTCCCCGGATCAATATGTTCGTGTTGGCTCGGGCCGCAGCGCCGGTGCCATCGATGAGTGTTCCACCTCTCAGCACGGTGACCTGTTGTGCCTTGACGTCCAGGTTCGGGAATACGATCAGCACAGCACAGGCGAACATGAAAACGCACGGGCATCTGAATACTTGGTGTAGTCGATATGTCAGACTGACTCTCATTGTTTTAATCCAACAATATTGCTCTTCTTTTTTATGGAATTTGTAGGCTAGTCAATCGCACAACTGAAGCATAGCAAATTTTATCGCGTCGGCGAGATCCGGTGTGTACCGGACGGCCAAAAATTCTCGATTCCGTGTTACCCGCCGAATTTCTCGATCAGACGCTCTTTAATTGAGAGCACCGCGGCGACTGATGGTGATCGACTTACTTTCGAGCGGCAAGTCGAGGGGTGGGACATACACGTCGTATCAATGAAAGATGGCACTACGCAACCACTCATCGAGGGGCAAGGGAATTAGGATAACGCGTCCCTGTCACCTGATGGGCGCTGGATTGCTTACGAGTCGGACGAAAATGGGAGGGATGAAGTCTTTGTTCGACCTTTCCTCGAAGTAGATGGCGGGAAGTGGCAGATTTCGAGGTCCGGGGGAGGTCAACCTCAATGGGGCCCCCAAGGCCAAGAGATTTTCTTTCTAGGTCCCGACACTATGATGGCAGTCAATGTCGAGAGCGATTCGAGCTTTTCGGCAGGCATTCCCAGAGCATTGTTCTCGACCGCTGAGTCTGCCGGAAATCTGGGTTATTCCGTTTCCCCCGATGGGCAGCGCTTCTTGATGAGCAAGCAGGTGACAGGAACCGCTTCAGCCGGCGTCGCCGAACAGATGTCTCTGGTGGTCGTCGAGAACTGGTTCGACGATCCGGCACGCCTTCTCGAAGGCACGGGCAAGCGCATGCGCCATGTGAAGTTGAGGCTCGGGAAGGAGCCCGACCCGACCGCGCTCGCGGCGCTAATCGAGAACGCGTACTGCGATATGCTGGAGCGGCTGCGGGAGGGCGCACTTTAGCCCGCCGATTCGGCGTGCCATGTGACTTGCAGACCAGTTATGTTGCCCTTCTTGTCACGTTTGAAGTCCGTATTCTGAAACTGGTTCTGAAACGCGGAACCTAGTGTATTGACCGACAACTGCAATTGCTTGCTTGAGCGGACATAGAAAAACCACGCACTGACGAATCCTATAACGACACCGGATAAGAAAAATGCGACTTCGGCGTTCATGTCAGCGACTCCTTTTTGTTTCTTGGTCGAAGCGCCAATATACGCCCGCCTGGACTTCGTAAGGTCTGAAAGGGGGCCAAAACGACAGCTTTTCAGGCGACACGTATTGGAGATAGAGAATGTCGCCATTTCCTGGTGTTAGTCTTAAGAACGCGACCAAGGAGATGTAATGATGCGTGTTGCAATCTTCGGCGGTCCAGGTTTCGTAGGCAGCTTCCTGGTCGATGCCCTCATCGCCGCCGGGCACGAGCCGTCGCTAATGGTTCGGCTTGGCAGCGAGCGCAAAGTGAGGCAAGCGGAGCGTTGCCGGCTCGTGGCAGGTAATCTCAGCTCGACGACCGCCATCGATGCCACACTCGAGAACTGCGATGCAGTCATCTACAGTGTCGGCATTCTCAAGGAGTCTCCG
>SMUY01103698.1_pt1 | contig 18448 bp, 30 predicted proteins | sample 2456441 | NCBI WGS metagenome assembly SMUY01 (sample SAMN11095931, study PRJNA526329) | marine sediment metagenome | biome: Marine sediment; feature: Surficial sediment; material: Deep marine sediment; isolation source: Hadal surficial sediment | place: Pacific Ocean | collected 2014-11 | depth...
AGAAAAGATGCTAAAGCATCAACTAACTGATATTGGTCTGAAGAACTTTCTTGCAGACTGGGAAAAACTAAAGTCTGAAGACCCAAACATTAGCATTTAGGAATCTTTTTTTGAAATTGTTTTATTGCTAAATTCCTCTACAACTGAATTATTTTGTTCTTTTACATTAGAAGGTGTTTCATCTAATTGTTCAAATGAAATTTGTTTTTCTTCAACTATTTTTACATTATCAATAGTTGTAAAGGGAACTGCTACTCCAAACAAAACTGCAAAAAATACCACTCCGATTACCATTGGGGCTAGTACCTTTTTTTGGATTAGAATAGAAGATGATTTCTCCTTTTTTAATTTATAGAATTTTCCATTGTTATCTACCTCAGACGCTAGGGTTCTAACAATTTCCTTCATAGCCTCTTTATCTGATAATTGCTGTTTATCCCATCTTAGAATAATTCCAGTAATTTCATAAATTATTTGATATACTTTTCCTTGGATATCCATTCTTTTCTATCAACCAACCCAGAGAAATAATCAAATTTACTAGACATAACATGTTGTGTGTGAGATATTACAACAAAACTAGATTTTTCAAAGAAAGAAATGGAAAAAATCTAGTCGTAAATCATGAGATCTTTTTCTTCAAGTAAGGCATGAAGGTTGTGAACTGATCGATAAACATCAGCTTCCTTTTTTGCCCCAGTACAAACTAGCTTTCCTGATGCAAATAGCAAAATTACCGTTTTTGGGTCAACCATCCTGTGAATTAACCCTGGAAATTGTTCAGGTTCATACATACTTCTTGGTAACGTTCTGGCAGCTTGTTCTAGGTGAATCCTTCCACCAAGGTTAATTGCAGCAACAATATTTTGTACAACAATTACCGCATCCTTTTTGATTGAGATACCTCCTTTTCGAAGCATTTGAACTACAGTTCTTACTGCTTTAATTGCCAATTCTTCGGATTTTGCACCAGTACATACCATTTTTCCTGTTCTAAAGATCAATGTTGCAGTTTTTGGTACCTTTAATCGGAAAACAAGACCTGGAAACTGCTCTGGATGGTATTCTGTATCTGGAAATTTCTTTGTAATATCAATAAGATCAATTTTCTGATCAACAGATGCAGATGCTACAACATTTTCTACACTCACAATTGGTTTTGTTTGAGGCATTTCGACGACACTATAAAACCCCTTTATATATACTAAATAAAGAATTTTCCAAGTTCTTAGTGTTCCAATAATTTTATCCTCTTGAAAAAACCATTTTAGAAATCCTATTTGTAATAAAGAAAACGTAGAACTGATAAGTTGTCCATAAATTAATTGGTAATTGTTTTTTAATTGGTTTTTTGACTTTTCAAGGTTGCTACTAAATTCTGTTTAATACCTATATTTGAAATAACAAAAATCAATTTTAATGAATGATAAAATTCCAATAATACTATCAGCTGTATTGTTATCTATTGTTGTCTTATCTGCTATTCCTGGAACAAATATAATTTCTTTTGCAGATGCAGATTCAAAAATAATTGTAAAGGCATCAAAGCAGCTTCAAAAAAATCCATTCGCAATGAAAATCCTTGCAGAAATGGAAGATCAAAAGCTAAGATACAAACAACAAATGCAAGGCAATTTTCAACCTATTCAATTAACTTTAAAACAAATTTAGGTAGAAGAAAAGCGAATCATTGCTCAAGAACGATTATCAGAAAGACTAGATGCATTTATTTTAAAATACCAAGATAAAATGCCAAAAGCAGCCTATGCAAAGTTTGTTGAAAAAAAACATGACTATATTCAGAGTGTTTTTTGGGGAATGTTTGATTATATGCAAGGAAAAGTAGATACTGCAAGAAGTGCAATGAAGCAGGTACTTGATAATGGAGGTACACTTGCAGAGGCTCTAGATGCATACTTTGCTCATGCAGCAACTAAACGAGTGCAGCTAATCCAAGTGGTAGAAGACCTAAATGTAGCTAATGGTCTTGCGGAAAAATCAGCACAAGATACATTTGATAAATTCGGGAAACTTCCAAGATCAGAGGCCTAATCTTTTTTTTGAATTAAAATATATTTTTACAAAAATTACCCAACATACCAATTTGTTAAATTTGAATTAAGTGGAGAACATATTTTGTTCATCAAATTAATTAGCTCTTTAGAACTGTAGGGTTTGCATATTACACCGTCAACTTTGCTTTGATCAAATTCATAATCAACAAAACCAGTTACTACAACTATTCTAGCGTCAGGATATTTTCCTTTAATTTTTTCAATAGCATAATTTCCATCATAGTTTGGCATATTTAGATCTAAAATTGTTACATCTGGAAGAAATTTTTCATATAATTGATAGGCCTCTTCTCCGTTTGCTCCAGTTCCAGCAACATCAATTCCAGAAAGTTCAAGGGTTTCTTGAAGTGTATCTCTACAATCTTCCTCATCATCTACTATTATCACACTTCTCAATTCAATCTAATTTGGTGAAATTCCAATAAATTTTCATGTTTGTTAAAAAACACATACAAAAAAAATGTAATAATAGGTACAATTACACACAGTTTTAGTTTTCATGGGATTTTAGTGGTGACCAATCCACTGGTATCTATACTCCTCATCAATCAAATCTGCAATAATTTCAGATTTTTTTATCTTTTTTTGTTCTAACTTTACATCAAAGAATCCTAATTTTCCTTTTACTGGAATGGGAATTCTAAAAGCTTTAGCATTTTTTATCAAAAAACCATACTTGTTATTTTGAAATGATTTAGACGCATGATGTTTTTTTGAATCTTTGAAAAGCTCTGATTTGGAATTATATTTTTTTACGTCGTAAATTTCAGCCTTACCAATGATTGCACCTTTAACTAGGTTTTTTGGATTAATTCCTAGTCGTTTACAGTCTTTTATTCTGATTTTTTTTGGAGAATGAATCAAAAACTCTCCACGAAAACTAGTATTCCAGCGTCTTAGTTCAATTGTCTTTTTTCCATGTATTATGAGACTAGCAAAGGGTTGAGAAACTGAAAGGCATTTCATATTTTTGTTCCAGTATAAATACTAATTAGAGTTTTTCCTAATATCAAATGACATCACTCTTTTTTTAATTGTGCGTTCAAATGTTACAGAAAATTCGTATTTAATGATCCATGTTAAAGAATGTTTGTGGTCTTACAATCGCAAAAGCCAATGCATAAAATGAATTTTAAAATAGTTTCTTTAATTCTTAAGATTCGTGATGTGTTTTATCCCCCTAAGTATATCTTAAAAGATGTTGAAATCACTCCTGGAGTTTGTGTACTAGATTTTGGATGTGGGCCAGGAAGTTATTCTATTGCTACAGCAGAGCTGCTTGCAGGAACTGGTAAAGTCTTAGCATTAGACATGCATCCACTAGCAATTAAAAAAGTAAATCAAACTGCTAAGAAGAAAAAATTGGTAAACATTAAAACTATTCTTTCAGAATGTGCTACAGGACTACCATCAAACAGCGTAGATATTATCCTCTTATATTACATCTTTAACGATTTGAAAAAACCTGAAAAAGTTTTACAAGAATTATACCGTGTTCTTAAACCACAAGGTATTCTATCGTTTTCAGAATATAACATAAAAAAAATATCATCTAGATTGGAAAAAAAAGAATTGTTTAAAATCAAAAAAAGGGATGAGATTACTCATACTTTTTTGAAAACACCTTCATTAGTTGTAAATTAGATTGGGCATCCTAACCTCTGGAAATTGCATTTGTAATAATGCGCTTTAAATAAAACCTAAAAAATTAAACCACTTATTGTTGTAGATTTGAAATTGAAAACAATTATTACTTTGTTGACATTCTTGAGGGTTCTCCACTCTTAGTTGATTTGAATTGTTCCATAACTTCATCCTCGCTTAGAGATGATAGTCCAGGTTTTGAATGAACATCTAAATGTTCAAATAATTTTTTTTTAGAATCAAAAATTTGTTCACAGATATAGCACTGGTGAACCATATATCTAATAGGTGAAACTAGGAATTAAGAATTTCCAGTTATAAGAATTTGAAAGTATTCAATATATCTAAAAATTGGTCGTAGTGTTCATCATAATTTTTTTCACTTGTCAAATAAGTAATAGTATATGCAACACCCTCATGTCCTACTACAACATCCATTCCCTTGAGTTTAACATCAATAGATACAGAGTTAAACATTCTATCTCCAAGTTGAATATCATAAGTATATTCATACCAAATGTCTTTTTCACCAGCAGTTGTATCACGTCCTGCCTCTAAAAATTCAACTTTACCAATTGTAGATAAAAGATATCCATATTTGTTCCATTGATCTTCATTATAGTCATCTAAAGAAAGTCCTTCCATATCGTCAATAACCACAGCGATGGTCGTAGCTTGAGCTTCATCAAACGTACTAGATTCTATCATTGAATAAACGGAGAGACCTGTATCAAAAGGATGAGGAGAAACTGCTTGTTTTTCCCAATTCTCAGGTTGCCACATTGAAAATTTGAATTCTTTTTTCAAGTATTTTTTGTCAGGAGGTTGATTTTCTCTGTAAAGTTTACTTGTTTCTACTTCGAATTCATCATCTTCTGTGGTTGAAACTTGCAGAATTTTTTGATCAATCAAGAATTTCATTCCTGAAATAAAATCTGCATCAGAAATATCTCCTTGTCCCCACCATAATGCATTATTTTTTACCCATTGAGGAATCTTGAAATCTTGTTGAGCCTCTATGCTTAGAACAGTTACAAGACTAATCGTAATTACTAAAATTACCAAGATATTCCCCTTCCTTTGCACATTATACTATTCCTGTACTAAGAATTAAGAATTTTTAATACTGATTTATCTAAATTGTTAGGGATTCGTTATGGTTGAACATACAAACCCGTATATGCTATTTTCACGTAAATTAATCGGGTCATTATGTTCCATGCAAAAAAGATTGTAGTCTGTCAACGATGTAAGAAGCAAACTTTTTTTGAAACGTTAGATGGAATTGTTCGTCAGGGTCAAAAATGTAGCCATTGCTGGACACCAATATGTTAAAAAGAGATCTTGTGAAATTGACATTGAATAACTAAAACATATTTAATGTTCACAAAAGAGTTTTTCTAATGGATTTTTAATTGTTTTAATGAAGCTTTGACAAAATCAAAACCGATTGGTATTGGAGCAGGAATTGTAATTTTAGGTATGATTTTAGTTTATGCATATACTCAAACTGGTGGCATTGAAGTGAATGATTCAATGTCAGATAGTGAGCTAGCCTCAGCCGCTATTGACTGGAATTATTATGATCTTTTAAAAAATATTGATGAGCTAGAAGGAAAAGTCATTCATTTTACAGGAACGATAAATGTTGCGTCTAAAAAAGGAGTATTTGGGATTAATGTTGGAGAGTCATCAATTAAAGAAGATGTAATTTTTGTTGAGTATGATAAAGAAGAATTTGTAAAACGAAACATTGTAGAAGGATTTGGTTATGTTAAAGGGATTCGAAATATAGAACGCACAAATTCAGTTGGTGGTGCTGATATTTTAGAGCAAGTTCCAAACATTCAAGCAATTAAGGTTAGTTGTACTAACTGTTAGGCTCTAACAATCCAATAATTTCATAAATTGATTGACCTGGATATTTCCTATCAAACCACTCTTTGTACATAGTATCATTGTTGTAGATGTCAATGTAATTTTGAAGATCTTTATTTGGATCAAAAGTATCAAGTGCATTTGACTGGGGTTGTTCTTTTGAAAATGTGCAAGGAATTGCTAATTCAAGAGTTTCTAGAATTGTATTGTTAGGGAAGGTTGTGTCAAACCAATCTCTGAATATATGTTCTCTATTGTACCTATCAAGATAATATTTTACTCCCTTTTTAGAGTCAAAAAAATGACCAAGTTCTATTTGTTTATCTATTTTTAATTTTGATTCAATTATTTCTTTTAATCTTCTACGAGTTTCAACGTCAGATTGCTTTTCACGTGCTAATTCTTCAGGGGTAAATCTACAATGTACTATATCTAGAACTTTATTTTTATTTTTAATATCAAATGATTCTTGTATTTTTTTGATAGTTTCTAAGTTAGTTTGAATTTCATGTGCTAATTCTTCAGGGGTAAATCTAGAATGTGTTGTATCTAGAACTTTATTTTTAGATTTGTTCACTGATTTTTTTCTTATTTTAGATTTAAGGTCAATTGATTCTTGCATACTTTTGATAGTTTCTAGGTTAGTTCGGTGTTCACGTCTTAATTCTTCAGTTGTAAATTTGGGATTTTCGGTACCTTGATTCTTTATTCCAGATTTACTCTCTGTTTCTTTTTTTGACTGAATCCACGGGATTCCACTGTCTGTAAGATACATGTCAATTTCATCCTCTGTTTCTTTTTTTGTTTTCACAGATCCTACTGCATTCTCTGGAAGATACGTTTCAAAATTATCGTCCATTTCATTTTCTATTTTTTCATATCCTATACCATTTTTGTCAAGGCTCCAAGTAACACTTTTTGGTCGTATCGCACCAATAACCAAGTTTATTGTTTTTAAGATTTTACCCACAACTACTTTGATTAAAATTTTAACATAAGCAAATGTTTGTAATTTTTTGCATACATCTATTTCATACAGGTTAAGTTTCTAAGTTCCAAACTTCGCCAGCTTGAGGCAAATCCCATTAGATTCGTGATGCTGTTTGAAAATTAAGAATATAAGAACACATATTGTTGCAGATTAGAGATTGAATTAATAATTTTCAATTATTCACTTTTCTTCATTTGTTGTTCACAACAAATTAGGTCACAAAAATCTTCGTCACACGCCTTTGTGATTTTAAGTTCAAGACCACATTTCCCACACTGATATACATCTCCATCTATCATATTACCCATATTTTACAGATATATCATGTTACTATTATTAGTTCACATTGACTAATTGTGATTCATTGTAATTCTCAAAGTAGTTTAATGAAATTAGAATCGAGTCATTTGATTTTGAAGCTAGAATTTTGTTTTCCAAATTTTTCATATGCACACTCAAATGAACAGTATATTTCATCAGTAAGTGTAGAAAATTCCTTATTGCACCTTTTGCACAAGCGTAAACCCATAAGTTTCTAAGCATCTTTTAAAGTAATACTAGTTTGTGTGTAGCGTTTGAACAATTTACGCTAGCATTGTAAAGTATTTTTACGAAATTTGAATAAAAAAAAGATAGGAGATTAACGTCTCCTTCTTTGTGGGGTAGATCTCCTTGAAGTTCTTCTTGCAGTTTTCCTGCTAGAAGTTCTTCTTGCAGTTTTCCTGCTAGAAGTTCTTTGTCTTGAAGGTCTTTTTGTTGATGCACGACGTCTAGGTCTTGTTGCAGCTTTTTTTCCTGCTGCAGCTTTTGTCGCTGCATTTCTTTTTCGTGTACGTGCTGCTTTTTTTGCAGCTGCACTACGTTTAGCTTTTGATGTAGCCATTGCGCTAATAGCTTTGTAACTGGTATAAAAACATGTTTACTTTGACAAAAATGTACAACAATGCAATGTTTTGTAATATGTATTACAACAAACAACATAAATTTTTTTCTATCATGTTTTTGTCGTTGTTACACATGTTTTGTGCATAAATTGTAGGACAAATTGTTAAATGTATGTCGTAAATGTCGTTGTTTGCATCTATGACAACCATTTACATGTATTAGTTGTACATGTTTACAGAAACTTATGTCCTTTAATGATTCGTTTTGTTGTAGTATACAAAATTATTACATGTGTTTTGACTTGATTTGATGTTCACTGCATCACCAAAAACATGATAAATTGAATAATAGGATGAAGGCTGGCCAGACTTACATATGATAATCATATAAGGCTACATCAAAAGCCAGCCTTCAAGATGGTATATACAAGACATACTTAAAAAAATTTGCAAATAATGGACCCAAGATTTTTTATTTTTATGATACGAATCGGCCAAAGATCCTGACCATATTTAGAATATCCTCTAACCATACACTATACCAATATCCCTCAGCTTTTCTCAAAATTGACTGAAACCAGAACTAGCCTAATCTCGAATACACTGACCTATATTCTTCTGCTAGAGTATACGCCAAGTTTTCCCAATGCGCCAAGTCAGTCATCGTTTTTCTTCCCTTTGCTAGCTGTCGAATCAGAGTCATTGATTTGTGAACTATAATCTGATCCAAGTCTTTGTCTTTATTAGACCATGCCACAAAGCAATCACGATAGTCAAGGCAGAACTTTAAAATGATAAACTCCCATCCTGGTGTAGCTTTTGGAATTCCAATAATATCAGCTAGGTCACCGAATTCATTATGTCTATCCTTTAGTAGCAACTCAAGTGATGTTTGCATTACCTTTTGGTCTGCAAAGCCTGGGTGCTTTATTATCTGCATTATTCTATACTACGGCATTATAGCATAAAAGAGAGATCTTTGATAATCAGATTCGGAATTTACTTTTAATTCATTTTGCAAATTTTATACAATTACATTCTAAGACTAGACAAGTTTCTGAATTTCTAATATGATCATTTAATGAATGCCCACATTGGAGATTTTTACATTTTCTTCTTTGAATTTCTCTTTTTATGATATTTTGAGCAATTGAATTTGCTTGCTCCTTTGAATAGTTCTTCTTATCAATATAGAAATGAACTATTTTATTATACAGCATATCAGATTCAAATTCTTTTTCTATCAAGTCCATTCCCTCATTTCATGGAGGCCTGACAAAGACCCATTGTGCAGGCTTTATGCATGCACCGACACGTGGAAATTTTTGTTTTATTTCTAATACGATATCTCGTTCAAACCATTTGGAATGGCATCCTTTGCTGTTATCAGGATGGCCCGAATATCGATAGATTCCCCGAAGAGGACAAACATCACCTGTAATGAACATCATCTAAAACTATTCTACATCGTGATCTTACTTAAAAGATGTGAGAAAGTATGAACGTTTAAGTGAGTAAGAGAAATTTTAAAAAAACTTTCATTCTACTAGATTAATTTTAAGACATGACAAAATCTCTTCCAGAAGCAAAGTTGCGACTGCGTATGAGTTCGCAAGATGCACACTATGCTGGAAACCTTGTTGATGGTGCTCGAATTCTTAATCTCTTTGGAGACTTGGCAACTGAATTGACTATTCGTTATGATGGGGACGAGGGTCTTCTTCGAGCATATGATAATGTAGAGTTTTTGTCACCAGTTCATGGTGGGGATTTCATCGAGGTTATTGGAAAAATTACCAAAGTAGGAAAATCAAGTAGAAAAATGAGCTTCAAAGCATTCAAGGTTATTGCTCAAAGTCCTGATCAAAAACATGAAAGCGCTTGTGATGTCTTGGATCCACCAATTCTTGTAGCAAAAGCATCTGGTACATGTGTGGTAATAAAAGAAAAACAAAGAAAAAAGTAAATCATATTAAAACAATATCTATCATGTGGGAAGATTTTATGCTTGTGATAAATGTGGAGAGGTTTTTGAGAGAAGAAAAAAATCCAAGCACAAATGCCATGTTAATCCAAACAATTAACGTTTTCTAATCTCATAAAGTGATTTAGTAATTTTTTAACGCATTTCTTGCAAACATTGCATCGTTTTTACTTTGTTTTGATGTAAAGTATGTTAATGAGTTATGGAACTTCTTAAAAACTCAAATATGGACTGCGTGGATTATAGTTTGGATCATCAGAAAATTTCTCTATTAGTTTTATGACGTCATCAATTATTGTATGAGGTTCAAGGTCTGGCTCTGTATTGACTAGCAATAATGCGTTTGTTCCACAGGGCATGGTAAAACGATTAATCTTAGTGTATTTTGCCATAGCGTAAACTGGCTGGCCAATTGTACTAGAATATTGTTGTCTTGTCTTCCACCTCATGGTGGCCTGAATAAGTGAATTATTTGTCTGTTCTTGATCAAGATATCTAGTGATTCCACTTTGTACTTTCTCGTATATTTTACCATTAGTTGTGTTGTACACTCCAGCATATCGAACTTTACCATCAAGACTCAGAATCTCACTACATAATTGATTATAATCCATAGAACTAATTTGTATCTCTAGTAATTTAATTTTCTGCTAATGCAGATATTCTATTATCCGTTTGATAAAATCACTATTGCAAAAATACCTATCGAAACCATAATCGCAATAGAAAGGGCAACATTATCATTATAAGGGAATTTCTTATAGAATCCTAATTGCACATATAATCTACGCTCATATTACACATAAGAAAATGTTTGTATTTTTATTCAGACATTCTTCATATTGTAAAGTGATTTAGCAATAATATGGGAATTGCTAAAAGTTATGCCAACCTATATCTAAATATGAAATCGCTATTGCTTTTTGGTTTATTGACATTATTTACAGTTACTAGTTCCATTGCATATTCTATACAAGATGAAAACTCGATACTAGACAGAACACCTGCCTCAGAACCAGAAATTCAAGATTCTCAAGGAAATCAATTAAGCTATATTCTAGTTGATCAACAAGTTCTCATTGTTGCAGATGTTACAAATGCGCTTATGACGCAACAACCATTTACCTATTTCGTTCAAATAGAAGATGATACGGGAGTTGTAGTATCATTAGGATGGCTTTCTGGTTCTTTGTCTCCAAACCAAATGCTTAGTCCTGCTTTGTCTTGGACTCCACAGTATTCTGGAACTTATCGGGCAACAGTATTTGTTTGGGAAGGAATTGATAACCCATCTCCGCTTTCTCCTTCTATTTCTCTGGATATTGAGGTAAGGTTGGCCGAAGCCTGACTCTAAATCATTTTTTTATTGTAAAGTGATTTAGCAAAATTAGAATAAAGAATTTTCAGAATTTAATAAATACTGTTATAGGAAAACTAGAAGAGTTTAGAATCTACTTAGAACATCTATAGTGTCAATTTGGTCTTGATGATCTGCCAAATATGTCAAAATTCTATCAGAGTCTATTTCTATCCATTCTGATTTTCCTTTGTAATTTACGATATCCTCAAAAAAAGATCCATTAATTCCACTTAGACGTAATAATGCTTTTTCATCTTTAAATTTTATTGGCAGTTTCATTAAATTAGTTCTAAACACACTCTGACCTTGAATGTTAATCTTGTAGCCTTCTCCGTTAATCTCAGCAATTCCAAAAAAGTGATTTGGGAACATATCTAAGCGTTTTATCTTTATTGACATAGTTTTTTTCAGTTGATCATCCATTGCATTTTCTACCGTTTTCTTATATTTCAAAATGTCCAAAATCTACGGTATAACTGTTAACATCTTCAACAAACCAATCAGGAATTTTCAGAATTTAGACGATTATTGTTTATAGGAAAACATAAGATTTTTCAAACCTGGATATACTAACTAGATATGGTCAAATGTCCAAAGTGTGGAAATAAAACATGGTCAGATATTTCATGCGATACTATTACAGATGATTATCTAAAAGCCATGAAAGAGGATTTACCATCATACAAATACGGTACCGAACACCCTGATTGGGCAAAAGTTGCAAGAATAGGAAATTATATCGTGGTATTTCAATGCAAAAAGTGCAATTTCTTATTACCTGAACTTTGTTATTGAATTAAGAATTTTTAGATTGTAAAGTGATTTAGAAAAATTATCTACAAATGATCAACGCTTTGATGGGGCAGAAAAATCAAAATTTACTATTATTCGGTAGCTGCTTTGATAAATTCAGCAGGTGATTTACTTTTTGCTTCAGGCAGGTCTGATATCCCACCTTTCAAACTTTCAGTTACAATGCCTTTGCCTGCAAGTACTTTAACGGCCATCAACGAAGTATTTCCAGCCATACAAACCAGCAACGACTTGCCTTTAGAGCCTTGCAGAGCTTCACTTAGCTCATCTGGAATTTGTTGTGTTGTTAATAGTTGGTTTGCGGTACTTGCCTTTGGCACAGAGATCTTACTTTTATCAACGCCAAGAGACTTTGCAATTAGCTCTATTCCTTCTTCTTTAGGAGTATACTGGGTATGAATCCAGATTACTCTATCATAGTCGCCTACGTTTGATGCAGCTTCCTGCAGGGATACCTGAGTACGCTTCTGCTTCTTTCCAATCTCTTCGAAATTCTTTTTGTACTTTTGTATTCCATCAGCAACTATTACTACAAACTTTCCACCACCGCCAAAGTTTGCCATTTGTATCACAGCATATAATGCAAGCGCACTACTTTCGCCAATGTCGTGACCTTTGTCTACAAAAAACTTTAGAAGAAGTTTTGCCTGCTCAAAATCTACTTCATGTTGTCCAGCATATATTTCAGGTTCGTATAACTTCAAGCCATCTGCATTGGCTTTTGTCCTAATTCCTCCAACATCTTGATTAGCAGGTGGAAATACTACATGCAGCGACTTTTTTCCATATTTTTCAGACAAGTATCTGCTCAAGCCACCAGACGTGCCACCTGTACCAAAGGTACAGACAATTCCAAAGTCTGCAAGCGAATTTCCATTTTCATGTAATTGTTGGTCTATCTCTGCTGCGGTAACAGTTCTATGTACCTCAATGTTTAATTCGTTGTCATACTGTTCTGGGCAGAAACAACCGTAGATCTTGGCAAGAAACTTTGCCAAGTTTATGATGTCTTGGCTAGCTAAAAGCGATTGTATCTCAGAGCTTGATTTATCAAAAATGTCAGGATCAAATCCAAGCTCAGTTAATTGTGAGCGAATATTAACAGCGGTTGCTTTTGCAGCCAAAAGATTTGGGCTGTCTTTCATTCCTGGAGCAGGGCAGATGTCCATGTCAAGATCCATGATGCGTATATTCTCGTTTCTTAGCTCCTCAAAGACTCCCTCCTGTAGCCTTCTTGAGACAAGCGCAACTACACTTAGTCCAAGTTTAGATAACAGTCCAAGGGCTATCCCAAAGTTGCCTGAGGTGGCCTCAATTATTGTCTGTCCACTCTTAAGCTTCCCTGTAAGAATGGCGTCATGGATTATGTGAACTGCAGGCCTGATTTTAATTGAGCCTGTTAGCAAGTTAGAATCAAACTTGCCGAAAACTTTCAGATCTGCATCGGCAAGATTCAAGTTGTACACGTTTTTTGCACATTCCTTCAAATCTTCAGTTAAATCAATTAGCGGTGTTGGGTTGACAACCTTTGCTTTGCCCTGTTTATGTTCTAGATGCGGAACCTTACTCCATATCTCTTCTTCAAAGTGCTCAAGCAGAACATTGTCAATGTTACTTCCTTTAGTTGCTTCCATTAATCTTTCTCCTCTACACTATCATTTACTTCAAGCTCATATAAAATATCTGGATAGATTCCATCGGACCCACTACATTTTGATTCTAAAGTGATTTAGCAAACTTTCACTATACTATTCTATGGATCTGAAAATTGGTTGCACAGGATGGAGCTACGAAGGTTGGTCTGGAACATTTTATCCCAAATTCCTCAAAAGTATAGAATGGCTCAAGTATTATAGTACAATTTTTGATATTACAGAGATTAACTCAACGTACTATCAGACTCCAAATCAATTCATTACAAAAAAGTGGTTTTCTGATACTCCTGAAGACTTTTCTTTTACTGCAAAGTTTCCTGGCAAAATTACACACGAACACAAGCTAAAAAACATTAAGGGACTAGTGTATGAGTTTCTAGGATCATTGGTTCAACTGAGGTCTCAAATCTTAGCATTGGTGTTTCAGCTGCCACCGTCATTAAGCTTTGATGAGGCTAGACCGCACTTGGATGAGCTTTTTTCGTATTTACCCGACTACTATAGATTTCCAATAGAGGGACGACATGCATCTTGGTTTACAGATGAAGCAATTGACTATTTGACTGAAAAAAATATCTGTCTAGTTTGGAATGATATTCCTGAAGTGTATAATCCAACTATTCTAACGTCAGACTTTGTGTATGTTAGATTAATCGGAGATCGTTCTATTCCTGATTCTGAATTTGGTAAGGTGGTTCGAGATAGAAGTGATTCTATTAGGGCATGGGCTGCGAAGCTAAAAAAAATCGAAGGTGAAGCTTTGATGGCTTTGGTAATGACAAATAACCATTATCAGGGCTTTGCGCCAGCTACTGCCAATTCATTGCGACTTGAGCTTGGCATGAGCGATTTAGTTTGGGATGAAAAAAAGCAGAAGAAGCTAGAGTTTTAGATCAAGCAAATTAATTGAAATTAGAATCTCATTTTTTAATTGATTATTTTCAAACAATTTTGTAATAAAATTCAACCTTAATCCAATATGAAAGGCATAACTTGTACCGGTCCTATGCCTGTCTCACCATGGGAAATGTCTAATTGGTTTAATTGGTACTGGTGGGTTCCTGATGATAAAACAGAGATAAACTCAGAAGAAGACAACATCGATACAATAGAAAATGAAATCTTTCCAAAAGAAGAAACTATTCCAATAGAAGAAAAGCCTAAACCAAAAAGAAAAAGAAGAACCGTTTCAAAAAAAGTTTCCACAAAGTCTCAAAATGCAATTGAGCTTATTTTGCGTCCAACCATTCTAGAAGAATTAGAAAGAGAGGCAATAATTACAGATTCTACAATAAACCAAGTAATTCAAGTAATTTTAGAAGCACACATTGATTCAAAGGGTTCCGATAATCTTCAAACCGAAGTTTGGAAATGTAGTTATTGTGAACCAGAAAGAGAATTTCGAGTTTATTTTGATTTTTCTGATCATTTTTTTAAAGAACACATGCAACCTGGACTAGAAAAAATATCTGAATTTAATAAAAAAGAATAATCTTTCTTGCAAAAAAAGTGGTGATTAAACTAATTATAGAATATGTTCAATTGCTTTTTGAATATCCCCAGCATTAATTATGCCGCCTTCCATCATTGCTTCAAGTAGTCTGAGAACTTTTAGCTCACCAGTAGCCCCTGAAATTGTTTGTGGTATGATCACACAAATATCAGAAACTACGACTGTGACCTCATTATCTCTAGCTCCCTTCCAATCCCGCGGTATGCCAATGTAGTAATACTTGAAATCTTTCTTACTGAGATCTTGATAAAGGACTTCGACCATTCCTTTGCTACTTTATGATGAAATTAAAATCTACCTTAAATTAATATGAATGAGAGAAATGGACGAATATTTCAAAAGTCTTTTGACTCAAATTTCTGAATCCTACAATTTTCTTGAGGAGATGAAGGATAAGCCAAATGATCTTGATATCATACAAGTACAACTTGGCAAAATTCAGGGCTTGGTCAAAGTTTTATGCAACAAAATAGAGGCTTCGCATAATGAATCAGATGATTTTTCTGAACTTTTAAAATTTGCAAAAAAATACCTAGAAAATTATGATTTTAACCATATCATTGATACCTATCAGTTATACTCTGAAGACGTTATGAGAATAAAAAACATAAGAATTTCAATTCTTTCTTCTTTAGAGGAATCTAAACTCATTTTGAAAATTCAATCCATGTTAGAACGCTGAGATTCATAAAGTGTATGTACCATTACAAAAATTTGAAGCAGGCAAAATACGACATTCCAATACAGTTTAATAAAAAAGAATAATCATTGTAAAAATAAAAAAAAGTAGGTGATTAACCTACCTGAAATACAACATACCGCTTACCAAAATTTTGTAATGTGATAATTCATTTTGCATCACAAGTAAAATAAATTCTACAAATTTACTAATAGCTCTGTTCAATTTGCACAACTTACAATATAGAAGAAAAAAAACAATTATGAAAAAAATAATCACAGTAATTCACAGATACTCACTTTATCTCACACATTTTTTGGATTTTCAGATTGCATATCACTAGTAGAATAAAGTAGTAAACCTTAACTTGAACAGATCGATGATGTCCAACGAGAACATGAAACGGGAGTCTGATTAAACTTCATGAAGCAGATTATCTTACTATCTATGACCGTCATCTCAATTTTACTTCTACAAACTGCTGCTTCTCATAACGCATTTGCTACTGATTCGTCTGATACTGTAAAGCCAACCATAACTACCCAGGGGGATATCTACAAAATATCCACAATTCCTACTCCTGTTTCATTATCAATTTTAGCAGTAGATGATGTTGATGGCCAAATACGAGTTGACTGTGATAAGACTTCAAAAACTATTTTTCAAATTGGAAAAACTACAGTAAGATGCTATACAATAGACTCTGCTGGAAATGAAGCTCGAGCGTCCTTTGTAGTAACTGTTGGCGATAATTTTGTAAAAATTCCTGACTGGGTCAAGAATCTAACACAATATTGGGTAAACCAGCAAATGTCAGATGAACAATACGCTGCTAGTTTGAAGTATCTTATAGAACAAAAAATAGTTCATGTGCCTTATTCCATACAAACAACAGATGATCCTTCATTAGAGATCCCAATTTGGATTAAAACTAATTCGCAAAAATGGATTGATGGCGTAATGTCTAATGATGAATTTTCAATAGGAGTACAATGGATGCTAGAGCGAGGATTAATTCAATTTTGATTACTTTTTGCTAACTAAATATCTACTTGCGTCGAAAATTATATCTTATTATTTGGACTCCATATTACATCGAGGACAGCCCAATGTCATTGGATACGCTCTTTGATGTTTATTGCAATAAGCCATATTGTCTTCTTTAGACTTTGTTTTCATGCTATATCTTTCATATTGTCTAATTACAATAAAAATGATTTAGCGAAATTTTACATAATCAAATTTATTATTTTTTCAATACTGTTGCCATCTTACTATTGAAATTAGATTTTGATAGATTCATTAGTAAAGAAAAATAATTCTGTAACTCTTTCTTATCTTTAGTAGATAGTTGATTTATTGGAATTTTGATTGATTTTTTTGTATTTTTTAAACCATGAGATTCTGATGTTTCAATTTCAAGGTATGGGCTCCTGTATAATTTTTTTGCATTCTCAATTTTAGAAATTCTGTCTCCCAGACGTAGATTAAAAAAGCGGATGGTTAGACCTGCATTACCTGCTGCATCTAAAGCGTTTCTTATTGATTCATGTAGTAATTTTTCTCTACTGTAATTGTTTGGTTTTTCATCAAATGTTATTACTCGTTCTTGCGGTGCTAGGGCCTTGTCTATTTCAAAATTCAAAGCCACATTATTGAGATGAGTCTTTTTAGAAGGCTTGTTTTCTTTGGAGGATTTTATTTTCCTAATATACCTTCTAGTCATATACTTTTTAGAACAAATTATGATATACCAGATATTGTGTTTAATTTGAACACACAAATTGAAGATCTTATAATTTTGTTCATAATTGTTTTTTAGAACAAACAATACTTCATTAGATTCTATTCAATAATAGTATCATAAAATGTCCATGAGGATTCTCATAGCAGAAGATGAAGAAGATATTGCTCACCAATATCGAATGACCTTGAATGCATTAGGGCATGAGGTTATTCTTACAAAAAATGGAGAGGAATGCATTAAAAATTATACCTATGCTTTGACCTTTAATTATGAAAATCGTCCAACTCCATATGATGTAGTTGTTATTGATTATCTAATGCCAGTCAAAGATGGATTAACTCTTGCGAAAGAAATTTTAAAAAAATGTCCTGAGCAACGGATAATTTTTGTTACCGGTCATGGGCCTAAGCTTTTGTCTGAGCTAAACGATTTTGATGGTCAAGTAGAGGTATTGATCAAGCCAATACCACTTACAGCGTTAATTGCTAGAATAGAAAATAAAAGACAAAAAGAGATTGCAAAAAAATTGTATTTAGGGTTAAAAAAGTGGGAAAAAAGTGACGGTCTTTCTAATCCGACTGGTTCTGTACATTTTACTGATAATTATAATGTTATTTCAGATTAATCATTCAAGTTTTTACATATTGTAAAGTGATTTAGCGAAATTAGTACGAATAGCTTCTTTCTGTCTCATGAACATTATTAGGAAGTCAATGGAGCAATCTCTTTGTTATCTTCGTCATGAGGATCATAACCACGCTTTTTGTGTATGGAATCAATAACTGCTTTTGTAAATCTATCAAACTTTTCATCTTTCATAGAGTTGATTACTTCATCCACAGTTTTGTTCATATCAATTTCTTTGCATTTTCGATCTGCCTCAGAGCAATAGAACTCGATATATTTTTGAATGTAATCGTATTCTGGTCCTTCGATTCCTATTTCCAATCTCCTACGGCTGAGTCTTTCTCTCCAGGTTTCACTCATTGTATCACCTTTAATACTTCCTTATAGAATTTAAAGAAAAAAAGTAAGGACTAAATGTCCTAGGTTTTTGGTCTTTGTTCAAAAACTGACATCATGAATCCCATTATGTTTCTGTTCAGTGAAGCAAACGATTTTGTATTCTCATTGAATGCATTGAATGCTTGTTTTGTTACCTCAGTAGAATTCATTACAGCCTTATTTTGAGCTGCAAGTGCTTCGCTAGCCTGCCTTGTAATAG
>SMUY01308000.1_pt1 | contig 18448 bp, 17 predicted proteins | sample 2456441 | NCBI WGS metagenome assembly SMUY01 (sample SAMN11095931, study PRJNA526329) | marine sediment metagenome | biome: Marine sediment; feature: Surficial sediment; material: Deep marine sediment; isolation source: Hadal surficial sediment | place: Pacific Ocean | collected 2014-11 | depth...
CTTTCTCAAGGATATTCTCCATCTGAATGCGCTTGGCCTCTTCAGACGTCAGTCCTGAGATTCGTTCAAGCCTCGAACTTTCCTCCTGCAGCAACGTCTCCAACTCTCTTTCCTGCTTTGCCAGCATTTCAGTCTTGACCCGCACGTCATGGTCCCGCTGCTTCAGGTCATGCTCTTTCTTGTTTAGAATATCGACTTTTCTGTCAAGATTTACGTCACGGCTGGTAAGCTGCTTCTCTAGCTTCTGAAACTCGGCGTGCTTATCCTTGCTTGCCTTTTCAAAATTCTGGCGAAGTTGAAAGATTTCCTCCTTCGCCTCCAGGAGTTTTTCCTTTTGATAATTTTCACTTTCAGCTTTCGCTTCTGCAAGAAGCTTGTCTGCCAATTGCGCGGCCTTTGCAATCTTGTTCTTTCCCAGATTTTGTCGGGAGAACCATCCGGCCAAAAAGCTGAGTATGACCATGACGGCTGTAACTGCTATAGCGAATCCACTCATCGGTTACCCCGTGCGAATAAATTTTGCAGCAAAACGTTCTCACGAACGTAGAAACGGAAAATAAATAGAGAGACTGCAGAGGTTTATTCTGCGACAAGAAGACTACGGCGAACAGAAGGCGAGGTTTGGTCTGCTCCCAAGATACGGAAGATGCCGGGAAATTCAGTCGTGCTTCATGGCCTTATCAAGCACCTGTGTTAGCAAGGCTAACCTGTCTTGCACGTCCGGATTGGCATCTTTGATCTTAGAGCGTTCCTGAAACAACTCATCAGTGATGTTAAGCGCTGCCAGAATGGCCACTTTCAGAGATGACTTTGCATGAGTTGTTTGATCTATTTCCCGCATTTTCCTGTCAACATAGTCAGCCACCTTCATGATATACTCGGTGTCAGTATCCGCATCGCCTTTGATGGGATACTCACTGCCATAGATGTTGATTTTCAGGATTCCGCCTTCTTCATTCATCATCGTACAGAATAGTTGGCTGATTGCCTCCTAAGACTGCAATCCCTCGACACTGGTTTCTTTTATATACTGCAATTCGTCTAGTTTTGCAAGCATTTGCTCAACCTTACTTCGTATCTTTTCTTCTTTTTCTCGCCCCAAAATACTATCGGTTTGCACAAGTTGAAGGTTTTGGTTTTCTTCCTTCAATTGCAGCACCGTTCTCTCCCTCGACTCTGATTCGGAACGCAACTCTTTGACTTCGGCCTTTAGCTGGTCGTTTTCTTGCATCAGATGCTCGATCAGTTTGACAGCCTGGTTAATTTTTTCTTCTAATACATCCAACTGTTCGATATCCATCACCACATGCTCCCTGGTAATTAATCTCGCAATCGAGCAGAAAACTGCTTCGCCAATGACTGAAGTACTGCCTGCATCGCTTTCTCAACTTCTTGCTCTTGCAGCGTTCGCTCCAAAGAATAAAATGACAGGTTGAGTGCGATGCTCTTCAACCCGGTTCCTATCTGCTCGCCCGTAAACACATCAAAAACTTCGATATTTTTCAACAGCTTGCCGCCTGACTTGCGCACAGTTTCAATAATTTTCCCAGCCTCGATGCTTTCGTCAATGATAAGAGCAAGATCGCGATTGATAGGCGGATATTTCGGAATCGGCGTGAAAGTCACTTTCGACGTACACGCGGAATGAACCTTTGCAAGATTCAAATCAAAAAAGAAAACCGGCTGTTCAAGCGAGAAATGATTTAGCACTGAGCTCGTCAATTTACCCAGATAGCCCAGGACATCCTCCCCGGCAAAGACCTGCAATCTTTGTTCGACCGTAGAGGTTTCTTCAGCCGGCTTAAATCGGCAATTGGCAACCTTGTTTCTTGTCAGAAGCTGCTCAACGCACCCTTTTACGTCGTACACATCGACGGGGGCCGACTTGTTCTGCCAGGAAATCATAGCGACAGCTCCAGTGAACACAGCAGCGATGTGTTCATACTCACGCACGGCTTTATTATCTGCCACAAAGGTGGTGCCGACTTCGAAAAATTTGATGTTTTTGTTGAAGTGATTGATATTCCAGCACACAGTATGCAAAAGGGACGGAATCAGGCTTGTCCGCAGCGTCGAAAGCTCTTCACTCAGGGGCTTGATCAGTGTGACCGGTTCTCCCTCTTGCAAAAAACTACGTGCAGCATCCTTACCGATCAAGTCATACGTGACAACCTCGGAGAGGCCGAGTGCGACTAAAGTGCTCTTTAGACGGCTCGTGAGCGCCTCAGAAGCGTTGGCTGGCACAGATTGGTCAATGACCGCAGAAAAGTCAGAAGGAATGTTGTCGTAGCCGAATACGCGCCCGACTTCTTCCACAAGATCTGCTTCCAGTACAACATCAGGCCGGAAGGTGGGCACTGCAACTTCAAGCACTTCCTCACCGCTTACGTCAAAGCCCAACCCTGTCAGGATGGACCTGATCCGTGGAACCGGAATTGCGACCCCCAACAAAAGCCTGACGCGCTCCGGACGCAATTTGATTTTTATCGGCGAAATCCGGTTCGGATATTTATCGACGACGCCTTTGGCAACATCTCCCTCACCAAGCTCGGCGAGCAATTGTGCTGCACGGTCAAGTGCATACACCGCACCATTCGGGTCAACCCCGCGTTCAAACCGCTTTGATGATTCTGTGGAAATCCCCAGAAACTTGGATGTGCGTCGAATGTTGACAGGATCAAAATAAGCGCTCTCGAGCAAAATATTCACGGTGTCAGCGCTCACTTCAGAATTTCGGCCACCCATCATGCCGCCTAGTGCTACCGGTTTTTCGCCGTCGCAGATGAGCAGGCATTCGGAATGCAATTTGTGCGTCTTGTCATCAAGTGTCATGAATTCCTCTCCGTCTGCAGCGCACCTGACGTTGATTTCACCGCCAGTCAGCAAGTCGTAATCAAAGGCGTGCAATGGCTGCCCGGTTTCCATCATAACGAAATTCGTCACATCGACAATGTTGTTAATGGAACGAATGCCAACGCGTTCAAGCCGTTCTGCAAGCCAGGAAGGAGAAGGTTTAACCCTGATGTTTTCGATGTAGCGCGCGGTATACCGCGGACACTTTTGAGAATCGTGAATGGTGACTTTTACGTGCTGCGAAACAGGGGTCGTGCTTTCAGCCACATGCACTGCTGGTTTCTCGAAAGGCGTTTCTGTGGCCGTAGCGATTTCGCGGGCAATCCCCAGGACGCCAAAACAATCCGGACGGTTTGGCGTCACATCGATGTCGATTAGGTAATCCCTCTCTCCGACAACATCCAGAAAATCTGCGCCAATCTTTGCCCCATTATCCAAAACCATGATGCCTTCAGAACGGCTGGAAATACCGAGTTCGATCTCCGAGCAAATCATGCCTTCGGATTCAACACCGCGGATCTTGACGCGCTTGAGTTGTACGCCATTGGGCAACTTGGCACCCACCTTCGCCAACGGCACTTTCTGCCCAACCGCAACGTTTGCTGCGCCACAAACAACCGAGAGCTCTTCCGCCCCGACATCGACCCGGCAAACAGAAAGTTTGTCCGCATTCGGATGTGCACTCTTCGCAACAACCTTGCCCACAACAACGCCCTGAAAACTTCGTTCCAGTGAGACTACTTCATCGACCTCCAGCCCTAACATGGTCAGGCGATGAGCAAGCGCATCGGGCGCATCCGGTACGTCGGTATATTCCTTCAGCCAGTTGTATGTTGTTTTCATCTTCGATAGCGTGCCGGTTCAAAATTGCTTCAGGAAGCGTATGTCGTTGTCATAAAAGTGGCGAATGTCGCCGATTTGGTATTTCAACATGGCGATGCGTTCAATACCCATTCCGAAAGCAAAGCCGGTATATTTCTCCGGATCGATGCCCACGCCAGAGAGAACGTTCGGGTGCACCATGCCTGCGCCAAGAATTTCAAGCCAGCCGAGACGCTCGTCAAAGTATACATCCATTTCTGCGCTCGGCTCGGTGAAGGGAAAATAACTGGGGCGAAACCTGACTTTAGTTTCTTTGCCAAACAGCTTGTGTGCAAAGGCTATCAAGGTACCTTTGAGGTGTGAAAGGGAGATCCCCTCATTGACCGCCAACCCCTCGACCTGATGAAATTCGGGCGAGTGTGTCGCATCCGGCGTATCTTTTCTGAAACAACGGCCCGGGGCAATGATGCGTATGGGGGGTTTCTGTGTTTCCATGGTACGAATTTGAACAGGAGACGTGTGCGTTCGGAGCAACAGGCCGCCGTTCAAATGGAACGTATCCTGCAGGTCCCTCGACGGATGATCATCCGGAAAATTCAGCGCCTGAAAATTGTAATATTCATTTTCAACCAGCGGCCCGGTCTTGACCACGAAGCCCATGTTGCCGAAAATCTCCTTGATTTCGTCAAGCACTTGCAGCAAAGGGTTGCGATAGCCGATTTCGGGTGCCGTGCCCGGCAGGGTCAGATCGAACATGTGACTCCCCTGCTTGCCGTTTGAGCGTAATGCAACCTGAAGATGCACAAGCCGTTCCTGAAATTCACTCTTGAGTTTATTCAGCGAATCTCCAAGCGCCGGCCGCTCAGCAGGAGCAAGTGTGCTCATCTTCTTGAAATAATGAGCGACCTTGCCGTTCCGGCCCAGATACTTCACTCTGATCTGCTCGATAGCCTGAGCTTCTCTGAGAGTTCCTACCTCTGTAGAAAAGGCGCTCCGGATCGCTTCAAGCTCACCCAGCAGCGTGTCCAAAGACTCAGCCATCTCTTAAGTCCTGGCGACCTCAACGAGAGTCTTCATGGCATCGGGTTCATGCACGGCCAGGTCAGCAAGAACCTTGCGGTCCACCTCGACGTTGTTTCTCTTCAGCCCGTTGATAAACGTGGAATAGGACATGCCATTGGCACGAACCGAAGCATTGATCCTGGTAATCCAGAGTCTACGAAAGTCCCGCCTTTTCTGACGTCTGTCACGGTAAGCATACAGCAGCGCCGTATCCACTGCTTCCATCGCTGTGCGGATCAGCTTGCTCTTGCCGCCACGGTAACCCTTGGCCTTCTTCAGCACTTTCTTTCTTCTGTGATGAGAAGGTACACTATGTGTTGCTCTTGGCATTTTACCTCCAGATTATGCTAACATTTTATTCACGCGGCTCGTATCCGCGGCAGAAATGAGCGTCGCGGCTCTAAGACTTCTCTTCCGTTTTCGATTCTTCTTCGTAAGAATATGGCTCTTGCCAGCTTTGTGGCGCTTGATTTTGCCGGTACCAGTGACCTTGAAACGCTTCATGGCACCGCGATTAGATTTCAGTTTTGGCATTTTCCCTCACGATCCTTACTTTTTGATTAGAAACATCGTCATCATTCTGCCTTCCATAACAGGCTGACGTTCAACCTTCGAAATATCACCCAGCTCGGTTGCCATTCTTTCGAGAAGCTTGTGGGCAAACTCCTTGTGACTCATCTCGCGGCCACGAAACAACACGGTCGCCTTCACTTTGTGACCCTTCTCGAGAAACTTGCGGGCGTGACCGATCTTAAAGTTGAAGTCATGTTCATCGATCTTTGGGCGCAGCCGAATCTCTTTGACGCTAACGACATGCTGCTTTTTCTTGGTCAGCTTCTCCTTCTTGCTTTGCTGGTACTTAAACTTGCCGTAGTCCATGATCTTACATACCGGCGGAGAGGCCTCGGGGGCAACCTCCACCAGGTCCAACCCCTGACTACTGGCCATTTCCAAAGCCTCGTCAAAGCCGATGACACCGACCTGCTCACCATCTGCTCCAATGATCCGAACTTCGGACGCTCTGATGTTTTCGTTAATGTTGGTGGGTTTCTTTTTGTTGATGGCAAAATCCCTTTCTGTTTAGTTCGTCAGCCTTTTTTCATCGATTTCCTGTTTCAGGTCATGCATAAACGCTGCCAGGGTTGACTTGCCGAGGTCGCCGTGCTTTCTCTTCCGCACCGATACTTGCTCGCTTTCGACTTCCTGCTTGCCAACGACCAGCATATACGGAATTTTTTGCGTCTCCGCCTCGCGAATTTTAAACCCCACCTTTTCGTTTCTGTCATCGACTTCGGCGCGCAGGTCCGCATCCTTGAGCCTGCGGCACACCTCTCTTGCGTAATCTAAATGGTCATCCGAGATCGGCAAGACAATTACCTGAACCGGCGCCAGCCAGGCCGGAAAGGCGCCGGCAAAATGCTCGATCAGGATGCCGATGAAGCGCTCAATTGAGCCAAACGGCGCCCGGTGAATCACTACAGGACGGTGCTTGCGATTGTCACTGCCGACGTATTCGAGATCAAATCTTTCCGGCATGACATAATCGACCTGAACCGTGCCTAACTGCCAGCTTCTTTTGAGCACATCCCGGATTATGAAGTCGAGCTTCGGCCCATAAAAAGCAGCTTCGCCTTCGACGATTTCGTAATCGAGATTCTGCGCGTCGGCCGCTCCCTTGATGTCTCTCTGTGCCATCTCCCAGAGTTCATCACTGCCACCGTATTTTTCTTTATCGTCCGGGTCGCGAAACGACAACTGTGTCTTGAAATCGCTAAATCCAAGGGTGCGAAACACGACCTGAATCAAGTCGATGACGTCTACAAGTTCCTCCTTGAGCTGATCCTGCCGGACGAACATATGTGCATCATCAACGGTGAAACTCCGCACCCGCGTCAGGCCGCTCAACTCACCCGACTGCTCATAGCGATAGACTGTGCCAAATTCTGCCAGTCGTACAGGTAAGTCCCGGTAGCTCCGCGGTTTGGAGGCGTAAATCTGAAAATGATGCGGACAGTTCATCGGCTTCAACAGGTATTCCTGTTCGTCCGCTTTAATCGGGGCAAATTGGCTGTCCTTGTAGTACGGATAGTGCCCGCTGGTTTTGTAGAGTTCCAAATTTCCAATATGCGGCGTAATCACGGGAAGATACCCACGTTTGCGCTGCTCATCCTTGAGAAAGTTCTCCAAAGCCTCACGCACAATGGTGCCCTTGGGCAACCACAATGGCAAGCCACTTCCCACTTTAGGGGTGAGGAGAAAGAGTTCTAACTCTCTACCCAGCCTTTTGTGATCACGACGCTTGGCCTCCTCCAGCGCGTACAAATGTTCCTCTAACTGCTGTTTCTTCGGGAAGGAAACGCCGTAAATGCGCTGGAGCATCTTGTTCTTTTCATCACCGCGCCAGTAAGCGCCGGCAATCTTCAGCAACTTGAAGTTCTTAACTTTCCCGGTGGCTGGAATGTGCGGACCGCGGCACAAGTCAACAAAATCACCTTCCGAGTAAGTGCTCGGGTGATCGTCCTCCAGGTCGTTCAAGAGCTCAAGCTTGTAGCGGTCGTGATGCTCTGTGAAAAGTTTAATGGCTTCCTCTTTCGTGTGCTCGGAACGCACAAAAGGCCGGTTAGCAGCAATGATTTCTTGCATCTTCGCTTCGATGCGGGCGAGGTCTTCGGGCGTAATGCGCGAATCAACGTCGAGGTCATAGTAGAAACCCGTCTCTATGGCGGGCCCGACACCAAACTGCGCCTCCGGGTAAAGCTCCTTGACCGCATGCGCCATGATGTGTGAAGTGCTGTGCCAGTAAACTTTCAGACCTTCGGGTTCATCGTACGTGACAATTTGAATGTCCCCATCCTCGCTGATGGGAGACGCCAGATCCACGGATTTGCCACCATACTTGGCTACGACAGCCTTTTCGGAAAGGGAACGACTACCGATTTCTTCGATGACATCGCACGGCCGAACCCCGGAATGATACTCCCTAACTGTCCCGTCGGGAAACTTTAGACTGATTTTGTTTGCTGCTGACATCCCTACTTGATTCATCCCAAAATAAAAAGTGGGCACTACTGGATTTGAACCAGTGACCCCTTGCATGTCAAGCAAGTACTCTAACCAACTGAGCTAAGCGCCCTAATCCAATGTAAAAAAAGCGTGCCGAAATAAAATGGCAACGCTTAAGAATTCTTTTTGTAGTCCGTGTTTTCGACTGACTCAGGAATTGAAGGAGAATACCCCACTTTGCCAGACCACTCATTCTAAGTTACGAAGATAAGGGTATGACGACAAAAAGTCAAGATTTTTTTGCGCTTAAGTTATGTAAGTTCAACGAAGCTAAACGTGCTCGTCCGCGTGATACGAACTTCTGACCAAGGGGCCGGATTCTACGTGGCGAAATCCCATCGCACGCCCCTCGCGTCCGTAAATCGCAAACTCATCCGGATGCACGAAGCGCGCAACCGGAAGGTGCTGTTTTGTTGGCTGAAGGTACTGTCCCAGTGTAAAAATATCGACTTCGATGTTCCGCAAGTCCTGCATTACCTGAAGCACTTCCTCAGGTGTTTCGCCGAGGCCGAGCATCAAGCCGGTCTTGGTCGTCATCCCTTGGCTCTTGGCAATCCGCAGGACATCCAGACTCCACTGGTAGTTGCCTTGCGGTCTGACCGGCCGGTAGAGCCGCGGCACGGTTTCGGTGTTGTGATTCAAAATATCCGGGCGGGCGTCGATGATATTTTGCAACGCGTTCGGGTCGCCTTTAAAATCGGGGATCAAGACCTCCACACGGCAGCCACGAACCTGTATGCGGATTTGCCGAATAGTCTCTGCGAAGATGGCTGAGCCACCGTCCGGCAGCTCGTCCCGATTAACCGAAGTAATAACCGCGTGCCTGAGCTGCATTTTCCGCACCGCCTCACCGACCCGGCGGGGTTCGTCTGCGTCAAGAAAACGCGGCTTGCCTGTTTTGACCGCACAGAAGCCGCAACTGCGCGTGCAAACATCGCCAAGGAGCATGAACGTGGCCGTGCGGCGCTCCCAGCACTCGGCGATGTTCGGACATCTCGCCTCTTCGCAAACCGTGTGGAGTGCACCCGATTTTACGATGTCCTTGACTTCCGAGTAGCCCTTGCCCGATGGCAACCGGACTTTCAGCCAATCTGGCCGGCGACCGTTTACTGGGAAGCTTTTCTCGTTTATCACGTTCAGCATGGCTATCAGATAATATTGTTCGTATCAAAATTCGTGAGGTAGTACGCGACCCGTTCAATAAACTGGCCAGCCAGCGCGCCGTCAACAATTCTGTGATCAAATGACAGTGAGAGATAGAGCATGTTCCGAATCGCAATGGCGTCATCTATGACAACCGGCCGTTTCTGAATCGTGCCCACCCCCAGAATGGCCACCTGCGGCTGGTTAATGATGGCCAGCCCGTACAGGCTGCCAAACGTACCCATGTTTGTGATCGAAAACGTACCGTCCTGCACTTCATCCGGCTTGAGTTTCTTGCTGCGTGCGCGGTTCGCAAGATCGTTAATGGCGCGCGCCAACCCGACGATGTTGAGATTGTCAGCGCTCTTGACCACCGGCACAATCAATCCGTTATTTTCCAGCGCAACCGCGATACCGATGTTGATGTATTTCTTGCGCACAATGTTGTCACCGTCCAGCGAGCTGTTCACCAGCGGGTAGTCCTGAAGCGCGCGCGCACAAGCGGCCGAAAAGAACGACATGTATGTCAACTTGGTACCGGTCTGCTGCAGGAATTTCTCTTTGTTTTGCGTTCTGTAAATCACCAGATCGGTCATATCAGCTTCGGTGACCATAAACACATGCGGCGACGTCTGAACGCTGGCAATCATGTGCTTGGCGATGCTCTTGCGCATGCTGCTCATTGGAATGATTTCAACCAGATCGTTTGAAGCCAGCGGCTGTGTTGCTGGTGTGTATGCTGGTGCAGCCGGTTGTGCAGAAGCCGCCGCTGGAACGCCGGTGCGCTTATCCAGATAATTCAGGATATCTTTCTTCGTGACCCTGCCACCCACCCCGGTACCCTCAATGCCGGTGAGATCCTGATCGGAAACGCCCTCGGCCCTGGCAATACGCCGCACAAGAGGGGAATAGAACCGTCGTTCAGTACCGTTCGTTCTGGCAGTGGCAGCGGCAACCGCCGGCCCTGCTGCGACCGGTCGCGGTTGCACAGGAGGCGGCGTCTGCCGGTCGGTCATTATTGCGGGCTGTTGTATGCCTGAGGCGCCAACTGCTATCTGCCCCTTGGTGACAATCTGCGCGATAACAGCACCCACGCTTACAGTTTCACCCGCTTTAGCAAGTATCTTTTGAAGGGTGCCGGCGTGCGGAGACGGGATCTCCGAATCAACCTTATCGGTGCTGATCTCGAGCAGGAGCTCATCGATCTCAACATGCTCACCTTCGTTCTTCAACCATTTGATAATCGTGCCCTCTGTGATGCTCTCCCCCATCTGCGGCATCACCATGTCGGCCGTTCCCTCTGCGGGAGCGGTCGCCGTCGCACTTGATTCACTCGCGGCAGTAGCCAATGTTTCCGCCGCTGGCGGCGCAGCCACGGCCTCGGCGGGCTGGGAAGGTGTCGTTGAGGGCGTTTCCGCAGCAGCAGCCACATCTGCTTCCGTCTCGATATGCGCGATGACAGCGCCAACTTGCACGGTTTCCCCTTCATTTACCAGAATTTTCTGAATCGTACCCGTATAAGGCGACGGAATTTCGGAGTCCACCTTGTCGGTGCTGATTTCGAGAAGAATCTCGTCTTTTTCAACACGTTCCCCTTCACGTTTGTGCCATTTAATGACCGTGCCCTCTGTGATGCTTTCGCCCATCTGCGGCATCAGCATATCAATTTTCGCCATAAAACGTCGTCCTCTATAATTTTATGTTTTTGGGTGACCATGTTAATTTCGGAATCGTCATCTTAAACGCTTCCGATGACAAACTGTTTACGTGCTGTTTTTTTAATTCGGCCAGACACTCGGTTATTTCACGCAGGAGGTTCTCCAGCTCCAGACCTGCAAACGCAGGCTTGAATATGTTTAGTTTCTCCACACCCTTACTGAGCTGACTGGCTGCCCCGTTTAAATTTTTCATGCTGAGGTGATAAAACCCTGTAGCGAGTTGTACCAACCCTTGATAAAATCGTCGACTCCTCCCCCGTTCCTCCATCCAGATTTCTTCAAAAACGTCATGCGCTTCAAAGAAGTATCGATTGTTGAAATAATGGATGGCCTGCGCAAAACGTTCATCGTGCATTACAGCGCAGCTGCGATAAGTTCAGCAATGTCTTTGACTTCCACCTCATCCTCCTTCCCCTTCATTTTTCTGGCATCATCCAGCATGATGTTGCAGAAAGGACAGGCTGTAGATACAAGCCCGGCGCCAGACGCCTCGACATCTCCAAAGCGGACCAGGTTCACGCGTTGGTCAGGGTCTTCGTCACTCCACATCATGCCGCCGCCGGCGCCGCAGCACAACCCTTTTTCGCGGCTGCGTTCCATTTCTACCACTTTGCCATTAGTTACTGAGCTCAAGACCGAGCGTGGCGCATCGTAAATGCCGTTGTGGCGGCCCAGGTAGCACGCATCGTGATAGGTGACTGTCTCAGAGATATTCCTGTTGGGCTTAATTTTTCCGGAATCAATGAGCTCGGCGATGAATTCAGAGTGGTGTATGACCTCATAGTCGGCGCCAAAATCCTTGTATTCATTGCCAAGCGTGTTGAAGCAGTGTGGACAGGTGGTAATTATCTTCTTGAATTGATATTTGCCAAGCGCTTCAATATTGTTTTCTGCCATCATCTGGAAGAGGTACTCCTGCCCCAATCTTCTCGCGGAGTCACCGGTACAGCTTTCTTCGGTGCCGAGAATGGCGAAATCAATATTTGCCGCTTTCAAAATTTTGACCATCGAGCGAGCCACGGTCTGGTTTCTGGCGTCAAGCGCCGCGGCACATCCAACCCAGTACAGATACTCGGTCTCCTTTTTGTCCTTCATGAGGGGAACGTCCAACCCTTCGCACCACTTTGTGCGGTTCTGATTCGGCAGCCCCCATGGATTGCCAATATTCTCCATGTTGTCCAGCGTCTTCGCCACTTCCGGGGAAACTTTCGCCTGGTCCATCACCAGAAATCGCCGCATGTCTTGCAGCGTGTCAACGTGCTCTATGAAAACCGGGCAGGCCTCCACGCACGCCAGGCAGGTCGTGCAACCCCAGATGACTTCCTCCGAAATAACGTCCCCAATGAGCTCTTTTCCATTCTGATTGTCTTTGCCAGCAACAAGGTCAGGACCGACTTCATTCAAGTGTTCCTTTAGGTCATGAATCAAGACCGCAGGGTTAAGTTCTTTCCCGGAATGATAGGCCGGGCAAACCTCCTGACAGCGGCCGCACTCTGTGCAAGCGTAAAAGTCTAACAACTGCGGCCAGGTGAAATCCGTGATCTTACCAGTACCGAGGGAAACATCATCTGACTCAAAGTCCACCGACTCGAAGTCAATTTTCTTCAGGACGCCATCCTTTCGATCGCGTTCTTTATCTCGCCGAAAGAAAAATTTTGGCATCACACCGATCAGATGAACGTGCTTTGAATGCGGAATGTAAGAGAGAAAGAGCAGAATGATAAAGTTATGAATCCACCAAGCCACGTGATACCCGGTCGGCATCATCCCGTCCCGGTCGCCGCTTGCAAACTGGGCGAAAAAGTTGGAGATCGGCGTAAAACCCGCCAGTGCTCGTTCATTCTTGATCACGTACCCATGCGTGAAGAACATCGAAATCATGAGTGTCAAGATCATGCCCAGAATGAAAGCAGCATCAAGCCGGCCATGCCAGCCTTTGCGCAACTGACTGAGTCTGTCGGGCCTGATGATGAAACCACGGATGAAGGCGATGACGATCGCAACAATCACGGTAAACCCAAGGAAATCGAAGCAGGTAGCGAGAACGCTTTCCACGCCGTGGCCAAGCACGTTACCCCAGTGAAATGTTGGATTGTAGCCGCGTGTAAACATTTCCATGGTGGCCATGCCGAGTATGATAAAGCCCCAGAAGATGAAAAAATGTCCCCACCCAGAAGGTTCTCTCACAACGGATTTCTGGCCGAAGAAATACGTGAGAATCGATTTTATGCGCCAGCCGGTATTTTCGATGGGGTCATAAGAAGGTTTCCCCAGACGGACAAATCGATAAATTCGAAACACGCTCCACAGATGAAACCCAAAAGCGGAAAGAATCGAAATTGTCAGCACGATTTCTTTCGTCTGCATCCGTTTTTACTCCTCCTCTGAGTCAAACAAAAGCGCTACCCGGTACCCAAGATAGCGCTCAATTTGAACAGCATCCCGCAAAGGCAAAAGACCTCTAGCGGTCGATACATCCGAGCACAATGTCCAGGCTGCCAATGATAACCACAAGGTCGGCGATCATGCCGCCCCGGGAGATGTTATCGATGACGCTGATATTACTGAAACAAGGCGACCTGGCTTTCACGCGAAACGGTACGTCGGAACCGTCGCTGCGAATGAGAAACCCGAGCTCGCCGCGCGGCGTTTCGCTGCGGACGTATACTTCGGCGCCAGCAGCAGGACGGATTTTTTTGGGAATCGCAGCCTTGACGTCCTGGTCTTTGAAAGGTTCAATCCCTTCCAAAACCTGGCGGATGATCTTGACGGATTCATCGATCTCGCGGATTCTGACCAAGTAACGATCGAGCACCGAGCCAAGCTGTCCAAGCTCGCCGGCGCCCACAGGCACATCAAAGTCGAAACGGTCGTAGTATGAGTACGGCTCATCCTTTCGGAGGTCCCATTTGATGCCCGAACCCCGCAAGACAGGTCCTGTGCAGCCATAACTGACCGCTAGGTCGGGGGCAAGGATGCCTACCTCTGCCGTCCTCGCAATGAAGATATGGTTAGTGCTCAGGAGCTTGTCAAACTCCACCATCTTGGGCCCGAAATAGTCGAGGAATTCGCGTACTTTTTCAAACCAGCCGTCAGGGACTTCCCTTGCAAGGCCACCAACCCAAATGTAGTTGTAGAGCAGCCTGGCGCCTGACAGCCATTCAAATAGATCCATAATTTTTTCCCGGTCGCGGAACGCCCAAAGGAACGGTGTGAACGCGCCAACATCCAGGCCGAAGGTGCCTATTGCCACAAGGTGGCTGGCGATCCGGTTCAATTCGCAGGTGAGCACCCGCATGTACTCTACTTTTTCGGGCAGATCGGACAGCCCGATGAGCTTTTCCACGGCAAGTGCATAAGCCATGTCCTGGTTCATGGAGGCCAGGTAGTCTATTCGGTCGCAGAAAGGAATGACTTCGTTGTAACCGATATTCTCCGCATGCTTTTCGAAATTACGGTGTAAGTAGCCGATGTGTGGCGTCGTTTTCTTGACCACTTCGCCATCCAGCACCAACTCCAGCCGAAGCACTCCGTGCGTGCTCGGATGCTGCGGTCCCATATTGACCACCATCTCATCGCCCTGGTAGGATTCCACCTCGAGCTTTTTCATCGCTTCATCGTAGTACTTACCCGTAGAATGGGCCATATCGAAGACCATTGTGCCTTCGTCATCAAAAAGGTAACGCTTTTTCTTGAACAGGTTTCCGAACATGTTTGATTCCCCGTACCCGGTTGATCTAAATCGGTTGTACTTTTAGCGCGGCTTAGCCGCACGGTGAAAAGTGTGACGTGAAACGAAGGTTAGGCCGGTACTGCTGCTTTCTCGGCCGCGGCCTTCTTCTTGGCCGCGATAGCCGCTTCTTTCGCCTTCGCTTTTTCCATATCTGCCTCTACCTCGCGCATCTTGAGAGCCCGGGCCTCTTCCGGCAAATATTTTGCAAAATGATAAATACCATTATCGCGGCTGAACACGCTGTTTTCGTATTCGTCTGTCATGTACAGACATTCCGTCGGGCAAACGATGGTGCAGAGGTCACAAAAACAGCACTTAAACATATCGATATCAAACCGAATCAGGTGCTGCCGGATGGGGTTCCCCATAGAGGCCTTGCCCAAATCCTCGTCTGCCGTTGCCTTGACCGTGTCGATATAAATGCATTGCACCGGGCAAATGCGGGCGCACTTGTAGCAACCGATACAATCATCGACATTGTTAAAAAGAATGCCGCGGGCATTCACCGGCAACTCCCACTTCTGGTTGGGATACTGCAAAGTAATGGCCGGCCGGAACATGGCCTTCCAGGTTTGCCCCATGCCAATGGCAATCGTTTTGATCGCGCGGTAGATATCCCTGAAGTAACTAGCCATCGGTGCTGCCCTCGGGTTTATGGTCGGAATTGTTCCCGTTCTTAGCCGACTCAATGAGTTCCGGAACTTTGCTTTCAAATTGAAAAACGAAATTCCCTCGCTCCGGATTCTTTTCCAGCGTCTCGTATTTCATCCAGTCTTCCTGATACGGAACCCGGATGCCTTTGTAGAATTCCTGAACGATATAATCTTTTCTCAGCGGATACCCCTCCCAATCATCCGGGCACAGAATGCGCCGCAAATCGCGATGTCCCTCGAAACGGATGCCGAGCAGGTCGAAGGCTTCGCGTTCATGCCAGTCGGCAGTACGCCAGATAGTTTCAACGGAGGGCAAAGTCGGATTCTCACGGGAAAGATCCACCCGAATCGTGATCCGGTGATTATGCTGAATCGAATGCAGATTGTACACCACGCCGAGGTTTTCATCGACGCCATAATCCATGCCGCTCAAGCACATCAACGCTGTGAAATCGAGTTCTGATGTCTGCCTGAGGAAGGTCGCCACCTCATAAATCTTAGCAGGGTCAATTTTCACATACGGGTCCAGCGCTTCGACATTGAATTCAAGGATGTGATCATCGAATTTTTCGTGCAATTTTATGTGAATTTGTTCGGGAGTCATACGTTCGCCCTTTCCTGCATTTTTCGCTTGATCAAACTTTCCTTTTTTATTTTTTCCTGAATCTTCAGCACGCCGTCGATCAGCGCCTCTGGCCGTGGCGGACAGCCGGTGACATACACGTCTACCGGGATGATCAAGTCGACGCCTTTCAGAACGTGATAACCGTGCTGCCAATAGGGGCCGCCGCTGGTGGCGCAGCTTCCCATTGAAAGCACGTATTTGGGCTCAGGCATCTGGTCGTACAGCCGCTTGATGCGCTCGGCCATTTTGATGGTGACAGTACCGGCCACGATCATCAAATCCGTCTGGCGCGGGCTTGGCCGCATAACGCCGGCGCCGAACCGGTCGAGGTCATAACGGGAAGCGGCAGTGGCCATCATCTCGATGGCGCAACAAGCGAGGCCAAAGGTCATCGGCCATAATGAGGACAATCTTGCCCAGCTCAAGATCCGGTCAAGGGAAGTGACGAGGAAATTCTCACCATAGACGCCCTCTTCCAGAAACTTTTTTTCCTTCCCAACAAATGGCTGCTTGGTTTTTGGCATGGAAAACTCCTAAATCGATTCAAATATTTTGCGCCGGAAAATTTGCTGAATATACAAAACGTCGAAACCAAACACAAGAAATTCGGCTAAGCAATGTCAATCCGTGCCAGACCTGAGCATCACGGTATCCTCGGATACCACTTTCCCGTTTTTGTCGTACTTCACGTACCTTTCGTGTTTCGGTTCGAGCGCGAGCATGGTTTCCATGTTTAACATCATGCCGTTTCTTGTGTAGTTTGAGATCTCGAGAATGCCCGTATCCATCCGGATGGCGTCTTCCGGACATGCTTCCACACAATAGCCACAAAAAATACACAGTCCCAGGTCGATATCAAACGTCGCCGGTACCTTCTCAATCAGGGGGCTATCCGGCTTCTCCGTCGCGATGATGTAGATGCACTTTGCAGGACACACGGTTTCGCACATCATGCAGGCGACACAGCGCGGAGTGCCGTCCTCCCGCCGGGTCAACCGGTGCATGGTTCTGAGCCGCGGGAAAAAAGGCCGCAGGAATTCCGGATATTGAATGGTGACGGACCCGGCCCACTTGGTGTTGATTCTGAAGGCTCGAAGAATGTGCGAGCTCATGTTGCGAAAGAAATGGCCGGCCGTGAGCCAGAGTCCCGCTAAAATCTGCGGAAGATAGGTTTTCTCCCACCAAGTGAGCGGTTTATGTTTGTCGTGAACGTTCATTGGGTCTGCACTGAGTCAATTGCCACCATTAGCCTAGTATAAGTAGCCCGCTGGGGTTTGAGTCTGAATGACTTATTAAACCACGCAGGACATAAAGAGTTGAAAAGCAGCGGCTTCTCCAACTAATTTATCTGAATGCACCTGTTCTAAATCGCTGTCTTGGTACCATGACTGGTACTCAGGTTTAGACGGACAACATCTTCCTTCGTGTTCTCGTGGTAAAAATCAAATTACAAATCTACTGAATTTCAGAGATAGTGGTTTAGTCAAAGAAAATGAATTTTGTTGTTCCAAAGTTTTTTCTAACCAGTCAGTCCGTCAATAAAAATATTCTCGTGTCAAACACAGCATCTACTCCAGCAGCAGGATAATCAAACCCGTAACCAAAATATTCACCAGTGACAAAGGGAGCAGGTACTTCCACGCTAAACGCATCACTTGGTCGTAGCGAAAACGCGGCAGGGTCCACCGGATGGTCATTTGCAGCCACAGAAAAAAGAAAACCTTGAGTACGAAAGAAGTGACCTGTAAAAGCGCCACGGCCCAGTTTTGCAGCGCAAGAACGCCTCCCCACGGAAAATGGAATCCGTCGGCTGCCAGGTAGGGCACCTGCCAGCCGCCGAAAAAGAGCGTGACAGTCAAAGCAGCGAGCATGACCGTTTCAATGAAGTCAGTCAAAAAGTACATGCCGAAGCCCATGCCGCTGTACTCGAGAAAGTACCCGATGATTTCCGATTCGCCTTCCGGCGAATCAAACGGGACGCGCTTGGTTTCCGCAATGCCGACTGTAAAGAACAGAATGAAGCCAAGCGGCTGCAGCAGGATGCCCCAGGCCGGCAGCCAGCCCCAGAAGTAGTTGCCCTGCCAGTTCACCATCTCCTGCAGATCCACGCTCTCATAAACCATGATTGCCCCAAAAATGCTGACACCGAGCACAATCTCGTACGAAATCATCTGGGCCGCAGCTCTCAGACCTCCAAGCAGCGCGAAGTTGTTGCGCGACGCCCAGGCGCCCAGCACCACGCCGTAAACCGACATCCCCGCCACCGCGAACAGATATAGAATGCCAACATTTAGTGGTGCAAGCTGAAGGTTGATGACCGTGTCACCCACCACCAGCCGGTCGCCAAACGGAATGACTGCAAAACCGACGAGGGCAAAAAACACCGAAATAGCGGGTGCCAAAGTAAAAATAAACTTCTCGGCGTTGGCCGGGCGGAAGCTCTCCTTAGTGAACATTTTGATGGCATCGGCCAGCGGATGAAACAGACCGATGATCCGCAGCCCGAAAATGGACGCCCGGTTTGCGCCGATGCGATCCTGCATGACCGCGCTTTGTTTTCTCTCCACCCATGTAAGCAGGCCACCCAAGCCCAAAGGGAAAACCAAAACAAAAGCTAATTTTATGAGGACTACCCCGATGGTTTCCGCCATAAGTTCAGTTGTTCAACCTCTTTGGTGCCGTTATGTCCGTTCAATGCGGTGCCTTCCTCTCCGATGGTTTCGTAGGTGAGACCGGCAAACTCCGCCACGTCCTGTGCAAGAGCGTCAAAAACGTC